>Ga0196963_10002407_pt1 | contig 11224 bp, 9 predicted proteins | sample S1_5metaG_FD_148600 | JGI IMG/M metagenome (GOLD analysis project Ga0196963, IMG submission 148600) | Soil microbial communities from Anza Borrego desert, Southern California, United States - S1_5 | ecosystem: Environmental > Terrestrial > Soil > Desert | place: USA: California | collected... | reverse complement strand
GCGTAATCGCCGGGACCGAGGACGAGCTGGGCCGCTCCCGGCATGCCGCGGCAGTAGTCGAGCTGATCGCGCTCGCGCAGCACCGGGTCGTCGCTCTCGGCCGGCATGCGCGCCGCGGCGGCGGTCTCGTCGGCGCGGTCGTCGGGGCGCAGATGGCTGCCCGGCACCACCCACGTGCAGTCGTCGTCGTACAGCGCGCAGTTCACCTGCAGGTTGTGGTCGGGCGCGAAGAACACCGGGCGCCACACCGCCGGATCGACGCCGTGGTGGATCCAATCGCGATGCCAGCCGGTGCACCATGCCTTCTCGGCGGGTTCGAAGAGGATGCCGGCGATGCCCAGCCCGGCGCTCGGCGCGTGCTGCGGACCGAGGATCGCGGCGATCGCGTCGACCAGCGCCGGCAGCGTCACGTAGTCGTCCAGCACGCGCTCGTCGAGGCCCTGCCCGGCCAGCGGCTGCAGGCGCTGCACCTGCGGGCCGTTCAGCGCGCGGGCACGGGCGCGCGCCGCCTCGGCGACGCGGCGCAGGTCGGCGACCAGCGTCGTCGGCAGGATGCGGCGCAGCACGGTGCAGCCCTCGGTACGCAGCTCGTCGCGGTGGCGCTCGGTCTCGATCATGGCATCCATCCTGGCGACCGGGCCGAGCCGCGCGACGCGCGTTATCCCGCGTCGACCGCGCCACGGACGTCGTCCACCAGGCCTTTTCCGGACGCCACCCCGCGCGATCCGCGCATCGCCCGCGCGCAGCCGCGCGGTACGGTCGGGGATGGCCTGGGATGACCATCCGCTGCTCGATGGCGCCGTCCTGCCGCGCGTGATCGCCGCCGGGATGTCCTGCGTCGGACCGGGCGCCGAACTGCCCGAGCACGAGCTCGACTACCACGAGATCGATTTCGTCTCGCGCGGCAGCACGGCGCTCACGCTCAATGGCGAGGCCGGCGTCATCGGGCCGGGCATGGTCGGCGCCTATCGCCCCGGCGATGTCGCCCATGGCCGCATCACCGAGGAACTGGTCTGCCGCTGGGTCCGCTTCTCGTGGCCCGCGACGCGCGGCCGGGCGGCGCCGGTCGCGCTGCCGCGCGTCCGCCGGCTGTCGGATGCGGCGCAGGCGCGCCTGGTCGCCCCCTTCGACCGCCTGATCGCGCTGCACGCGACGTCGCCGGGCACGCCGCTCGCCACGACGGCGCTGCTGATCGACGTGCTGGCGGTCGTCGTGGACCAGCACGACGCGGCGCCGGCGCGCATCGACCGCCGCCTCGCGCCCGGGGTCGCGTACCTGTCCGCCAACCTGGCGCGGCCGCTGCGCATCCGCGATGCCGCCGCGGCGTGCGGACTGTCCGAGGACTGGTTCAGCCGTCGCTTCCGCCGGGTGTTCGGCGTCCCGCCGATGCAGCACCTGGTGCGCCTGCGCCTCGACGAGGCGCGCCGCCTGCTGGTCGCCGACCCGCTGCTGCCCGTCGCCGAGGCGGCGAAGCGCTGCGGCTTCGATGATCCGGGGCACTTCACGCGCCTGTTCCGCCGCCGGCACGGCCTGGCGCCCAGCGCCTTCCGCTCGCGCCTCGACGGACGCTGAAGCGCGGACCGGAGCGCTCACCACGCCTGGCGCGGCCTGCGCGCATCGATTGCACCGGGTCCCTCGCGCGCGTACCGTCCGAGCATGCCTCCGCCGAGCATCGCCGCGGTCCAGGACGAGGACCTGACCAGCGAACAGCTCTTCCTGGGTTTCGCCCAGCGCCGCGACAGCGCCGTGCTCGAGCGCCTGCTGCAGCCGCACCTGCCGCAGGCGTACGCGCTCGCCCATCGCATCCTCGCCAACGACGCCGACGCCGACGACGCCGTCCAGGAGGCCCTGGTCCGCCTGGTGAAGACCTGCGACCGCTACGACGGCTCGGTGGCGTTCGCCGCCTGGCTGGGCCAGCTGGTGCGGCATGCGGCGGTCGACGTCCGGCGCGCCCGCGGCGCGCGCACCCGGCGCGAGAGCGCGATCGATCCCGAGGCCATCGGCGATGATCCCGCGTCCAGCGGCGACATCGACGCGCGCAGCGTCGCCATCCGCCGCGCCGTCGCCGAGCTGCCCGAGCGCTACCGCGCCCCGATCGAGCTCCACTACTACGGCCAGCTCAGCCAGGAGCAGACCGCGCAGGCGCTCGGCCTGAAGGAGAACGCCGTCGCCCAGCGCATCTCGCGGGCTCGCGAGCGGCTGCGCGCGTCGCTCATGCGTGGCGGCGTGGCGCTGGGGGTGACGGCGCTCGCCGACGCGCTGGCCGCGGCCGAGACCGCACCGGTCGTGCCGACGGGGAGGAGCGCCGCCGAGCTCGCCTCGCTGGCCATGACCCGTGCCGCGGCGCCCGGCGTCGGCACGGCATGGACCACCGCGCACGCCGTCATGGCGATCGCGGCCGGCCTCGTCGTCGTCGGCGCGATCACGGTCGCGACCATCGCTGGCGAGGGTGCCGATACGGCCGCCGGGCGCGTCACGACCGGGCAGCGCTGGTGGACGTTCGCGACCCCCGACACGCCGGGCCTGACGCGGATCTCCGGCACCTGGCGCCACGAGGCCACCGGCGGCACCGGTGATGGCGGCAGCATGGTCATCGAGAGCGACGACTTCATGGCGCTGATCGAGGCACCGGAGGGTTCGCCGCCGCTGCGCCTGTCGATCCGGTGCCGCCCGATGCTGCCGATGCCGGCGGACGGCCTGGGCTGGATCCGGCTCTTTCCCGAAGGCGCCGACCTCGCCGCCTTCGGCAACGTCGGCCGGGTCAATGATACCGATCAGGCGACGATCGATTCCCCGACGCTGTTCGACCGGACCGTGCTGGTCAGCGGCGATTCGCTCGACTGGTGGTCGGCGGGCGCGCGCACCAGCCTGGTCTTCTACCGCCGATCGCGTCCCACGACGCGCTGGATACTCGCCACCCACGGACCCTGGCGCATCGATGACCTGCGCTTCGAGCCGATCGAGCCTGGCGCGCTGCCCGACGTCGGGATCTACCGCGCGGCCCTCGCCGCCATCCCGCCAGCCGATCGCCATGGCGACCACGCGGTCGCCGGACTGCGCGGCCTCGATCCGGACGAACCGGTCACGATCACGTTCATGACGGCCGACGAGGCCGGCGCGCCCACGACCGCTCCGTGACCGGTTTCGGGTCGTAGCGGCTCGCCGTCCTCGTCACGCATCGCGCTCCCGGCCATGGCGATGGTCCAGGGCTCCGCCGTGCTCGAGCGGTGCGCGTAAACGCTCGTGGCGACTCGATCCGACCAGCGATCGCGCCCGTCTGCCAACTTTGCTGTCAGGTCGCCAGGCGCTGCCCCGGGATGCTGACGTGGAAGGGCCGAGCCCTCCGCGTCGAAGTCGTGCCGGCTGGTCCTGCGCATCGTGTCGATCGCGCGCTTCCTGTCGGCGGGGCCCAAGCCACCCCGTCCCACCCCCTGGCCTGTCGAGGAGTCTTCATGTCGTTCGTCAAATACGTGGGCTGTGGCTTCGCCGCCGGAGCCCTGGTCCTGTCCGCCGGTTGCGGCGGCAACTCCGACAACCGCACCCAGCGCTCGACCTCGAGCAGCGGCACGTTCGTCGAGAGCAACACCGCGCCGGCCGTCGGCTATGGCCTGGTCGATCGTCACCTGGTCGTGGTCGAGCCGAACGTCGGCAACCGCGTGTACCTGACCAAGACCAGGACCCTGGCCACGGTCGACGCCATCGAGAACAGCACCAACGTCAAGGCGGTCACCCGCATGACGGACTACAAGGGCGCCTACGAAGCCGACGTCCCGCGCGTCAGCCCGGACGGCCGCACCGTGCTGTACCAGCTGCGCGAGGAGCTCGGCAACGTCAACCTGTGGACGATGACCGCGGCGAACGGCACCAACAAGGTCCGCAACACCGAGGGCGACTACCTGAACTACTCGGGCGCCTGGTCGACCAAGGGCGACAAGATCATCTTCTCGTCCAACCGCACCGACGCGAACGCGCACCTCTGGGAGATCAAGGCCTTCGGCGGCGGCGGCGGACTGCGCCGCATCACCGATTCTCGCGAAGCCGACATGTTCGTGCAGGAATCGCCGGCCGGGATCGACACGCTGGTCTACAGCCGCTTCCAGATCGGCCTGCCGACCATCTGGACCTACGACCGCAAGACCTACCTCTCGACGCAGCTGCGCGTCGGCCGCCAGGGCCAGATCTCGCCCGACGGCACCAAGATCGTCTACTCGGCGTACGATGACCAGGAAGGCCACTGGAACATCTGGACGATGAACCTCGACGGTTCGGTGCCGACGCAGCTGACCTCGAACGACGCGGACAACGTCACCCCGGCGTGGCACCCGAGCAGCCAGTGGATCATCTTCGCCTCGAACAAGGGCTCGATCTCGGGCAAGGCGCGCGCGAACGGCGCCGACATCCAGATCCACAACTTCGACATCTGGATGATGCACGCCAACGGCGAGCACGTCTCGCAGCTGACCGTCAACGGCTCGGACGACGACAACCCCTCGTTCTCGCCCGACGGCAAGACGTTCTACTTCTCGTCGAACCGCGGGCACGCTCCCGAAGCGCTGGCGGCGATCGGCACCGGACGCGACATCTGGCGCGCGACGATCACCGACGACATCACCTCGCAGGACATCGCCGACGCGGTGCCGGCGAAGAAGTGACGACGGTCCTGCCCACCGGGCAGGAGACGTGACGTGATGCGGCGGGCTGCCGGGGGTGATCCTCGGCGGCCCGCTGCTTTTGGTGGGTTGGGCGGAAGCTGGAGGCTCGAAGCCCGAAGCCCGAAGCCCGAAGCCCGATGCCCGAAGCCCGAAGCGGCGAGCCTCGCTCAGCCCGCTGCCTTCCGTCCGAGCCGCTTCTCCCACCCGGCGACCTGGGTGGTGAAGTACAGGCCCGGCCGGTACGGATGGGCCTTCACGACGTCGAGATCGAGCTCGAGCCCGAGCCCCGGTCCGGTCGGCAGCGCGAGATGGCCCGTCGCCGGGTCGAGCGCCGGCGTCCAGTTCACCAAGTCCTGCGTCCACGCCTCGTTGAAGGGCAGGAAGTGCTCCTGGATCAGGAAGTTCGGCGTGCACGCCGCGATGTGCAGGCACAGCGCGGTCGCGACCGGGCCGCCGCTCTGGTGCGGCGCGATCCAGGCGCCGTTGGCCTCGGCGAGGTGGGCGACCGCGAGGGTCGGACCGATGCCGCCGAGCGACATCGGCTCGGGCTGCCAGATGCCGACGCCGCCGCCGCGCGCCAGGGTCTCGAAACGCGCGACCTTGTCGAACTGCTCGCCGGTCGCGACCGGGATCGGGCACTGCCGCGCGACCTCGCAGGTCAGCTCCTCGCGGTCGGGGCTGGTCGGCTCCTCCCACCAGAACAGGTCGAGCTCGGCGAGGCGGCGCGCGATGCGCACCGCCTCGGTGGGCGTGAACCGCGAGTGCACGTCGATCAGGATCTTGAACGCCGGACCGAATCGATCGCGCAGCGCGCGCAGGATCGCGTGGGTCTGGCGCAGCTCGCCTTCGGGCAGGAAGCCCTGGGCGGTGCCGAACGGATCGAGCTTGAGCGCGTTGAAGCCCTTGGCGACGGCGACCTCGGCGGCGGCGAGGAACGCCTCGGGCGTGCGCTCCGCGCGGTACCAGCCGTTGCCGTACGCCGGCACGCTGTCGCGGACGGTGCCGCCCAGCAGCTGGTGGATCGGCACGCCCAGCGACTTGCCGAGGATGTCCCAGCACGCGGTCTCGATCGCGGCCATGACCAGGCGATGGATGTGGCCGGTGTCGGCGAACGTGCCGATCACGGCGCGGGCGATCCGGTTCACCTGGCGCGGATCCTTGCCGATGGCGAGCGATTCGAGATCGCGCACCGCGCCGATCGTCGCCTGCGCGAAACCGTTGATCGTCGCCTCGCCGAGGCCGGTCAGGCCCTCGTCGGTGAGCACGCGGATGAACACCCAGTTCTTCCAGATCGCGTCGACCGGGTGGATCTCGATGGCGGTTATCTTCATGGCCCGATCAGACGCGCCGGCGGCGCGCGACGCGAGCGACGGATCGTGTACGACGGCCGACGGGGACTATGCGGCGTCGCTAGGGCGCGCGCGCCGCGAGGTCGCGCCACTCGCGCGGCGTGCAGCCGCGGGTGCGGCGGAAGACCAGGCTGAGGTACTGCGCCGAGCTGAACCCGAGCTCGCGCGCGATCAGGGCGAACGAGGCGCGCGGACGTTCGGCGATCCGGCGCGCCGCCTCGTCCACCCGCAGCTCGGTGAGGTGCTCGTGCGGCGTGCGCCCGGTCTCGCGCTTGAACGCGACCGCGAAGTGCGCCGGCGACAGCCCGGCGCGCTTCGCCATCTCGGCCAGCGACGGCGGATCGGCCAGCCGCGTCGGCAGCCAGTCGATCAGCGCGTTGAACTCGGCGCGCCTCGCCGCCGCCAGGCGCGTCCCGCGGCCGCCGCGCTCGGCGATGGCGCAGCGCGTGACGAAGACCAGGAGCTCGACCACCAGCGCGCGCACCATCACCGCGGTCAGCGTCCGCGTGCGCCGCTCGAGCTCGTGGCGGTCGAGTTCGGCGAGGATGCGCCGGAAGAGGTGCTCGGCCCCCTCGCCGCCGTGGATGACGCGCTGGCCGTGGACGCGCAGCTCGGCGCCGATCGCGTTGGCCTCCTCGACCGCGGGCACCATCTCGTCGCGCGCCGCCCGCGCCGGCGAGCGCACGCCGAAGGCCGCCGGATCGAAGCATATCGAGAAGTAGTGGTAGGGATCGCCGGGGTCGGCGCGCGCGCCGTGGCGCTCGCCCGGCGCGACGATGTACAGGTCCCCGGGGCCGACCGCGACCCGCCTGCCGGCGGCGACGCGGTCGCCTCGCCCGCGCAGCACGAAGCTGATCTCGAGGCCGGATGCGCGTGCGCGACACGCACGTGGTCACCGAGGCAGACCGCCTCGCTGACGTGCGTGATCGCCGGGATCTCCGGCAACGGCGCGGCATGGAGATGCCAGAGTCGGAAGCCGAGGTCGTGTCGCGGACCGCGGAAGCGCGTCATGTCCGGGCCAGTCCCGGCGATCTCAGGCGGACCCCGGGGCGCGCCGGTACGCCGGCAGATCGGCCACGGGAACGTCCTTCAGCTGCGCGAACACGGCATCGCGCGCCGACAGCGTCGGCGTCTCGCCGACGTCCGGCCAGGCGATGGCGACCCCCGGATCATCCCACCGCACGCCGCGTTCATCGCTGGGCGTGTAGAAGTCGCTGCACTTGTAGGAGAACTCGGCGATCTCGCTGAGCACCAGGAAGCCGTGGGCGAAACCCTCCGGGACGAACAGCGCGCGCTTGTTGTCCGCCGACAGCCGTTCGCCGACCCAACGGCCGAACGTCGGGCTGCCGCGGCGGATGTCGACGGCGACGTCGAAGACCTCGCCGAGGCCGCAGCGCACCAGCTTCGCCTGGGCGCGACCGATCTGGTAGTGCAGCCCGCGCAGCACGCCGCGCGCCGAGCGCGAGCAGTTGTCCTGGACCCACGCCCGGTCGATGCCGGCGGCCGTGAACGCGCGCTGGTTCCAGGTCTCCATGAAGAACCCGCGGTGGTCGCCGAAGACCTTGGGCTCGATCAGCAGGACGTCGGGGATCGCCAGCGGCGTGACCTTCATCCCGCGCCCTTGGCCTGCGCCTCCGCCTGGCGGCAGAGATCCCACAGGTAGTCGCCGTAGCCGCTCTTGCCCATGCTCTCGGCTTCGGCGCGCAGCTGGTCGAGGCCGATCCAGCCCTGGCTCCAGGCGATCTCCTCGAGGCACGCCACCTTCAGGCCCTGCCGCTCCTCGATCGCGGCGATGAAGTTCGCCGCGTCGAGCAGGCTGCGGTGCGTGCCGGTGTCGAACCAGGCGATGCCGCGCCCGAGCTTCTCGACCTGGAGATCGCCGCGCTCGAGGTACAGGCGGTTGAGATCGGTGATCTCGTACTCGCCGCGCTTCGATGGCTTCAGCCCCGCCGCCATGCGGCAGACGTCGGGCCCGTAGAAGTACATGCCGGGGACGGCGAACGAGCTCTTCGGCTTCTCGGGCTTCTCCTCGAGCGACACCGCGCGGCCGTCGCGGTCGAACTCGACGACGCCGTAGCGCTGCGGATCGCGCACCTGGTAGCCGAAGATCGTGGCGCCGGTGGTGCGCGCCGCGGCGGCGCGGATCGAGTCGGTGAAGCCGTGGCCGTAGAAGATGTTGTCGCCCAGGACCAGGCACGCGGGGGCGTCGCCGACGAAGTCGCGGCCGATGACGAACGCCTGCGCCAGGCCGTTGGGCACCGCCTGCTCGGCGTAGGTGAAGCGCATGCCGAGGCGCGCGCCGTCGCCGAGCAGCCGCCGGAACATCGGCAGGTCGTGCGGCGTCGAGATCACCAGCACCTCGCGGATCCCCGCCAGCATCAGCGCGCTCAACGGGAAGTAGATCATCGGCTTGTCGTACACCGGCATCAGCTGCTTGCTGATGACGCGGGTCAGCGGATGCAGCCGGGTGCCGGCGCCGCCGGCGAGGATGATGCCCTTCATATGCTTCCTGGGACGCCGGTGTAGCCGCGCCGAGGCGGGTTGCGAGCGCAAGGCGGTGCCGACAAGGCCGGAGCGTGGAGCGACGGAGCGCGCCCCGGGCGCTCACCAGTAGGCGCGATGCAGGCTGAGCCGACGCTTGAGCCCACGCGACAGGCGATCACCACGCCGGCCGAGCTGGAAGGCGAGCCACTTCGCCGCGCTCTCGACGACCGCGCGCGGCACCTCGTCGATGGCGCCGCGGCGTACCAGCCATGCGAGCAGCCGCGCCACATAGGCCGCGCCCTGTCCCCCCGATCGGGCGCCGGCGAGGAGCGGGCCCGACGCGGCGAGGAACGCGCCGATGTCGAAGTAGCGGCGGAACTGCTGGCCGATGGAGTAATTGTGCGAGTGCCTGACGACGGCCTCGGCGGCGTACGCGACCGTGCCGCCGTCGCGCAGCAGCTTGGCGCAGAACAGCATGTCCTCGTTCATCACCACGTCGTCGGGGAAGCCGCCGAGCCGGTCGAAGGTCGCGCGGTCGATCGCCGAGGCGACGTTCGAGAAGAAGAAGGCGCGGATGCCGAGGCGGTCGATGTCGGCGCGCGTCCGCCGCGACGGCGCCGCGGGATAGTTCAGCCCGCGCGCGAAGACCTCGGGCAGCTGCGCGTCGGGATACGGGATCTGACGCGCGAACGCGGCCTGGGCCTCGCCGGCGACGATCGGCCGCACGAGGTTGCCGAGGAAATCGTCGTCCACCGGCAGGGCGTCCTGGGTCATGAACACCAGCACATCGATCCCGGCGAGGCAGCGCCGCGCGGCGCGGTTGCGCGTTCCGCCGTGGTTGAACTCGCTGCGCGGGATGACGGTCACATCCCAGCCGGCGGCGCGCGCCAGCGCCACGGTCGCGTCGGAGGACGACGAATCGATCACGATGACCTGGCGGGGGCGCAGCCGCTGGCGGGCCAGGGCCGCGGTCAGCGCCGGCAGATGCCGCGCCGCGCCGAGCGTCGGGATGAGGATGGCGGCGTTCGTCATCGCTGATGCAGCATCGTCGGCGATGGGGCGAAGCCAATGCCAGCGGCTTGCGACCAGCCGCGTCGCCAACAGGCTGCCCTCGGTGAGCGGCACGCTGATCATCGGCGGCGACGGCATGCTGGGGCGGACCCTGTCGCGGCGCTGGGCCGACGCGGCCGCGCACGGTCGGGCGCAGGTCGACCTGACCCGCCCCGAGACCATCGCGGCGGCGCTGGACGCGCGGCGGCCGACCATCGTCGTCAACTGCGCCGCGATGACCGCCGTCGACGCCTGCGAGTCCGACCGCGAACGCGCCTTCGCCGTCAACGCGCACGGCGCCGGCGACCTCGCCGCGGCATGCGACCGGGCCGGCGCGACCCTGGTCCACATCTCCACCGACTACGTCTTTCCCGGCGATCTCGATCGGCCCTACCGCGAGGACGACGCGACCGGACCGCGCACGGTCTACGGGCAGAGCAAGCTCGCCGGCGAGATCGCGGTGCGCGAGCGGTGCCGGAGCCACCTCATCGCCCGCATCGCCTGGCTCTACGGCGCGGGCGGCCCGAGCTTCGTCCACACCATGGCCAAGCTCGCCGCACAGGCCGGCGGGCCGCTGAACGTGGTCGACGACCAGCGCGGCAATCCGACGTCCACCGACGCGGTGGCCGACCACCTCGGGCTGCTCATCGCGCGCGGCATCCGGGGGACCGTGCACCTGAGCTGCGAAGGCGAGACCACGTGGTTCGATTTCGCGCGCGAGATCCTCGAGTGGCGCGGGTCGACGCGCGGCGTGCGCCCGTGCACGACCGCGCAGTTCCCGAGGCCGGCGCCGCGGCCCGCCAACTCGTCGCTCGACAAGGTCGCGCTGCGCAGCCACCATCTGCCGCCGATGCCGCACTGGCGCGACGCGTTCGCCGCCTTCACCAGGACCTGGCCCGATGGCTGAGACGTCACCGACCGCACCGCACCAACCGCGCCGCGTCCTGGTCACCGGGGGAGCGGGGTTCATCGGCGCCAACTTCGTCGCCTGGCTGCTCGCCGACGACCGCGCCGTGCGGGTGGTGACGCTCGACGCGCTGACCTACGCCGGCTCGCGCGCCAACCTCGCCTCGGTCGATTCGCGCCACGGCGATCGCCACCGCTTCGTCCACGGCGACATCGGCGACGAGGCGCTGGTCGGACGGCTGTTCGCCGAGGAGGCGATCGACACGGTCGTCCACTTCGCCGCCGAGAGCCATGTCGACCGCTCGATCGACGGACCCGCCGACTTCATCCGCACGAACATAGTCGGCACGTTCACCCTGCTGCAGGCGGCGCGCGCGGCCTGGGGCGATCGCCGCGACGTCCGTTTCCACCACGTCAGCACCGACGAGGTCTTCGGATCCCTCGGACCGACCGGCTTCTTCACCGAGACCACGTCGTACGATCCGTCCAGTCCGTACAGCGCCTCGAAGGCGGCGTCCGACCACCTCGTCCGCGCCTGGCACCGCACCTTCGGCGTGCCGGTGACGATCTCGAACTGCTCGAACAACTACGGCCCATACCAGTTCCCCGAGAAGCTCATCCCGCTGATGATCCTGAACGCGCTCGCCGGCAAGCCGCTGCCGGTCTACGGCGATGGCCGCAACGTGCGCGACTGGCTCTACGTCGAGGACCACTGCCGCGCGATCGGCGCCATCATCCGCCGCGCCGCGCCGGGCAGGACCTACAACGTCGGCGGCCACAACG
>Ga0196963_10002405_pt1 | contig 11225 bp, 6 predicted proteins | sample S1_5metaG_FD_148600 | JGI IMG/M metagenome (GOLD analysis project Ga0196963, IMG submission 148600) | Soil microbial communities from Anza Borrego desert, Southern California, United States - S1_5 | ecosystem: Environmental > Terrestrial > Soil > Desert | place: USA: California | collected... | reverse complement strand
CAGCACGGGTCGTCCAACTGAACGTCCCCGCCTCGCCAACCAAAGACGTGCTGACGAAGTTCCTGGATGACCGTCGCCCCACGGTAAAAGGCACATTCGTGCTGGTGGGCCCGCCCGCGATCGTACCGGTGACGATCACTCCGCCACACAAACGCCGTGACGACAACGATGTGCGCGCGCAGTTCGATCCGGCAAACCCGCAGCCATCGAACTTCGGCGGGGGTCCGCAGCCATCGGCACCGAATGTATTGACGGCCAATCAGATCAGCGAGCACCTCGATCAGTTCCTGGTCGCCGCCGGCGCAGCCGGCCGGATCAACGACGCGGGACGAGAGCACGGGCAAATCCGCGCGTTCAACAACCGCACTTTTGACGTAGCCAAAGCGGTACCGACGATCGTGATGCGCAATGAAGACTTCGGCCGCATCGCACGCGTTCTCGCGGACGGGACAGCCGTGCAGCTCGAGCTCGATATCGTCAATCGGACCTATCCGGAAGGCGCGACGGCCTATAACGTGATTGCGGAGATCCCTGGTAGCGACAAGGCTCAGGAGGTCGTCATGCTCGGTGGCCACATCGACTCATGGCATGCCGCGACAGGTGCCACCGACAACGCGATCGGCTGCGCAACGATGATGGAGGCGATCCGCATCCTGCAGGCGATCGGCGTCAAGCCGCGGCGGACGATTCGGCTCGCTCTGTGGAGCGGCGAAGAGCAGGGCCTGCTGGGCTCTCAGGCCTACGTGCGCGAACACTTCGGGATGGCCGAGAACCCCAAGCCCGCGCACGCGCTATTTGCCGGCTACTTCAATATCGATTCAGGAACGGGACGCGCGCGCGGCGCGTCGGTGTTTGGTCCGCCCGAGGCCGCAGCGATCCTGCGCGAAGCGACCAGGCCGTTTGCCGATATCGGGTTCTTCGGCGTCAACGCGACGCAGAGCCGTCGCCGCGGCGGCACCGATTCGACGTCGTTCAACGAAGCCGGGCTGCCGGGCATCGGCATTTCTCAGGATCCAATCGAGTACAACTCGCACACCTGGCACACCAATCTCGATACCTATGAGCGAATCATCGAACAGGATGCGCAGCAGTCGGCGATGGTCATCGCCGCGGCGGTCTACCACCTGGCGATGCGCGATCAAATGCTGCCGCGGTTGCCGAAAGAGCGGATGCCGGCGCGGCCGACGCCGTAGCCGTCGGCGTTCAGCTTTCGTCGATCAGCTTTCAGCTTTCGGCGAAGACTACTTTCCGACCGCGTAGATGCGATCGTCGGCGCGCAGGAAAATCCTGCCGCCGCCCGCGGCCGGCGACGCGACGAAGTGGCCTTCGAGCTTGTTGCGGGAAATCACCTCGAACGTGCGGCCAGCCTTGACGACGATCGTCTCGCCGCCCTCGCTGACGAAGAACACCTTCCCGTCGCCGGCAATCGGCGACGCGCTGAAGGTCCCGCCGACACGCTCCTGCCACAAGCGCTGGCCGTTGGTCGCATCGACTGCGGACAGGATGCCGTTGTCGGTGCTCATGTAGATCACACCCTGGTAGTGCACCAGCGACGAGACGTAGGGACCTCCAGTCGGCACGCGCCACGCGACGTGCGTGTTGGTGATGTCGCCGCGACCACCGAGCCGAATCGCCATGTAGGGGCTGCTGCGATAGCCGCGGCTGACATACAGCATGCTGCCGTCCACCATCGCCACCGGAATCGGGAAACGGTTCACCTCCGGATAAGTCCACAGTGATTTTCCAGTCGCCGGATCGAATGACTCGACACCGGTGCTCGAGTTGACGATCAACTCCGGTCCGCCGGGTCCGTCGACCACGATCGGCGAGCTGTAGGATTCGACCCCCGCGGGCTTGTCCACCTTCCACTTGACCGCGCCGCTGCGTTTGTCCACGGCGAGCAGGTACGACGCCGGCGTGTGATAGCACAGCAGAATCAGCGTGTCCTGAAACAGCACGGGTGAGCTGGCGTGGCCCCAGTTGATGTCGAAGGGACCGTATTCCTTACCGAGATGCTTCGACCACACGCGCTTACCCGCGGTGTCGATCGCGGCAATCTGTCCGGTGCCGTACCACGCGTAGACACGCTCGCCGTCGGTGACCGGGCTGGCGCTCGCAAGATTGTGCTTGTCGTGGACCGGCGGCAGGTCGCCCTCCGCGGCCATCTCGTGGATCCAGGCGCGTTTGCCGGTGGCCCGATCGAATGCCTCGACGACGAATGTCACGTCGGCGCGCTTGACCCGTCTGGCGAGCGTCGACTCGCCTGCGGCGGAAGGCTCGCCGCCCTGCGTCAGCGTTGGATGGCGTCCGTCCTGGCGGCGGCCATCGCCGATCTGTGAGGTGACGAACACGCGTGATCCCGACACGATCGGCGACGACACCCCGGCGCCGGCCAACGCCGCCCGCCACGCGACGTTCTCGGTGTCGCTCCACGTCGACGGCAACGGCGACGATGCCGCCACGCCGCTGGCGGCAGGACCACGCCAGTGAGGCCAGTCATTCGCGCCGACACCTGCCGTCAGCGCGAGCACGATCGGCAGGGCCGCGAACCATCGCATTTGGAACTTTGGCAGCATGGAATTGTCGTTACTGCGGTTCGAGATCGCTTTTCAAGATGCGTCGAACGTTCGAGTACGTCGCCGTCGCAAGGATATCGTCGAGCCCGCTGTAGGCCTTGTAGTACTCGTCCATCTTCTCCGGCACCCACAAGTCCAGCTCCTGATCGCGGCGGAAGGTCACGGTCACCTGGCAGCGCACCTGCGGATCGGCGGCATTCATTTCCGTCTTGACCACGGTGCCGTTGAACGGATCGATCCAGAGGAAGCCGGTCAACGCCAAATCGCGGCCGCGCGACGTCCGAATCAACGTGGGCCGCGCGACTTCCTTGAACACCGCCTTGCGCAGAATGCGGCCGTTGAGGTTCTCCTCGCCGCCGTCGGTGAACTCGAACCGCTCGTTGACTCGCGGATGCAGGAACATCATCGCCAGCGTCGGAATGTTGATGGTGCGCGCCACGTTGCCGAGGTTGTACTTGGCGGCCTCATTGCTGTACTGGGCGGCCTTCTCGAAGCGCGCCTTGTCGTTCGACGTGAACAGTTTCAGCAGGCGCTCGTCGCGGTTGCGAACCTTGCGCCCTTTCACTTCATACGTGTCGCGGAACGGCATCCACCCTTCGCCGTCGCCGCCAAGCTGCACCAGCAGGAAATCCGACTTGATGACCTGCTGATTGATGGCGCCGCCACCCTGCATGCCGCCGCCGGGATTCGACCGCGACAGGTTCGACCCGGGATTCGGCGGGCGGTGAATCTCCTGGACGTAGTGCTCGTCTGCCGCGAGCAACGCGAAGCGCTGCTCGTAGTTGACGGCGTACCGCATGGCGCTTGCCAGGATCGTGTGGAAACCCGAGCCAGGCTGACTTCCGACCTGGGCGCTCGAATCGGCCAGTCCGAGCACGATCGCCAACACCGTGACCGAAAGCTTGGTAGGCATAACCGCTCCAGCCGCAAATCTTACTAGAATAGAAAGCCTTTGCCATCGATTCGCTCCGAGTTAGTGCCGATGCTCAAGATCGCCGTCCCCGTGGTCTTGGCGGAGCTCGGATGGATGACGATGGGCGTGGTCGACACGATCATGGTCGGGCCGCTCGGCCCCCAGGCAATCAGCGCCGCCGGCGTCGGCAACTCGATGCACATCGCGTTCGCGATCTTCGGGATGGCGGTGATGCTGGGTCTCGATACGCTGGTGTCGCAGGCCTACGGCGCGCGCGACATCCGCGACTGCCACCGGTGGTTCTTCGACGGCTTGACCCTCGCCGCCTTGATGACGGTGCCGATCATGGCCGCGCTGCTCGGCGTTTGGTTCGCGATTCCGGCGATGGGTTTCCACGGCGAGGTGCGGCCGCTGCTCGAGTCGTACTTCGGCGTCTTGCTGCTGAGCACCCCGTTTCTGCTGCTCTACGCCGTTTGCCGGCGCTACCTCCAGGGCATGCACGCCGCCATGCCCGTGATGTTCGCCCTGATCACCGCGAACCTGATCAACGCGGCCGGCAACTGGATCCTCGTCTACGGCAATCTCGGCGCACCGGCGCTTGGCGTCGCCGGATCGGCCTGGACCACGGTCATCTCGCGCGCCTACATGCTGTTTGCCTTGCTGTTCGCCGTGTGGTGGATCGACCGCAAGCGGACACGCGAAGCCGGCGTTCAAGACGCGCATGGCCTATGGGATGTCGATCGCGCCATCGACCTGTCACGCCTCCGCCGTCTACTGACGCTCGGACTGCCGGCGGCATCGCAGATGGGGGCGGAAGTGGGCGTGTTTGCGTTGGCCACGGCGCTCTCGGGCATGCTCGATCCCATCTCGAGTGCCGCGCATCAGATCGCGTTGAACCTGGCCGGCGTCGCGTTCATGGTGCCGCTCGGCATGGGTTCCGCGGGCGCGGTGCGCGTCGGCCACGCCGTCGGCGCGCGCGATCGACCACGCGCATCGGCAGCCGGTTGGACGGCAATTGCCCTCGGCACCGGCTTCATGGTCATCGCGGCGCTGGCGTTCGTGTTGATCCCGCGGCAACTGATCGGCTTGTTCAGCAGAGATGTGAACGTGCTGCGGGTCGGCGCGTCGTTGTTGGTGCTGGCCGCGGTGTTTCAACTCTTCGACGGCATTCAAGGCGTCATCACGGGCACGCTGCGCGGCATTGGCAACACGCGAACCCCGATGAAGGTCAACCTTGTCGCGCACTGGCTGCTGGGGTTGCCGACCAGTTACGTGCTGTGCTTCGTGATCGGCTGGGGCGTCTACGGCCTGTGGGTGGGCTTATCGCTGGGGTTGATCGTCACCGGCAGCATTTTGGTGTGGGTCTGGAGCCGCGAGATCCGCGAATATCGAGAGTACGGGAAACTCCCGGCGCCTGCTCATCATGATTTGTGACACACACATCCACTTCCTCTCACCAGGGTTTTTCGCCGGTCTCGGCACCAATCGCGACACCATCTCCAAGTTCGGCTGGGAGTTTCCGGAATCGACGGAGGCCCTCAGCAGCCGCTGGGTCGACGAGCTCGAAAGGCACCGCGTCGATAAGGCAGCGCTGATTGCCAGCCTGCCGGGCGACGCCGACTCGGTCGCGAAAGCGGTGGCGATCAATCCGTCGAGATTCGTCGGCTTCTTCATGCTCGACCCGACGCGCGAGGACGCCGTCGAGTACGCAGGGCGAGCGCTTGACGAAGGGCTGCGGACGATTTGCCTGTTCCCGGCCATGCACCGCTACGCTCTTCACGACGAGCGCGTCGCGCGGGTATTCGAGATGGCCGCCGGTAAACGCGGCGGTACCGTCGACACCGTAGCCGTGTTCGTCCATTGCGGCGTGTTGTCCGTCGGTATCCGCAAGAAGCTTGGGCTGCCGAGCCCGTTCGATATCCGCTACGGCAACCCGCTCGACCTGCATGGGCTCGCGATGAAGTTCCCGACGGTGCCGATCATCATTCCGCACTTTGGCGCCGGCATGTTTCGAGAGGCGTTGATGCTGGCCGATTGCAGCGCCAACGTGTATCTGGACACGTCGAGCTCGAACTCGTGGATCAAATACACCCCCGGCCTGACGCTCGATCAGGTGTTTAGGACCGCGCTCGACGTTGTCGGTCCGGACCGGTTGATCTTCGGCACCGACTCGTCGTTTTTCCCACGGGGATGGAACACCGAGATTCACCGTCAACAAAAAGCCGCGCTCGACGCGATTGGCGTGAGCGCGGCTGTACAGGAAAAAATCTTCGGCGAGAACTTCGCCAGGCTGTTCGCCTAGCCTACTTGTCGCCCGATCGCGTCGTCCGGCCGCGCGCGGTCTTGCGGCGCCCGCGGACTTCGCCGGGCTTGTGCCCAGGCGCACGCTGCGGTGACTCAGACCGCGTGCGCGGATGGGTTCCCGTACCTCGCTCGGATTGACGGCGATCGCCGTGATTTTTCTGTCCCACGTGACCCTCCCGCGGTCACACGTTGCGAGAAACGCGCCAACGAGAGCCCGGCGTTAGCCTTTCGGTATCGGTTTGACCGGCGGAAACATCGCCCCGTTGCCGATCAAGTCCTTGATCAACCCCGGCAGCTTCGCGACCGCCGTATTGGCTTGATCGATCAACCCCGGCAACGCTGCGCGCGCCTCTCGAATCTGCATCATTTGCGTGTTGGTCGGCACCGCCGTTGCGGCCATCACCGATCCTTTCAGCTGGCCGAAACGGCCACGCAGGTTTTCGGCGTTGGCCGCGAAGCCGCCACCGCCGCCCTGCTGTCCGAGGCCGAGCCGGCGACGCAGCGTCTCGAATTCTTTCACGAGGTTGTCGAGCTGCGTCTTGGCGTCGCCGGACAGCTTGCTGTCGCGAGTCTGTTGCTGCACGAGCTGCACCTGTGCGAACGCCGTCTGTACCATCGTGGCAACGTCGTTGGCTTTCTGCTGCAAGTCGTGAAGGTCGCGCGCGGTTTCAAACCAGGTGCGGCGTTCGAGGTCGGTGATCCGGATGTCGGGATCTCCCTTGACCGCGACATCAATGCTCTGCGCATCGCGGCCGTTAACGGTGAGAGTTGCCCTGTAGGTGCCGGGCAACACGAACGGGCCATTGTTGCCGCCGCCGCCGAAACCGCCGCCGCCCGGCGCGGCCGCCGCGGTCTGGCCCGGCGGGGCAGGCACCGGCCGCAACGGCTGCACTCGCAGGTCCCATTTCACGATATTGAGGCCCGCCTGATTGCGGTCGCGCAGATCGGGACCGGTCAATTCACGAACGGTCGATCCGCTGGCATCTTTGATGGTGATCGTCACGTCCTTGGCCTCCGACTTCAGTCGATAGGCCAGCGTCGCGCCGGGGGCCGGGTTCTGGCCGAGGAACAACCGATCGCCTTCGAACCCTTTCATCTGGTCGTTGGCCTGATTCATCGCCGTGCCGCCCTCGCTGCTGAAAAAGTAGCCGTCTGCGGCTTCGGATTTCGCCCACTCCTGAATCGGCGTCACATCGTCCAGGATCCAGATGCCGCGGGCGTGGCTCGCCAGAATCAAATCGTTGTCGCGCGGGTGCTGCTTGATTTCATAAATCGGCATCGTCGGCAAATTCGCCTTGATGCGGGTCCAGTGGCCGCCGCGATTCATGCTGACCCACAGTCCGGTTTCCGTGCCCAGATACAGGATGTCCGGGTTGCGGCGGTCTTCGGCGAGCCCGCGCGCGACTTCACCTTTCGGCAGGTTGCCGGCGATCGAGCGCCAGGTCGCGCCGAAGTCGGTGGTCGCAAACACGTAAGTGTTGAAGTCACCGCCGCGATGGCCGTCGAATGCCACATACGCCGTTCCCGCCGCCGCGCGTGAGGGCACCACGTCGGACACGTACGTCCACTTGGGCACGCCGCCGATCTTCGACGTGACGTTGGTCCATGTCTTGCCCGCGTCCTGAGTGACGCTGACGATGCCGTCATCGCTGCCGACCCACACGACGCCCTGCCGCGCCGCCGACTCTTCGAGCGTCACGATATTGCCGAACGAGCCAACGCCATCATTCTTGGCGATGCGAACGTCTTTGCCGACGACGCCCATGATCGAGAGCGTTTCACGGTCGGTGTTCGTGGTGAGATCGGGACTGATCGGCTGATAGGAGCGGCCGCGGTCCGACGACTTCAGCACCAGGTTCGCGCCGATGTAAATGGTCGCCGGATCGAACGGCGAGAGCTGCATTGCCGTGTCCCAGTTGAATCGATACTGGCTCGACGGCTCCCCCGGCTTCTGCTCCGCCGGCTCCGGCCGGATCGTCTGGCGCTCGTTGGTCAGGCGATCGGTGCGGCTCATCCGACCATCCTGCGATTCGGCGTAAACAATGCGGGCGTCGGTGGGATCCATGAGCGGCTGGAACCCGTCGCCGCCGCTGATCACATACCAGTTGTCGTTGTGGATGCCGCTGTTGGTGCGTACCGCACTCGGCCCGCACCAGGTGTTGTTGTCCTGCAGTCCTGCGCAGACGTGATACGGCGTCTGCATGTCGAACTCGACATGATAGGCCTGCGCGCCAAGCACGTTGGGCAGCCACACCCACGTCTGCGATCGATCGTGCGAGATGCTGACGCCGCCGTCGTTGCCGATGATGATGTGCCGCGGATCGCGCGGGTTGATCCACATCGCGTGGTGATCGACGTGAATGCGCTCGGCGCCGTCGGCGCGGAAGGTGCGGCCGCCGTCATCCGACACGTGCAACGACACGCCGAGCACGTAGACGCGCGAGTCGGTCTGAGGGTCGACGCGGATTTGACTGAAGTACATCGGCCGCGGGTTGGTGTCGCTGAGTTTCCGCCACGCCGCGCCGCCGTTGTCTGTGCGATAGACACCGCTCTCTGCCGGATGCTCGACGGTCGCATAGAGCACGTTGGGATTGGCGCGATAGATCGCCAGACCGATGCGGCCCTTGGGGCCGGACGGCAGTCCGGTTTCGATCTTCGACCAGGTCTGTCCCGCATCCGTCGATTTCCAGATGCCGCTGCCGGGCCCGCCGCCGTTCATGCCCCACTGCGCGCGGCGGCGTTGATAGGTGGCCGCGTACAAGGTTTTGTTGTTTTGCGGATCCATGACCAGATCGGTCGCCCCCGTGTCGTCGTCGACGTGCAGCGAGCGGCTCCAGGTCACACCGCCGTCGGTCGTCTTGTAGACGCCGCGCTCACCGCCGGCGCCCCACAGGTTGCCCGGCGATGCGACGTAGACCACGTCGAAATCGACCGGATCGACCACGATGCGCGCAATCGCTTTCGAGTCGCGGAGTCCGGTGTTCTTCCAGGTGCGCCCGCCGTCGGTGGACTTGTAGACGCCGTCCCCCCATGACGAGCTCTGGCGGTTGTTGGCTTCGCCGGTGCCGACCCACACGAGATTGGCGTCGGTCGGCGCGATGGCGACCGCGCCCACCGAGCCAACGCCTTCGTTGTCAAAAACCGTCGTAAACGTCGTGCCGGCGTTCGTGGTCTTGTAGACGCCGGCCGTCGCCATCGCGACGTAAAACGTCGTCGGATCGTTTTCGAGCACCGCCAGCTCGTCGACGCGCCCTGACGGCGTCGCCGGCCCGATCGGCCGGAAGTGCAGCCGATCGAACGGGCCGTTGCCGGCCGACTGCGCGGTGTAGACCGGCGTCACCGGCGGCGGCGCCTGTTCGCCTTCGCGCCCGGCAGCCGCGAGCAGCGCTGTGGTGGCGAGCGATACGAGAAATGCGGTGAAAACGATCCTTCGATTCATCTGGTTTCGTCCTTGGCCCCTTGGCCCCTTGGCCCCTTGGCCCCTTGGCACCCCTAAGGTTTCGCGTTAGTGACCTCGTCGTAGGCAATGCCGAGCACGAACGCAAGCGTCAGCCTGGCGTTCGGCGATACGTTGTCCTCGAAACCCTTCAGGGCGGCCAGTTTCTGAAGTTCTTCCTTGGATTGACCGGCCTTGACCGCCGCGCGCGCCTGATCGAGCACCGCGGTGAGGTAGTTCCTGAAGTGCATCACGTCGGCGCGACCGTTGCGGACCGCGTTGTCCTTGCCGTGACCCGCGATGAAGATGGTGTCGTTCGAGGCGCGCTTCGAAACGGTCTCGAGGATGGTGATCCAGTTGTCGATGCGGGCGCCCTGCGCGCGATCGATGTTGGGATGCGCGCGGTTGAACAGCAGGTCGCCCATGTGCATGACGTTGGCGCGCTGGAAATGAATCACCGCGTCGCCGCCGGTGTGGCCCGGACCGAAATGACGCGCCTCGATCGTCTCGTCGCCGAACTTCTCCGACCAGCTGTCCTTGAACGTTGCCGTCGCGTAGGCCTGCTGGTCGGCGGTCTTCTCAGTGGTCGCGCGATGTGACTTGAGGCAGTTTTCGTGCGCGACGATTTTGCTGACGCCGTAGGCCTTGTTGCCGCCGGTGTGATCGCCGTGGTGGTGGGTGTTGATCAGCATGGCGATGCCCTTTGGCGCGCGCTGTTTGAGGCCCGCCGCACAAATCTCGGCGGTGTTCATGAACTGGCTGTCGACGGCGACGGCACCGTCGGCGTTGACCAGGTAGCCGATGGTGCCGCCCTGGCCGATGAACATGCCGACGCCGTTACGCAGGTCTTCGAACCGCGTCACCGGCGGCGCTGCCGGTGCTTGCGGAGGCGCCTGCGAAAGCAACGCTGCGGCGGAGGTGGATGCATGGATGTTTCGTGACAGGACCGCGGCGGTCAGGGCTGTCGTGGACGAGAATAGGAACTGTCGGCGATTCATGGAGTCCTCCCGGACGCGGAATTCTATCCTCGATTGGCTGCTGGCCGCGACCATTGCCGCAACGGTGATCAGCAGCCTCGCGGGCATTCACATCGAGATTGGCTCGCTGCGCGTTCGATCGCACGGCGCGGTTCGGCTCCTCGCCGCCACCCTCGTCCTGTCGATCATTCGCTGGCGCGCCGGCATCGAGGCGTGGCCGGCGTGGGTGACGCGGTTGATTTTGCTGACGGCGATCTCCGGCAGCGTCGCGACCTGGTTTCGATTCCTGCTGCCAACCGTCGGCGGAGCCGATTCCTGGGGCTATGTCAGCGCGAGCCAGATGATCGGACAGGGCCGCTTGATCGATCCGGCGCCGATCGCAGAGTGGCTGTCGGCGGCGAACCGCCTCGCCATCGCGTCGCCGCTCGGCTGGGCGCCGGCCGTCGACGGCTCGGGTATCGTTCCCACCTATCCCCTGGGCCTGCCGATCATCATGGCGTTGTTCTCCGCCATCGGCGGGTCCAACGCGGTGTTTTTCGTCGCGCCAATCGCGGGGCTGGTCACCTTGGCGCTGGTCTATCGGCTGACGCGCGAGTGGTACGAGCCCGAAGTGGCGTTGTTTGCGGCCGCGATCGTCGCCTGGAATCCTGTGTTCATCGCCTACGCAAAACAGCCGATGAGCGACATGCTGGCCACGATGTGGGTGGTGCTGGCGTTGCTGCTCTCGCAGCGCGCCACGACAATCACGGCGGTGGGCGCAGGGCTTGCCACCGGCGCGGCGGTGCTGACCAGACCCGCGCTGCTGCTGATCGCCATCATTGTTCCTCTGGCCGCGTACCGCGGCGGCTCACCATTGCGTCGCGCCGGCTGCAGCGTCCTGGCGTTCGCGACCATCGCGATCGCACAGCTGTGGCTGCAAGATCATCTCTTTGGATCTCCGTTCGCGACCGGTTACGGCAACGCTGGCGGCCTGTTTTCGTGGTCGTACCTGCCGGCCAATCTGGAAATTTATGTCGAAG
>Ga0196963_10002404_pt1 | contig 11226 bp, 9 predicted proteins | sample S1_5metaG_FD_148600 | JGI IMG/M metagenome (GOLD analysis project Ga0196963, IMG submission 148600) | Soil microbial communities from Anza Borrego desert, Southern California, United States - S1_5 | ecosystem: Environmental > Terrestrial > Soil > Desert | place: USA: California | collected... | reverse complement strand
GACCGCCGGGGCGGGTTGCGGCCGCGGGGGGAGTAGAGGGCGGGCGCACCTGGGTGTCGGCGAGGCGGGGGAAGGCGGCGCCGTCGCCGTCGGGCGGGAGCGGGGCGTCGGATCCGCCGTCGGTCGCGGGGGCGACGTCGGGGCGGTAGAGCTTTCCGCCGAAGGCCTTCTGGTATTCGGTCCAGGTGCCGTCGCCGCCGGCCTTGTCGCCGCGGGTGGCGGTGAGGGACATCATGAGCTTGGCGTCCATGTTCTCGATCATGTGGACGGCGATGGCCTCGGGCGTGCTGGGGAGGCGCGGGCTGCCGAACTCGTGGGTGCCGTGGTGGCTGAGGATGATGTGCTGGAGGACGTCGACGAGCTGGCCGGGGATGGGTTCGCCGATCTTGGCGGCGGCCTCCCTGGCCTTGTGCTCGACCCACATGGCGCTCTTGACGATGTGGCCGACGAGCTGGCCGGCGTCGGTGTAGCCGAACGAGCAGTCGTAGCAGAGCTCCCACGTCTTGGCGATGTCGTGGAGGAAGATGCCGGCGATGACGAGGTCGCGGTTGAGGCCGGGGTAGAAGGGGCAGACGGCGTCGGCGACCTGGAGGGCGTTGAGCGTGTGTTCGAGGAGGCCGCCCACGTAAGCGTGGTGGAAGCTCATCGCGGCCGGGGCCTTGCAGAAGTTGTCCATCATGGCCTTGTCGTCCAGGTAGGTCTGGATGAGGGCCGAGAGGTGGCGGTTGCGGATCGCGCCCAGGGCCTTGCGGAGGTCGGCGCACATGGCGCCGATGTCCTTGGGCGTGTGGGGGATCAGGTCGGCGGGGTCGAACGTGCCGGCGATGGCGGGGCCGACGGACTCGATGATGAACTGGAGGTTGGACTGGTAGTTTTCGACGCGGCCGCGGATCTTGACGAAGCCGCTGTCGGGGATCCAATTGAAGATCTCGCGGGTCGTGTTCCACATGCGCGCGACCATCTGCGCGGACGAGTCGGAGACGAACGCCTTGACGTAGTGCTTGCCGGTGCTGGCGGCGGCGAGCTGCTTGTTGGTGATCACGAAGACGTCGTCGACCAGGTCGCCGGAGGCCGCGTCGCGGAGGAAGCGATTGCGCATATGCGGGTGAGTTGTACGCGGTATGCGGCCCCCGGGGCAAGCCGGGGGGCGGCCTGGGACAGGAGGGCATTGTGGTGCGGGGCGTGTCGCCGACCTTGGCGTTGTGAACGAATCCGCGAAATCGTTCGGGCGGGGCGCCGGCGCAACGGCGCACCGCGCGTCATCCCCGCGCCCGCTCGAACGTCTGCAACATTCCCCGCGCCATGTGCGTGTCGAGAAACTTTTCCCGGACCGCGGCGAGTCCGGCGCGGGACATTTCCGCACGCCGGTCGGGCGAGTCGAATAGCGCCGCCAGCGCGTCGGCGAGCGCCGGCGCGTCGCCGGGCGGCACGGTGATCCCGCCACCCGTCGCCTCGATCAACTCCGGGGCCGACCCGTGGTGGGCGAGGACCACCGGACACCCGCGCGCGAGCGCCTCGAGCACGTACAGGCCCTTGGGTTCGGGGTATGCGGTGGGCGTGCACGCGAGGTCGACCGAGTCGAACAGTTCGATCTTGCGCGCCCGGTCGACCTCCCCGAAGTACATGAAGTCCGTGCCCAACGGGGAACTCGCGACCCGCTGCTTGAGCTGTTCGAAGTACGGTTCGTTCGCCTTCCCCAGATAGCCAGCGGCGCGGACGCGGAGCGTCGCAAAGTCCGGCCGCTGTTTAAGGAGAACCGCCGCGTCGATCAATCGGTCGAGCCCCTTCTCCGGACAAATCCGTGCCAGAAAGCCGATCGCCCGGCCGTCGGAACTCCCGCCCGTCACAAAATGCTCCCCGGTCGCCAAGTCCTTCTCGGGCACACCGGGATAGACGACGTCGATCCGGTCGGCGGGGACGTTCAGGTACGCTGCCATCTGACCGGCGTAGTACTGACTGGTGGCGACGAACCGGCTCACGTGCGCGGCGCGTTCGCGGATCAGCGCGGTCGCCTGTGACTTCCACGGCTCGGCCATCGCGTCGAGGAAGATGTCTTCGCCGGTGCACTCGGCGATCACGGCGGCGCCGGTGTGCTCGCGCAGGTACTTGGCGGCCCCGATGAACATCAGGTTGGGGAGCGTGATCACGTCGGGCTTGAGCTCGGACTTGAGGAAGTCGGCGAGGCGTTTGAGCTCCTTTTTCGTCGGCCCGTCTTCGCCGCGGATGATGTCGAGGGTGAGTTGGCCGAGCTGCGCGGGCGAGGTCTGCGCGCCCTTCGAGCCGGCCCACATGAGGAATTTGGGGCGGTCGAAGAGCCAGTCGAGGAAGCGCGGGGTGTGGCGGAAGATGCGGCTGGCACTCTGGAGCCAGACGTTGACGCCGCCGTAGAAGACCTTGCCGATCGAGGCGTTCTCGGCGTCGGTTTTGACGGGCGTGTAGAGGGGGACCATGACGGCGTCGTGGCCCATCCTGCGGAGGGCGAGGGCGAGCGCGTTATCGCGGATGCAGGAGCCGCAGTACATCCCGGCCGCGCCGGCGGCGAGGATGGTGACTTTCATCGAGGGCGCAGTCGTCGTCGTCATGCGGGGGAATTGTAGGCTCGGGCGGCGCGGCCGTGGCGTGGTGGGTGCTGACTCGCGGGCTGGTAGCCCACGCCACGGCTTGCGTTGCCCAGCGCGTCCGCTATTGATGCCTGTCGATGCACAAGACCGTGGTCATCAACGCCGTCGGCCTGTCCGCGAATCTGATCTCGGCCGAGCACACGCCGCGGCTGCACGCGCTCAGCGCCGCCAGCGGGTGGCGCGCGATTGAGCCGGTCGTTCCTGCGGTCACGACCACAGTCCAGTCTAGTTACCTCACGGGGCTCTGGCCGAGTGAGCACGGCGCGGTCGCGAACGGCTGGTACTTTCGCGACACGGGCGAGGTGCGGTTCTGGCTGCAGTCGAACAAGCTCGTGGGCGGGGAGAAAGTGTGGGAAGCGGGCAAGCGGCGCGACCCGGCGTTCACGTGCTGCAACATGTTCTGGTGGTACAACATGTACTCGACGGCGGACTACTCGGTCACGCCGCGACCGATGTACCCGGCCGACGGGCGGAAGCTGCCGGACGTCTACAGCCACCCGGCCTCGCTCCGCGACGAGTTGCAGGCCAAGCTCGGCACGTTCCCCCTCTTCAACTTCTGGGGCCCGGCGACGAGCATCAAGGCGACGCGGTGGATCGCGGATGCGTCGATCGAGGTGGACAAGAAGCACGACCCGACGCTGACGCTCATCTACCTGCCGCACCTCGACTACGTCCTGCAGAAGGTCGGCCCGGGTACGTCGCTCCCAACTCGAGACTCGAAACTCCCAACGGATCTGCGCGACCTCGACAGCGAATGCGGCAAGCTCATCGATCACTACCAATCGCGCAGCGCGCGCGTAATGATCCTTTCCGAGTACGGCATTACGCCGGTCAGCCGGCCGGTCCACCTGAACCGTGTCCTGCGCGAGGCCGGCCTGCTCGCGACGCGACTGGAACTTGGTCGCGAGATCCTGGACCCCGGCGCTAGCCGCGCGTTCGCTGTCGCGGATCACCAGGTCGCCCACGCGTACGTGCGCGATTCGGCGGACGTGGCACGGGTGCGCGCGGTCCTCGAACAAGCGCCCGGCGTCGCCCGCGTGCTCGACGAGGCGGGCAAGCGAGAATTGAACCTGGACCACGCGCGCTCGGGCGAGCTCGTGGCGCTCGCCGAGGCGGACGCCTGGTTCACGTACTACTTCTGGCTCGACGACGCGAAGGCGCCCGACTACGCCCGCACGGTCGACATCCACCGCAAGCCGGGCTACGACCCGGTGGAGCTGTTCCTCGACCCGGCGATTCGCTCGCCCAAGCTCAAGATCGGCTGGACGCTTGCGAAGCGCAAGCTCGGGATGCGCGCGATGATGGACGTGATCCCGCTGGACGCGGGGCTCGTCAAAGGGTCGCACGGACTGGCCGCGCGGACGCCGGAGGAGGGGGCGATGCTGATGACGACGCATCCCGCCCTGGTTACCGCGGGGGCGATTGCGCCGACGGGCGTCAAAGAGCTTATTTTGCGGCACGTGTTCGACGAGTGACGCCTGCGGCGCGAGCGCCTCGGGACGCGCCGGGCTGGCCCGGCGGGTAGAGCGCTTCCATTCTGGGTTTGCAGGCCCTGCGGTATGACCATCGCGACGAGGCGAAGCCACTGTCGCGGCCATTGCGAGGGCGGACCTGCAAACGCGAATTGGAGGCGCTCTAAAAGGGTGCGCGGGAGAACGATTAGCTTTCCGGGTTTGCGTAGACCGGCGCCTCGACGTGCGGGCGTTCGCCGCGGAGGTGTGCGAGGATCTTCTCGACGTGGGCGTGGCCGTTCTCGATGAAGATCTCGTAGCGGTCTTGCGTGCCGCCGGTGACCGTGCCGCAGAGGTAGACGCCGGGGACGTTCGACTCCATCGTCTGGGGGTCGTACGCGGGCACGTGGCGGTCGGCGTTGAGCGTGACGCCCGCGAGTTTGGCGAGGGACATGTCCGCCTCGTAGCCGATCTGCGGGAGGACGAAGTCGAACGGCAGGTCTGCACCGCGATCGGTCGCGCCGAAGTCCGGTCCGCACGGGGCGAGCGCCACGTGCGAGGGCGTGATCCGCGTGACGACGTGGTTGAAGTATCCTGTGATCCGCCCGCTCTTCAGGTAGCTCGCGATCTCCGGCATGAGCCAGTACTTGATGTGCTTTGCGGGCAGTTCGCTTCGCCGGTAACACATCGAGACGATCGCGCCGGCCTGGTTGAGGCGGAGGGCCGTCTCGACGGCGGAGTTTTTGCCGCCGACGACGAGGACGCGCTGGCCGAAGTAGTCGTGCGGGTCGTTCCAGAACTTGTGGACGTGCGGCAGGTCTTCGCCGGGCACGTCGAGTCGCCGCGGCCACGCGGTGCCGCCGGTCGCCAGCACGATTTTTGAGACGACGCACCGTCGCGCTTCGCCCCCCTTCTCCGTCGTCAGCTCGAATCCCTCTGAGATTGCTCGGATCGATGTCACCGGCTCGTACGTGTTGATGCGCAGGTCGAACTGCTGCACGACCGAGCGCAGGTACGCGAGGTACTGCTCGCGCGTGGCCTTCGTCTGGTCGGGTGTCTGGAGGGGCACGCCGGCGATCGCGATGCGCTCGTTCGAGGAGAAGAAGCGCGTCTGGGGCGGGAACCAGGAGATCGTCTGGCCGATCTGCTTGGCGTCGAAGTGGACGTAGGCGAGGCCGGCGCGCTTGAGGGCGATGGCGAGCTCGATGCCGAGCGGGCCGGCGCCAATGATGGCGATCGGATGAGCCACGAGGGCATCCTTAGGGCGGCCGGCGAAGGAAGGCAAGTGCGACGGTGTCGCGCACGACGTCCGGACTGTCGTCCCGAGGAACGAGGGATCTGGCCTCGAGTTGCGAGGCCCTCACGACGCTGGCGAATCGTCCTCGAATGCGAACCGCCAATGTCGGACGGGCCCCGACGTTCGCGGCCAGATCCCTCGGAGTACCTCGGGATGACAGTGGGGACGCCTTCTGGGCGACAACGCGCATTCACACGCCGTTCACCACAACGTGCCTTTCGTCATTCCCTCGACGCACCCGGGCCCCTCGTTCTTGGGGGAGTTTACGAACGTCGACACGGGCGTCGCCTCCATCTGGTCGGCCGGGTATGGGCCGAGCATGGCCATCAGCTCGTCGGGCTCGCGCTCGTCTTTGCTGAGCCAGTCTTTGTAGAGCTCGGGCGGGACGATTGCCGGCATGCGGTCGTGGATCGGGCGCATCAGCTCGTTCGGGCTGGTCGTGATGACCGTGCAGCTCCGCAGTTCGTTCCCGGCGCCCTGGTGGTCGTGCCAGTGCTCCCACAGGCCGGCGAACGCGAACGGCTTGTGGTCCTTCATGCGGATCCACATCGGCTGTTTCTTGGGGCGCGACTTGTGGGCGGTCGCCGGGTCGACCTGCCACTCGTAGAAGCCGTCGGCGAGGATCAGGCAGCGGCGCCGGCGCAGAGCCGTGCGGTACGACGGCTTTTCGGGCAGCGTCTCGGCGCGGGCGTTGATCATCTTGTGGCCGACCGAGATGTCCTTGGCCCACGACGGGACGAGGCCCCAGTAGAAGTGCGTGAACTCGTTCGGGTGGTCGTTGGCGATCGCCAGCAGCGGCTGGGTCGGGGCGATGTTGTACCGCGGTACGAGGTCGGGCGGGGCGTGCTCGATCCACGGGAATTTTTCGAGGACGTCGGCGAGGCGGATGAGGGTGTAGCGGCCGCACATGGGTGGCGAATTATACGCGCCGATACCCTGACGAACGCGTGAAACGTGAAGACGTGAAAGATCAAGAAGGTTTCCGGCATGCTCACTGAAGTGAGCACCCGCGCCCCCCCTGTGTGACGGTCAATGCACCCCCTTCGTGTTCACGTTTCGGTGTGACGCGTATCATCCGTCGCGATGAAGGACGTCGACCTCCCACTCCGCTACAAGACTCCCCCGAACTGGGCCGCGGCCGTGCTCGCGCGGCCGCTCGAGTTGCTGAACGACCACGCCCATCTCGAGAAGAAGGCGGCCGCGAATGCGCTGGAGTTGCTCAACCGCTGGCCGGAACCGAGCCCGCCGGAGAATTGGGTGGCGGCGATGACGGCCGTGACGCGCGACGAGGTGGAGCACCTCGCGGTCGTGTGCCGGATCCTCGCGCGGAGGGGCGGGCGGCTGACCAAGTCGCACGCGAACCCGTACGCGAGCGCGCTGCACCGGCTGGTGCGCCGTGGCCGGGGGACGGAAGAGCTCGTCGACCGGCTGATGATCTCGTCGCTGATCGAGGCCCGGTCGTGCGAGCGGTTCGCGCTGCTCGGCGAGTCGTGCGACGACGACCCTGAGCTCAAGAAGCTCTACCGCGGCCTCTGGGCGTCGGAGCACGGGCACTACCGCACGTTCATCCAGCTTGCGGAGCAGATCTTGCCGGCGGAGGAGGTGGCCGCGCGGTGGGAGCAGATGCTGGACGAGGAGGCGACGATCGTCCGAGGGCAACCGCCGGGGCCGCGGATGCACAGTGGGCTGGCCTGACCTCTTTCGGCCGCTGGGCTTGCGCGGCGCGCCTAGCTGCGCTCGTCATCCCAAGACCCGCAACCGGCCCGTCGCCTGAGGCTCCGGATCCGGCTTGACCGCGCTCTGGTGCACGCTCGCGTTGATCTCCGCGAATACCCCTGCGGCAATTTCGAACGACCGCACCCTTGCCGCGTGGTCGTAGATGCTCGCCGTCGCGATGATCTCGTCCGCGCCCGTCTCGGCGATGATCTTTTCCAGCCCGGCGTGCACCGTGGCCGCCGACCCGACCACGGAGTACCGGGTCATCCGCTCGACTTGTGCGCGCTCGACCGGGTTCCACAGCTTGGCCATGTCGTCGACCGGTGGCTGGACCAGCCCCGGCCGGCCGCGCGTGAGGTTCAGGAACTGCTGCTGGAGCGTCGTGAAGAGGCGCCGGGCTTCGGCGTCGGTGTCGGCGGCGAACACGTTGACGCCGACCATGACGTGCGGGCGGTCGAGTTGATCCGACGGCCGGAAACTTGCGTGGTAGAGTGCGATCGCCACCTGCAGATATTCGGGGGCGAAGTGTGACGCGAAGGCGAACGGCAGGCCGAGTTCGCCGGCGAGGCGGGCCGAGAAATCGCTCGACCCGAGCAGGTAGATGGGAACGTTCAGTCCTTCGCCCGGCACCGCCCGCACGGCCTGCCCTTCAGGGGCGGGCTTGAAGTAGCCCATCAGCTCGCGCACGTCTGCCGGGAACGTGTCGGCGCCGCCCGAGAGGTACCGCCGCAGCGCCTTGGCCGTCCGGTGGTCGCCGCCCGGCGCGCGGCCGACGCCCAGGTCGATCCGGCCGGGGTAGAGCGACTCGAGCGTCCCGAACTGCTCGGCGATCACGAGCGGGGCGTGGTTCGGCAGCATGATGCCGCCGGAGCCGACGCGGATCGTGTTCGTGCCGCCCGCCACGTGCCCGATCAGGATCGATGTCGCCGCGCTGGCGACGGCGGGGATGTTGTGGTGCTCGGCCAGCCAGTAGCGGTGGTACCCGAGCCGCTCGGCGTGGCGGGCGAGATCGAGCGTGTTGCGGAACGAGTCCGCGGCCGTCCCGCCTTCGACGACGGGCGAGAGGTCCAGCACGGAAAACAGCACGTTCTTCGACATATCAAGCTACTCCGCGAGACGGCCGTGGGATGGTAGGCGCCTGTCGCGTGCGAACACACCCCACGGACCTGGCGAGCGTATGGTCATGACCCTTTCAATATTCCCCGCGCGCCGTGGTATACCCCTGCGAAGGAGAACCCCGCACATGATGACCCGCCTCGCCCTGATCGCCCTTTTCGCCCTGACCGTTCCCGCGTTCGCCGCGGACCCGTTCGTCGTTTACGAAGGCAAGGAGGGTCCCGGGAAGGGGAAGCACGTCGTCCTGATCTCGGGCGACGAGGAGTACCGGTCTGAAGAGGCGCTGCCGCAGCTCGGGAAGATCCTGGCCGAGCGGCACGGGTTTAAGTGCACGGTCCTGTTCGCCGTCGACGACAAGGGCGAGATCAACCCGAATCACGGCACGAACATCCCCGGCCTCGAAGCGCTCGGGTCGGCGGACCTGATGGTCATCTTCACGCGCTTCCGCGCGCTGCCCGACGACCAGATGAAGCACGTCGACGCGTTCCTCAAGGCCGGCAAACCGGTGATCGGCCTGCGCACCGCGACCCACGCGTTCGCCAAGCTCAAGGCGCCGTACGACAAGTACAACAACGGGTACAACGGCCCGGAGCAGGCCTGGAAGGGCGGCTTCGGATCGCTCGTTCTGGGTGAGAAATGGGTCGCCCACCACGGGGGCCACATGACCGAGTCGACCCGCGCGCTGATCGCCCCGGGCGCCAAGGGCCACCCGATTTTGTCCGGCATCGACGACGGCGCGATCTGGGGCGGCACCGACGTGTACACGGTCAACCTTCCCCTGCCCGGGGATTCCAAGGCGCTGCTCCTCGGACAGGTCGTCAAGCGCGCGGGCGAGCGGAAGAGCCCGGACGTCGACCCCAACTTCGGCATGGCCGAGACCGACAAGGAGCCGGTTGGCCCCGAAGTGAAAAGGACCACCGATAAGAAGACCGGCAAGGTCACCGAGACCACGGTCAACAAGAACGACCCGATGATGCCGGTGGCGTGGGTCAAGTCGTACCAGCTGCCCGACGGCAAGGCCGGGAAGGCGTTCACGACGACGATGGGCTCGAGCACGGACCTGGCGAACGAGCCGTTCCGCCGGCTGCTCGTCAACGCGACGTATTCGCTGCTCGACCTCAAGGTTCCGGAGAAGGCCGACGTCACGGTCGTCGGGGAGTACAAGCCCAGCGCGTACCGGGGTGGGGGGTACAAGAAGGGCGTGAAGCCGGCCGATCTCAAGTAGCGAGTCGCGAGCCGGCCGCATTCGGGAGGGCGGATCTCTGACCGAGCCGCTCTGATTCCGCGGGGCGCCCCCGCGGCTCGGACGGAGCCTCGCCCTCCCTTTCGGCGCATAGCACGCCCCCACCATTCCCAGTACACTCGCCCCGGAAGGAGCCAGACCGTTGGGCGATCCCGTACACCCCAGCCCCGTCGACCCGCCCGCCGCACCGATCGGCCGCGCCGTCCCGTCGACGGTCGTCGCGCGCCCGACGCGCCGCCCGATTGCCACAGCGATTGCCCTCGCCGGCCTGGCCCTGTCGATCACCGTCTGGGTGGTCCTCCGGGACAACAAGGCGGTGTACGACAACTTCATGGGGCAGATCGCCAAGCAGCGGGCCGAGATCTTCCGGCTCGAGGAGCGGCTGAGCTCGACCGAGCAGCGACTCCGCGTCGCCGAGCTCAGCGTCGACCTCCTCCGGGCGCCGGACCTGCAGACGTTCGTGATGCCCAGCGGTCCCGCCCAGCCCGAGGCGTCCGCCCGCGTCTTCTATGCCCCGTCTCAGCACGCGTGCCGCGTTGAGGCATCCGGCTTCAAGCCCCTCCCCGTCTCCAAGATCTACCAGATCTGGTTCCACCCCGACGGCGCAGACCCGGTCCCCGCCGGCACGTTCTACTCCGACTCCACCGGCCGCGGCCTAGCCCTGGCCAAGCTCCCGCCCGACGGCCCACCGCCCGCCCGCATCACGATCACGATCGAACTGCCCCAGGGCGCGAAACGGCCGACGGGCGCTCCGCAACTCGAGCTTACCATTCGGTAGCTCCCGATCACTCCGGGATCGGGTTCCCGTACACCACGTTCGTCAGGCGGTACTCGCCCGGCCCGACCTCTTCGCCGCGGCAGAGCACGAAGACCGTGTCGAACAGCGGGGGCGCCGTCACGCCCGCGGGGTTGGGCCGGCCGGACCAGAGCACGATCACGCCGACCGGCGTCCCCTGCGTCGCGGCGAGTTGTTCGACGACCCACTGCACGGCGGTGGCGTTGCCCCGCTTGATCTCCATCTCGTCGTCGATCAGGTACTTGACCTTCGCCCGGTCCGGGACGGCGGTGGCGACCTTGAAGTCGGCGGCGATGTCCGCCGCCATGACCAGCGGCGGGTGCTGGTACGCGTGATTGCCGATCAGCAGGGACTTGCCGAGCCGCTCGACGACCTTGGCGGAGTCCTCGCCGTGGGTCGCGCCGAACCGGCGGATGCTGGCCTTGTGGGCCAGCGCGGCGTCGATCGCCGCGCGGTCGCCGTCGGCCAGGGCCTTGGCGAACGCCCGCACGGTGCGGGGCCACGCGGCGTCCGCCGCCGGCGCGGGGGACTCGGGCTCGGTCACCATGACCGTCGTCGCGCGACCGCTACCTGCGGGGGAGCCGTCGGTGCCGTCGGGGCGCGCCCCGACGGCGCTTCCGGCGGCGTAGAGCGGCGCGGCAGTCGTCGGGCGCGTCGTCTGGCCCAAGGCACTCCACGACACAACGAGCACGACCGCGGCAGAAACGGTACGGCAGATACGGCACATAGGCGGGTTCTCCCATCTGACCTATCGGCCCCCGCCGCCCGCCGATTCTGCCGCGCGGGCTAAATGCTCAGCCCGCCACGTGTAACGCCGGGTTATCGGACGCCGGCAAGTCGTTCGGATCCGCCCGTTGGGCACCCGGCACCCGTTTTGCGTTGACACCGATTGTCCCGGCCGGCGCCCGCGCGTCGGCCCTGCTTTCGCGCACGTCGCACCCCCGTGAGCCCTTATGGCGCAGACCGCGTCGCCGACGTCTAATAGC
>Ga0196963_10002403_pt1 | contig 11232 bp, 9 predicted proteins | sample S1_5metaG_FD_148600 | JGI IMG/M metagenome (GOLD analysis project Ga0196963, IMG submission 148600) | Soil microbial communities from Anza Borrego desert, Southern California, United States - S1_5 | ecosystem: Environmental > Terrestrial > Soil > Desert | place: USA: California | collected... | reverse complement strand
TCGCACAGGCAATTTCTCTGCCTCAGCTACAACCTTAATTGACCGCAAACCCTTTGTACTTCACAGTACGATCATTGGTCGCGGTCAGTCTTGGTCAACATTAGCCGATGACGGAACTTCAATCCCCGATGCTCGCATGGTGAGTACAGCAGCGGCCTTTGCTTATCATGCCCTGTATCCCAACGATGCCTATGCTACCGAATTGTGGCAGGCGACAACCGATTTATATAACCCCGTTTTGGGTTACTACGAGGGATATTACGAAGCTACCGGGAAACCTGCGATCGCCTTTACCAGCAGCACCAATAGTATGATTTTGCAATCTGTACTGTACATGGTGACGAATCAACAACCCTTGGTACGCCCTAGCACAGTCATGAATTCTCCTTGGTGGCAGGCAGTAAAACAGGGAGATTCAGGTCGCGGTTTACCGAGTACAGCCACGCAGAAAGCGAAAGTGGTTTCTGATGCGTCTGGAACTTATTGGGCTTCCGAGACTAACCCATCTTCAAGCATCTCTCTAGAACCCGTTCGCAATCTTGAATTTGCAACCCTTAGCCCAACCAGTAGCTCCTCAACTCCCCAGAGACAGCGTGTAACAGTTGGAATCAGCCGCCCCCCTGTTCAACCCTCTCTCTCTGTTAGAACAGCCGTCACCCCGCAGCCGACTGTGCCAAAACCTGCGGTTTCGCCCCCAACAACCGTTAAGCTTGCAACCTCACTGGCTCCCAATTCCTCATCAGTTGGTTCCGCAGCGTCTGATACTCAGACTAACCCTGCTAATTCTCCTCGGTTAACTAAAGAAGTCGATCAAGCAGCAGCCAAATATGCTTGGCAATATTTTGAACGTAACTGGAACGCCAAAACAGGCTTGGTAAATTCTGGAGATAGCTATCCCTGGACAACCTTATGGGATCAAGGAAGCGCCATCCTAGGGATTCATTCTGCCCATCAGTTGGGATTGATCAATCAAGAACAGTTTAGCCGGATGCTGGGTCGCCTATTGCAGACCCTAGAAACCCTGCCGCTGCCTGCCACAGGTTTGCCCAATAAAGCTTATAGCACTGAAACTGCACAGATGCGAAAGCTGAATAATACACCAGACCCACAAGGAACTAGCGGCTGGTCAGTATTAGATACCGCACGGTTGCTGCTAGGACTGCATGTGGTTCGGACGCATCATACAGAATACAGTAATCAAATCAATCGCATTGTGGGGCGCTGGAAATTAGGGCAACTGGTCAAGGATGGCTGGTTATATGGCGGTAGTCCCAGCCGCGATGGCAAAATTCGCAGCGTACAGGAAGGACGACTGGGTTATGAGCAATATGCTGCCCACAGCTTAAAGTTATGGAACCTGGAAGCAACGAATGCGCTGGATAATCCCCCGGTGAAAACGATTCAGGTTGATGGTGTTCCCTTACAAGTCGATCAACGCAACCTGAGTAATTCCGGCGCTAGTAACTACCTCACTAATGATCCGTATCTCCTTTGGGGATTGGAGTTAGGTTTGTCTGATTCAGTTAAACCGCAAGTTCTCAATCTTTTCAAAGTACAAGCACAACGCTTTGAAAAAACAGGCATCCTGACCGCTGTGAATGAAGATTCTCTGGATCGTCCACCTTATTTTCTTTACTACAACGTTTTTGTAGATGGAAAACCTTGGCAAGCGATTAATACCAGTGGACAAGCGTATCCCAATTTAAAATTTATCAGCACGAAAGCAGCTTTTGCTTGGGCAGCGCTCATGCAGGATGATCCCTATGCGAAAAAGCTGCGAGAAGTTGTGCAAAATCTGGCAGACCAGAATCGTGGCTATTATTCAGGACAATACGAAAATCCTAAATTAGGTAGGAATGCGTCCCTAGCCCTGAATACTAATGCCATCATTCTAGAAAGTCTGCTGTACCAAGCTAGAGGTAAACGACCTCTGGCGTTTTAATTGTCCTAGTAGGTGTTATGACTAACCCGAGTTCTATTGTTGAGAATTCACCAACCTTCTCTGGCAATATCCGGTCTCGTCTGAAAGAACGAACCCTGCTATTTCGGTACCTAGCAGAAATCAATTTGATCTTAGGGGCTTGGTATTTGCAATGGCGCATCTTCTATTCTGTTAACTGGAGTGCCTGGTGGTTCTCGGTTCCTTTGCTAATTGCAGAAATTTACAGCTATGTGGGCGGCGTCATGTTTGTCATTGGCTTGTGGCGTCCTCTGGTGCGCCAAGTTAAGTCCTTAGACCAACTGGTGCCTGCTTTACCGCGTGACACATGGCCGACCGTTGATGTATTTGTTACCTGCTACAACGAACCGCCCGAAATCGTGGAGGAGACAGCAAAAGCAGCGCTGGCAATGGATTATCCAGTAACAAAACTGCGGGTTTATATCCTAGATGATGGCAACTCCCCTGATTTACGAGCAATGGCGGAAAAGCTGGCGATTCAGGAGTTACAGACTCCCAGGTTGCAGGAGGCAGCACAGCAGCTAGAGGAAGAGCGATCGCGTCTCGTTGCTCGTTTAGAAGAACTAGAGCGTTTAGCACCAGAGTTGCAATCTGCTGAACAACTGCTGCAAGATGCCAATTCCGCCGAAAACTTGGATCAAAAGGCGATGGGGTTGTTGCAACGTTTCCAACAATTAATTCTGTGGGCAAATCCTCAGCATCCTAGTGTCAGCCGTTACCTGACAAAGGAGCGGCTGACACTAGAAGATGCAATTTATGAAAAAGATTTACAACTAGCTGATTTGTCCCGTTGTCGCTATATTGCTCGTCCTAAACCCGCTGGTAAAGCCCACCACGCCAAAGCGGGGAATATTAATTACGCTATGTTTTCTGGCGAAACCTCAGGCGATTTTGTAGTGACTTTGGATGCCGACCATATTCCTAAGCCACAGTTACTTAAGCGGGTTCTGCCTTACTTCTCTACCTACAATGTTTTTACTGGGCAATACGAAAAAAATCACATTGCCTTAGTCCAAACGCCGCAAGACTTCTATAACATCCCTAAGGGTGACCCTTTTGGTCATTCGGCTCATCTATTTTATGGGCCACTGCAACAAGGTAAAGATGGGATGAATTCAGCCTTTTATACAGGCACGAATGCGGTTCTGAGGCGGGAAGCTTTGGTGAGTGTCGGTCTGCAATATTTTGCCGACGAGTATTATAAAGATGAAAAACGCTTAGATGAATTTGAATTGGTTGGGGGAGTCTCCAGCAATAGTATTACTGAAGATATGAATACAGCCATGCGGTTGCATGGTGCAGGATGGAAATCCGTTTATCACCATGAAGTCCTGGCAGAAGGTTTGGCACCGGATGATCTGAGTTCTACCCTGAAACAGCGCTTGCGTTGGGCACAAGGTACAATTCAAGTGCTCGTGCGGGAAAATCCCTTAACCAAAGCAGGTTTAAGTTTTTGGCAACGGTTGCAATATTTTCAGACGATGTATAGCTACTTCTCTGGTTTCGCGACTGTTATTTTTCTCGCAGGCCCGATTCTCTATTTCTTTACAGGCGTGATTCCGGTTAAAGTCTACGGTCTTGATTTTGCCATCCACTTTTTCCCTGCATTTGTGATTAACCGTCTCACCTTTTTAGTGGCTTGTTGGGGAATTCCAGCCAGTGAAGTTTGGCGGGCAGAACAGTATGCGATCGCTCTCTTTCCTTTATTCATCCAAGCAGTCTGGAGTGTCTTCACTGGACGAGCCATCAAATTCCAAGTGACACCTAAGCAACGACAAGCGGGTATTTACCTACAGCTAGTTTGGCCGCAATTAGTTGTCTTTGGGCTAACAATTCTTGGCATGTTGTGGAGCCTTTACCGCTTTGCTACAGGTCAACTAGAGAATCCCTGGGTCGATTTGCTAAATGCAGGTTGGGCAATTTATAACTTGACACTGTTGTGGTCAGTCATTCATGCTGCTGTTTGGCAATCCCCTACTGCTGCTGAAGTTACTTAGGTAATCCTCAGCAGAACAACAACAGTAAGAAGCACAGGAAATCAATAAAAATGAGCTAAAGACCCAGGCTCACAGTTAAATGACCAAAGTTTTAGTATCAATCACTATTTCAGGAGCTAAATTGCATGAGTGCTGTTGTGAAAGTTGTGCAACCTAGTGGTCTTTTAGACGGAACTAAGGCAAATCTACTCCGCCGAGAAATTAATGATGTTGTAGCAAATGGAGCCAACATTGTTTTAATTGACCTTCAGAGTGTGACATTTATGGATAGTTCGGGTTTAAGTTCCTTAGTCTCCGCTCTGAAAGCCGTGCGAACAGCAGGCGGTAAACTCTACCTTTGTTCAATTAATGATCAAGTCAAGATGGTATTTCAACTTACCAGAATGGATCGGGTATTTGAAACATTTGCCAACCAAGAAGAATTCAATAAGGCTGTTCTTTCCTAGTGAAAATAGGAAGTCTTGACAAATTGTGTACACCAGCACGCATGAGAAGAGAGCGCGATCGCAGAGGCATTACTCTAATTAAGCGATACAGCAGCCTTAAATGATTCCTGAAGCCAAGATTCCCGACTTCTCTAAGAAGTTGGGAATCTAATTTTTTTAATTAGACAAAAGATTAAACAGGCTGTACTAAATTCTCCGTACCCTGGATCACTTTAGCAGATTCAATCTTGTCACCTGCTTTCAGCTTTTCTAGAACTTCTTTTCCTTCGACTACATAACCAAATACAGAATAACGTCCATCTAAAAGGTTACGTCCAGCAGGGGTAAGTTCTGGTTCAAAGAGGAAGAAGAAAAACTGAGAAGAAGCTCCATCTGGATCTGTTTCAGGACGAGCCATTGCTACAGCACCGTAAGCAGAAAAAGGAAGCACGGGTTGATCGCGATAACGACCAGCATCTTCTAAAGTAATGCCGTAGGTAGGCACTTTGTCGCCTCTGACCAAAACTTCTAAAGGAATCCCACGATATTTACCCGTGTTAGGGTCAATAAAACCTTCATCAGTTCCGGGGGGATCTCCAGCTTGCAGTACATAGGATTCTTCTGCACGGGTAAACTCTAAACCGTTATAAAAGCCCCGTTGTACTAAATCTACAAAGTTACCCGCTGTCACTGGGGCACTATAGCCATCAACCACTAGCTTAAGATCACCTTTACTAGTTGTCATTTCTACCGTCGCCCGACCTTTGAGTTGAGGTAAGTTGCTGTACTCGGAGGGAACTTCAAAAGGGAACCCTTGCAGCATTAATTCTTCTAAGTGACCGACCTCATTCAACACTTTAGTTTGCTCAGTGCGAATCTGTTCTTTATCCTTCCCTTCAACCGCTTCTCGGAGAGAATTGATTTGGTTGTTTAACTGAGCAATTACAGCTTCTGCTTCTGGCTTATTGGCATCTGGAACACCTTTGAGCAAATCATCGGTGCGATCGCGCACAATGACAGAGGCTTTTGTGATATCTGCATTGATATTACTCCAGCGCTTACCCCGCAGTTGCGTCGTTACATCTTCTAAACTTGCTTGTACCTCACGGACTGCTGAGTTATCAATCGGTAATGCATAGCGTAGCAGTGCTTTTCCATCTGTAATCGCATTTCCAGCAGGCAATCCACTACCACGGCTACTGGTATTGCCCAATCCCCAACCAGCGGCGCTCAAACCCAAAGAGAGGGTCATCAACAACACGGCTAAAACGCCAACCTGAGCTAAGCGTTGCCAAAAATTGAACAGGGAACGGTTGAAATGAAGCATAAACTTATTCCTGAGTGCTTAAAACCAATTGTGATTTGAGGCTATATCAGCGCAAAAATACCATTTTTGATCTTGCCATACGGTTGTCAGTCGCCAGTATCCCATAGGTTTTAGTCGAGTGTGGGGTTCACTCAGCGGTAAAATGGGGTGCTGACTATTTTCCCCAATATTAAAGATTCATGATTTCTAGTAACGAGTTTCGACCAGGTGTCTCAATCGAATGGAATGGAGGCGTATGGCGTGTAGTGGAATTCCTGCATGTCAAGCCGGGAAAAGGTTCAGCTTTTGTCCGCACCAAGCTGAAAAACGTCCAAACTGGTAACGTTGTAGAGCAGACATTCCGCGCAGGTGAAACACTTCCCCAAGCCAATCTAGAAAAGCGCACGATGCAGCATACCTATAAAGAGGGTGACCAATTCGTGTTTATGGATATGGAAACCTACGAGGAAGCGAATCTTACCCGAAATGAGATTGGCGATCGCGTGAAGTACCTCAAGGAAGGGATGGAGGTCAACGTGTTGCGCTGGAATGAGCAGGTAATGGAAGTAGAACTCCCTAACTCGGTGGTACTAGAAGTGATCCAAACCGATCCAGGCGTTAAAGGAGACACCGCCACCGGGGGTACTAAACCCGCCATCGTTGAAACAGGTGCCCAGGTTATGGTTCCCTTATTTATTTCCATTGGTGAACGGATTAAAATTGACACCCGCACAGATTCTTACCAAGGTCGAGAATAATGCAGCAGCCCGGATCGGGAGTCAGGAGGTAAAAGTCAGCCAGCGATAGGTAGAAGACAGAAAAAGTTCAACTAATTCAGCCTTCTACTTTCTCCTACACCTTCCCACATTTCATCCTTCCCACGTTCCACCTTACCCAATGGGAACGCTTACAGCGAATAACCTTAAACCTTCCTCCTATGGCAATAGATTTCAACCAACTCCGTGAATTGCTAGCAGCGATCGCAACCACTGACATTGCCGAGCTGATACTCAAAAGTGAGGACTTTGAACTAACGGTACGGAAAGGCATTCAGGTCATGCCTACGAGTGACCCCACCTTGGCGGCGAATGGCGGGATAGTCCCTCCCTTACCACCAACGACCCAGCCTGTCATGCCCAGTTCAACTCCTGAGGTGTCTATCAAAGGCACAGCGGCTCCTTCCTCGCCGCCTAATGATAAGAAAGGGGTAGAGGTGAGATCTCCCATGGTGGGAACGTTTTATCGGGCACCTGCACCGGATGAACCCCCATTTGTCGAAGTTGGCGATCGCATCCGTGTCGGTCAAGCGGTTTGTATCATCGAAGCGATGAAGCTGATGAATGAAATCGAGGCTGAAGTTTCCGGGCAAGTCCTAGAAATTTTGATTAAAAATGGCGAACCGGTGGAATATGATCAACCCCTAATGCGGATTAATCCGGATTAATAATTACTTTATTGTTATCAATGGAATAGCTGCTAAAATTTGGGGATCAGTTCTTTCCTTGTTAATCCGATGCAACAAACCCAACCTGTACCACAAGAAGTAGTACAACAAGTTGCAGAATACTTCAGCATTTTAAGTGAACCGATGCGCCTACGAATTTTGAATTTGCTGCGGGATCACGAGAAATGTGTACAAGAGTTAGTTGAGGCGACCGACACCAGTCAGGCTAACGTATCTAAGCATCTAAAAGTCATGCTCCAAGCGGGAATTCTTAGCCGCCGGAGTGAAGGTACCTCTGCTTATTACAAAGTAGAAGATGACCTGATTTTTGATTTATGTAACTTAGTGTGCGATCGCCTCGCTACCCGGATTGAAGAACAAGCCCGTCACTTTCGGGATTTTAGTTTAGCTAACAAACAGTGACTGTTCTAGAAGCACCTACTCGCTAAAGATCAAAGTTTTCCTCAAACGATTTGCGAGTCGCTGGCTGTTCGATCTCTAACCCTTCACCCCCTAAAACCTCCAGCTTTTTCCCTTCTACCATAATCCACACCTTAGCATTTGGATCGAGGCTACTAGCTGTGTAGATGACCTGCGCTAAACGACCACTCATAGAGGTACTACCGCCGCCACTGGTAAATTCTTGAGAAAGGTCTACGTGAACGCCATCTTCTCGAATCGCTACACTCCGAAGTTTCGTATCTGTGGGAATAGTAGATGCTAATTTTGGATCAGTTGGCCCTGCAAGCAGGCGATCAAAGGCTTTTTCTAGAACTGTATTAGGCTGATTGGCATCTTCTAAGTTAATTGCACTCGGTACAACCTCAATCCGGTTGCCAGTGCTCTTAAGCCAGTAGACTTGCACCGTCTTCTCTGCTGATGCCTGCAAAGGCTTAGGAGATGATGGCTGAGTCGTAGTTGGAGCCTGTGTGGTGGGAGTAGACTGACCGGAATTCCAAGCCCACCAAGCGGAACCTCCACCTGCGGCTAAAACTAATGCAGACACCCCTGCAACGATACCTACCGGGAGGCGACGACCTTGTTGTTGCTCTTGCATATTAACGATCCTCCGTGAGGACTACTGAGTTATTGACCTGAAATGGACGAGTTGAGAGAGGACAAAAGAGATGGGATAAAACCTTTACCCCCTCAACTGTATATTGCTCCATTACAGTCAATGGGTGTGATGAGACTAATAAAAACTACAGGGAAAAGCCAGATATTTCCGGCAAGGAAAACCCTACCCTGTCTACCTCTATTTCTCAATTACCGGAACTTAGACTTTTGCCACTAGTCAAATCAGGATTCCCTAAAATCGCACCAACAGAACATTTTTATGGAGAACCTGCTCCCTGAGACGGTTCAAATCGCACAAAGGCTGCTGCTTCTAACTGGTTCTGATTTACCTTTAATTGTAAGAGTCGAGCGATGATGCCGTAATCTTCCAAGGTACGGAGATCGAATCGGTTACTGAAAGAGTTTTGAAGGGCTGCGACGATGAAGGGAGGAACAGGTTTTCCATTAACCGATACAGCCGGATTAATTAACTGCACACGCTTCCCACCTAAGATTTCCAGTCCAGATTCTACAGTCAGGCTCAGCGGTTCATTGCTGCTAGATTGCTTTAAATCTGTTTGAAAACGCAATCGGTTATTTTCCAGGAATTTTACACGCGGATTCACCAGTTGAGAGGGTTGTAATAGTGAACCCTCTGAAGCTGCTAAAAAGCGAGTGCTTAACTGCTGTAATCGAGCGATGACAGCTGGAGACTGTAGTGCTTGGTTAATATTCTCTTCTGTTAACACCAAACGCACACCAGCTTGGAGTGGTTGCCGTAAAGACTGTAAAGGTGATTGTTTTCCACCCTGCCTTAAACGCTGTAAATCAAGATTAATCGGATCAGTTTCTAGCTCCAAGGCATCAATGCGAATATCCGGCGTCAGCCATATCCCACGACCTGCTACCCGGACTCGCTCTACCTTACCTTTGACAACTTGATAACTCGGAGCATTGTCAACACGAACTTGCAACTGCTCGACTTGGGAAAATTGGGAGCGAATCGCATTTTCAGCCGTGCGGTCAATGACTACGCCCGCAGGGGAGATAAACGCTAAAAATCCGGATAGAAGGATAGTGAGAAATTCCATGAGGTTAATGGATGGGGCTTTTAAAGGCAAAGAACACAGAGTCGCAGAGTCAAAGTCCTCTGAATTTACTTTTGGATAGCGGTATCAATCCACTGTTGGAGGGTGGTTACCACTTCATCAATTTCAACTTCTTGAGATTTGCGTGTAGCTCTTTCTACGACTTCAACTTTACCGGATTGGAGCGATCGCCCTGTCACAATTCGATAGGGAATCCCAATCAAGTCAGCATCTTTAAATTTCACGCCAGCACGTTCATTCCGGTCATCTAGCAGGGTTTCAATTCCAGCTTGATTCAGTTGCGTGTAGAGTTTTTCTGCCACTTCCATCTGTTGCGTATCTCCCACATTGGGAACAGCAATGATGACGTGGTAGGGAGCGATCGCAACTGGCCAGATAATGCCATCTTTATCGTAAGATTGCTCAACCGCAGATTGGGCTAAGCGGGACACGCCAACCCCGTAACAACCCATGACTAAAGGCATTTCCTCGCCTTGTTCATTGGTGTAAGTTGCGCCCATCGCCTTTGAGTATTTGGTACCCAGTTGGAAGATGTGACCCACCTCAATGCCCCGCGCACTCTGTAAAGTTTGACTAAGGTTGTGCATCGCGCGATCGCCCGGTCTGGCTTTTCGCACATCTACAACCCGTTCTGGTAACGGGAATTGTTCGCCCCAGTTAACGCCAACAACGTGGTATCCAGACTCATTCGCACCTGTGACAAAGTTCTTTAAATCAATAACCGTTTGATCGACCAAGCGCAAAAACTTAGGATGTAGCTGTTTCTGTGAACTAATGGAGTCATCTCCAATATTAGGAGCAATATAACCCAAAGGTAATGGCTTCGCTGCCCACTTTTGTTGCGCTTCTTGATCGGGTACAGTCAAGCTTAATACCGTTTTACCACCGTACTGCTCAGCGAGTTTCACTAACTCATTTTGCAGCTTAACCTCATTTACCTCCTGATCACCCCGAATGCTAATTAATACCAATACGGTCATGCCATTGTCATAAACCGCTTGGTATAAAACATTTTTAATCACCTGCGTTGGGGAACACTTGAGGAATTTACACAGCTTTTCAATTGTTTCAGATCCGGGTGTTTCCCGTTTCTCATAAGTTGTAAAGGGTGAAGTTTCCGCGTCAGCAGGCAGAGATACAGCCTTTTCCACATTGGCTGCATACTGACCATCTTCGGTGTAAAGTACCTCATCTTCACCCGCTTCTGCCAGCACCATAAATTCCTGAGAACCAGATCCACCAATTGCACCGGAATCGGCTTCGACTGCACGGAAGGCTAACCCAGAACGCCGCAGCATATTGCTATAAGCCTGGTTCATATCCTGATACGTCTTCTTCAGGCTGTCTTCATCGGTGTGAAAGGAGTAGCCATCCTTCATGATGAATTCGCGACCTCGCATCAAGCCAAAACGAGGACGAATTTCATCCCGAAACTTGGTTTGAATTTGATACAGGTGTAGCGGTAATTGCCGATAAGAGCGAATCATCTCTTTGGCGATCGTCGTGATCACCTCTTCATGAGTTGGCCCTAAGCCTAATTCTCTCTCTTGACGGTCTTTGAGGGCAAACATAATCCCTTCAGCTTGGGTGTAGGTATCCCAGCGTCCTGATTCCCGCCACAACTCAGCAGGTTGCAACTGTGGCAAAAGACATTCTTGTGCGCCTGTAGCGTTCATTTCTTCCCGCACAATCTGGGAAACCTTTTGCAAAACTCGCCACATCAAAGGTAGATACGCATAGACACCGCTACCGATGCGACGGATGTAGCCTGCACGCAGTAATAGTTTATGACTGGGGATTTCTGCTTCAGCAGGTTCTTCCCGCAGTGTGACAAATAACATTTGAGACAGTCGCATCGTTGGTTCCCTTTCTAGACCGGATGATCATTATCTCAGTCTAAAACGTCATTAGGATCAGATTCCATGTTTCAGCAAT
>Ga0196963_10002402_pt1 | contig 11239 bp, 5 predicted proteins | sample S1_5metaG_FD_148600 | JGI IMG/M metagenome (GOLD analysis project Ga0196963, IMG submission 148600) | Soil microbial communities from Anza Borrego desert, Southern California, United States - S1_5 | ecosystem: Environmental > Terrestrial > Soil > Desert | place: USA: California | collected... | reverse complement strand
TATCGGGTGAACCCATAATGAAGCGACCACCGGGTATGGATACCAAGTCTAAGGTGATGCCATTCCCTAAGTCTTCACTAAAAAACTGGGCTGAGTTGCGGCGGCGGTTGATTATCTGTCCTTGGGCGTTGACGGTTACTACTTCAAATTCAAAGGTTTGTAGACCCGTTGCTTTCCCAGAAGACGGTTGAGGAATTGCTACAAGAGTGGGTGCAATTACTGTAGGTTGAGATGAACTTCTACTCACTTGACCCTTTAATACTGCCAACACTTCTGCGGCTGACCGATATCTATCTTTTGCCAAATCTTGCAGCAACTTATCTAACAGTTCGCCTAATTCAGCACTAACTGTTATGCCGCTTGGCAATTTCTCTCGCCATAACCAGTTGCCTTCGTGAGCATCATAAAGCACAAATGAGCCATCATAACTGGGTAAATATCCCGTTAATAAACAAATACAAGTCACCGCTAAACTATACAAATCACTCGCTGGATAGGCTACTCCCCTCATCTGCTCAATCGGCGCATATCCAGGTGTCCCCGTCATCGTTCCCTGCTGGCTCAACAGGGTACCTGACCACTGTTTAGCAACTCCAAAATCAATCAAAACAAACTTTTGGTCACTTTGACGACGAATTATATTCTCTGGTTTAATATCCCGGTGAATCACATTCTGCTCATGCACGAATTGCAGAACAGGCAATAAGTCAAGTAGTAATTCTCGGATTTTGGCTTCGCTAAAAGTTCCCTGCTGTTCGAGTTCTTGTTTTAAAGTTTGCCCTTTAATCAATTGCTGTACTAAGTACATGCAATTATTTTGCTCAAAGTAAGCAAAAAGTGTCGGAATTTGAGGATGGTCTTCTAGATGCAGGAGTTGTTTGGCTTCTTGGTTAAACAGTTCTTTAGCTTTTTGCAGTGCCCCAGGATGACTTTGAATGATTGGGGAGGGTAAAAACTGTTTAACGACACATCGGGTATTGTGTCTATCTTCATCCTCTGCCTCAAAGGTTCTGCCAAAGCCGCCTTGTCCTAGTGGGCGGATAATTTTGTAGCGATTTCTGAGTTTCTCTATCGGCTGACCGCAACTTTGACAAAACTTGCCTCCAGTAGGATTTTGAGGTTGCTGGCAACTGGGGTTGAGGCAGTAGCTCATGAATGGGTATAGCGGTGAGGAGGATGCAATCTATTCTATTTTGCGCTTACCTCACATTAGGATTTTGATTGGCTGACAAATCTATACCTATCAGGGATTCAAGTCCCTTGCTAATCGCGAAATGGCTAAAGAGTCCCCACATCTGCACAAACTACCCGAAAACCAACATTGTCGTAGCGGTGGTCGGACGAGTTGCTGCTGCCATACGCAGAACGACAAGACCCAGAGTAGTTTCTCCAGGAACCACCGCGCAACAGCCGATATGAGGTATCTCCCCAAAACTCCCAAACACTGCCATCTGTAGGTGCGCCGTAATAATTTTCATGCCACAGGTCAGCACACCATTCCCAGACGTTTCCATGCATATCATAGAGTCCAAAGGTATTGGCTACCTGAAAATATCCTACTGAGGTAGTTGTCTGGCGATTGCTTCCTTTGGGGGCATCGCCGTCATGATAGTTGGCGTTGTAGTTAGCTAGTGCTGGGGTGATGGTTTTCCCAAAGTGAAATGGGGTGGTAGTTCCGGCACGACAGGCATATTCCCATTCCGCCTCACTGGGTAAGCGATAATCTTTTCCGGTTTTTTGCGAGAGTCGGGCACAGAATTCAACAGCATCGTCCCAAGATACTTGCTCAACTGGCAGGTTATCTCCTTTAAAGCTTGAGGGGTCTGACTTGAGGAAAGTTTTAACTTGAGGTAATGCCGCAACTTGTTTCCACTGGGCTTGGGTAATGGTAAATTTGCCCATGTAGAAAGGTTTCACTGTTACGGAGTGCTGCGGACTTTCCTTACTATTTTGGTTCTCACTATCCGCCGAACCCATTAAGAAGCGACCACCGGGAATCGCTACCATTTCTAAGCTAATGCCATTCCCTAAGTCTTCACTCAAGAACTGGGCTGAGTTGCGGCTACGGTTGATGATCTGTCCTCGACCGTTGACAGTTACGACATCAAATTCAAAGGTTTGTAGCGCGGTTACTTTTTCAGAAAGCGGTTGAGAGATTTCCAGAATCTTTGGGACAGCCGCTGGAAGTTGAATTGGACTGCTTTCCTGACCTTTCAAGACTGCCAAAACTTCTGCCGCTGACTTATATCGATCCCTGACAAAATCTTGCAGCAATTTATCTAACAGTTCCCCTAATTCAGCACTAACTGTTATCCCTTTTGGTAATTTCTCTCGCCACAACCAGCAACCTTCGAGAGTATCGTAAAGGTCAAATGAGTGATCGTAACTGGGTAAACATCCCGTCAGCAAACAAATACAAGTCACGGCTAAACTATAGAGATCACTCGATGGATATGCCATGCCCCGCAATTGCTCAATCGGTGCATATCCGGGTGTTCCCGTCATCGTTCCCTGTTGGCTTAAAAGGGTACCTGACCACTGTTTGGCAATTCCAAAGTCAATCAGAATCAACTTTTGGTCACTCTGACGGCGAATTATATTTTCTGGTTTAATATCCCGGTGAATCACATTCTGCTCATGCACAAATTGCAGAACAGGCAATAAATCAAGCAATAATTCTCGGATTTTGGCTTCGCTGAAGGTTCCCTGCTGTTCGAGTTCTTGTTTTAAGGTTTGCCCTTTAATCAATTGCTGCACCAAGTACATGCAATTATTTTGTTCAAAGTAAGCAAAAAGTGTCGGAATTTGGGGATGATCTTCTAGGTACAGGAGTTGTCCAGCTTCTTGGTTAAACAGTTCTTTAGCTTTTTGCAGTACCCCAGGAGTGCCTTGAATTACAGGCGAGGGTAAAAACTGCTTGACGACACATCGAGCATTGCGTCTATCTTCATCTTCTGCTTCAAAAGTTCTGCCAAAGCCTCCTTGTCCCAGTGGGCGGATAATTTCGTAGCGATTTCTTAATTTCTCTATCGGCTGACCGCAACTTTGACAAAACTTGCCTCCAGTAGGATTTTGAGGTTGCTGGCAACTGGGGTTAAGGCAGTAGCTCATGAAGGGATGTAGCGGTGAGGATTCAATCTATTCTATTTTGTCTATTTTGCGCTGACAGTCACAGTTATGACTTCCACAAAGTTAACTGTTACACCATTTCTGGCAGGGCACACCCCTACTATATATAGATGGTAAATTCCCCCTGATTGCCTAACTGTCAACCAATAGCTGGGTAAGAGTTATACACAAACTTCCTCCTTCCTCAACTGAATGCGGAGCGATCGCCGAAGCATCTCCCTAGGTATGCTTTCTTTAGTTCGTCTAAAGTTAGACTCTTTATAATCAATGCCTTCCTAAGATAGAGAAGGTAATGAAGATAGGGCGTTTTGATTAAGTTAGGGTCTAACCACTTTAAATTAACGCCTTAGTCGATAGGGAGGACGAAAATTATGGCAGATATAGAGCAGCCTACAGTTCAGGAACCCACACTGGATCGAGACTGCACCACACTATCTCGTCATGTCCTACAGCAACTCCAAAGCTTTTCGCCCCAAGCACAAGATCTCAGCGCCATCATGAGCCGGATTGGGCTTGCCGCCAAGCTAATCGCGCGTCGTCTCAGTCGGGCTGGATTAGTTGAAGGTGTTTTAGGTTTCACTGGAGATGTCAATGTGCAGGGTGAATCTGTCAAAAAGATGGATCTCTATGCCAATGATGTATTTATTTCCGTATTTAAGCAAAGTGGCTTAGTTTGCCGCTTAGCGTCCGAGGAAATGGACAAACCTTACTATATTCCTGAAAATTGCCCCATTGGACGCTATACCCTGCTTTATGACCCAATTGATGGTTCCTCGAATGTTGATATCAACTTGAACGTAGGTTCTATCTTTTCGATTCGCCAGCAAGAGGGAACGGATATAGATGGAGAAGCCCAAGACTTATTACAAGATGGACGCAAACAGATTGCAGCGGGTTATGTCCTCTATGGACCTAGCACGATGCTGGTTTATTCCATCGGTAAAGGGGTTCACGCTTTTACCCTTGACCCTAGCCTGGGTGAGTTTATCCTTTCTAATGAAAATATCCAAATTCCAGACCACGGCCCAGTTTATAGCGTGAACGAAGGGAACTTCTGGCAGTGGGATGACTCGATTCGGAACTATATCCGCTACGTTCATCGCCACGAAGGTTACACTGCTCGGTATGGGGGGGCGCTTGTTGGAGATATCCACCGAATTTTCACTCAAGGTGGGGTGTTCCTCTATCCAGGAACGGTGAAGAAGCCAGAAGGGAAATTGCGGTTGCTGTATGAATCGGCTCCTTTAGCCTTTTTGATGGAGCAAGCAGGGGGGAGCGCCAGTACAGGAACCCAAGCAATTTTAGATGTGGTGCCCAAAAAATTGCATGCTCGGACGCCTTTGTTTATTGGCAGCAAAGACGATGTGGCACTAGTAGAGTCTTTCATTCAGGAAGCGGCGGAGGATTCTGAAGAAAAGGTGATGGCGCGTTCTTAGAATTTTTCGGGTGATGGGAGAAGGTTTTCACACCGCAGATGGAGCGCGTAGCGCAGCTGTAGGTAAGTAGATAAAGGCAGGTTTTAGCCAAGAATCCTTCTGGGTGGGGTTAAAAGTTACAATTCAAACCCTTACAAATGTAAGCAATCATTAGGAGCAATTAAGATGACAGCGACTGGAAATAATCCTCTGTTCACGATTGAAAAACAATTTGGTCAAAGTATCTGGATGGATAATTTGACTCGTGATTTGATTCAATCGGGTGAACTGAAACAGTTGATTGAAACGAGGGGTTTGCGCGGACTCACGTCAAATCCGAGCATTTTTGAGAAGGCAATTGTCGGCAATGCGATTTATGACCCTGATATAGAAGCCGGGATCAAAGCGGGTAAACCTGTTCAAGAGATCTATGAATCTTTGGTGTTTGAAGATATCCGCCAAGCTTGTGATATTTTCCGCCCTATCTACGAAGAGTCTAAGGGACAGGATGGTTACATCAGCATTGAAGTTCCGCCCACGATCGCCCATGATACGGAAAAGACCATCGAAGAAGCCCGCCGCTACTATCGGGAGATTGGTCGGGAAAATGTGATGATTAAGATTCCCGGTACGTCCAAAGGATTACCCGCTGTTGAGCAGGTGATTGCGGATGGGATCAATGTCAATATCACCCTCTTGTTCTCGGTTCAAAGTTATGTAGAGACAGCGTGGGCATATATCCGAGGCTTAGAAGCACGGGCGGCTAAGGGTGAAGATATTAGTAACATTGCCTCGGTTGCTAGTTTCTTCCTCAGTCGGATTGATATCAAGATTGATGAGCAAATTGATAATATGCTCAAGGCAGGCGTCGATCGGATAGAGAAGGAAGCGAAACTCCGGGCTGTCAAAGGGAAGGTCGCGATCGCTAATGCCAAAATTGCTTACGAGCAGTACAAAGAAATTATCCAGAGCGATCGCTGGCAAGCTTTAGCACAAAAAGGTGCAAAAGTCCAGCGTCTTCTGTGGGCAAGTACCAGCACCAAAAACCCTGACTACAGCGATGTCATGTATGTTGATGAGCTAGTCGGACAAGACACGGTTAATACCCTACCTCCTGCCACCATCGAAGCTTGTGCAGATCACTGCGATCCTGATAATCGCATTGAGGCAAATCTTGACCAAGCCCATAACATCATCGAAAGTCTCAAAGATCCCGATATCGACATCAATCTGGATCAGGTCATGGATGAACTACTTTCTGAAGGGATTGATAAATTTGTGCAACCCTTCCAATCCTTAGTCAGTTCTCTAGAAGAGAAAGTCAAGCGCCTAGCAACCACTGTGTAGCAAGTTGAAGTTTGGGATTTAAGAGGATGATCAACTCAAACTCTTAAATCCCAAATCGCTGATTTTAACCCATATTTCCTAATCTAAAATCCACGCAGCCAAAATCGAATATGGTTACACTCTTAGAAAATCCTCTGCGCGTTGGGTTGCGCCAAGAACGGGTACCAGAACCTCAGATCCTGGTCATCTTCGGGGCGTCAGGAGATTTGACGCAACGCAAGCTAGTACCAGCAATTTATCAGATGAAACGCGATCGCCGCATGCCGCCAGAAATTACCATTGTTGGCGTCGCCCGTCGAGAATGGAGTCACGACTACTTTCGGGAGCAAATGCGCGAAGGCGTTGAAGAATTTGGCGGCGGGGTTGGTTCTAGTGAACTCTGGGAAGACTTTGCTCAAGGATTGTTCTACTGTCCTGGCGACATTGATAAACCCGAAAGCTATCAACGCCTCAAAGCCTTTCTGGCAGAATTAGACGGACAGCGAGGAACGAGGGGGAACCGAGTCTTTTATCTCTCCGTTGCGCCGAAGTTTTTCCCAGAAGCAATTCGCCAACTGGGGACAGCAGGAATGCTAGCTGATTCGAGCAAAACTCGCTTAGTGATCGAAAAACCCTTTGGACGCGACCTCAGTTCAGCCCAAACCCTCAACCGAGTGGTTCAACAGGTTTGCAAAGAAAAGCAAGTTTATCGTATTGACCACTACCTGGGCAAAGAAACCGTTCAAAATCTCTTGGTATTTCGCTTTGCCAATGCGATTTTTGAGCCGCTGTGGAATCGGCAATTTGTTGATCATGTGCAAATTACGGTTGCAGAAACCGTCGGTGTAGAAGACCGCGCTGGTTACTACGAAACCTCCGGTGCCTTGCGGGACATGATGCAGAACCACTTGATGCAGATTTTCTGTCTCACTGCAATGGAACCCCCTAATTCACTGGATGCGGATAGTATTCGCACAGAAAAGATGAAGGTGCTACAGGCAACTCACTTAGCCGATGTGCATAATCTAGAAAATTCCGCAGTAAGGGGTCAGTACTCAGCCGGGTGGATGAAGGGTAAACCCGTTCCTGGGTATTTAGAGGAACCCGGCGTTGATCCCAACTCCAAAACGCCTACCTATGTGGCGATGAAACTGCTGGTAGATAACTGGCGTTGGCAAGGAGTGCCCTTCTATATGCGAACGGGCAAACGCTTACCGAAGAAAGTCAGCGAGATTTCCATTCAATTCCGCGAAGTTCCCTTCTTAATCTTTCAATCCGCTGCCCAACAAGTTAGCCCCAACGTCCTCACGCTACGGGTACACCCGAATGAGGGGATTTCATTACGATTTGAAGCCAAAATGCCGGGTCCTGACTTGCGTACCCGCACCGTAGATATGGACTTTAGTTATGGTTCATCGTTTGGCGTAGCCACCTCAGATGCCTATGACCGATTGTTAATCGATTGTATGCTGGGCGACCAAACGTTGTTTACCCGTGCTGATGAAGTAGAAGAGGCATGGCGAATTGTGACTCCAGCACTGACTTCTTGGGAGGCACCCATTGGCCCAGCCTTGATTCCTCAGTATGAAGCTGGAACCTGGGAACCGACGGAGGCGGAAAACCTGATTAACCGAGATGGTCGTCGCTGGCGCAGATTTTAAGGGGTCGTGAGTCATTAGTTCGGACTTTTGACTAATGACTGAAAACAAACCGCTAAATATGTATGACTAAGGACTAATGACTTATGAAGACAGAATCTCCTCCCATTGTTTCTCTCCAGTCGCCCAAAGATGTTTCAATTAGCGAATTGGAGTCAGAACTCGATAAAATTTGGCAAGGCTATAACGCTAATGGGGATAATGGCGATTTTCCGGTTGCGACTAGGGCAGCCACATTTAGTTTTGTGGTTTATGAACCGGAAGAAACTCAACAACTTTTGGCGAGATTAGGACACTATAACGGGCCGATTGATGGGATTGTCGGCCCATTAACAGAGTCTGGTATTAAAGCCGGACAGAAAGCTTATGGACTGCCAGTTACAGGCAAGTCTGATGCGAAATTTCTTGCCCGATTACGCGAAGAGTTTGCGAAAATGCGATCGCAAGCGGCTTCCGGCGAGGGAGATGGGAATCAGAAATTCGCTGATCCTAATAGTGGCGGCTTTGTTGTTGCCGATGCGATCGCGGCAGCTAATCCTTGTCGCATTATTGCGCTGTGCCCCATCACCGGGGAAGATGAAGGCGTGACAGCCCAAGTATCTGCTTATTGCCCCATCAATAAGCAAAGTCAAAGTACTCTGATCTGTTGTGAATACATTACCCTCCGAGGCACCGTAGACGCCTTAGAACGGATTGGAGGCATTGTTGAAGCCCTGATGATCGGTGACTTACCGAAGTTTCTCTGGTGGAAAGCAACCCCTGATCCTAACAATGGCTTATTCAAACGGCTGACAGCAGTTTGTAATTTTGTCGTCGTTGATTCTAGCTCTTTCAGTGTTCCAGAATCTGATTTACTGCAATTACAAAACTTATTGGAACAAGGCTTTCAAGTTGCAGATCTCAATTGGCGGCGACTTGCAGCTTGGCAAGAGTTGACCGCTGAGGCATTTGACCCACCCGAACGACGTGAAGCCCTCAAGGAAGTTGACCGCGTAACGATTGATTACGAAAAAGGCAATCCGACACAAGCCTTGATGTTTCTGGGTTGGCTAGCGAGTCGTCTGCAATGGCAGCCTGTCTCGTATCAAGTGGAAGACGGCGATTATGAACTGAAGCGGATTCAATTTATCGCGGCGGATCAGCGACCCATCGAAGCTGAGTTAGCGGGAATTCCCACGGCAGATTGGGGAGAAATTGCTGGGGATCTTGTAGGCATTCGTCTAACCTCGACCAATGAGAATGCCGACTGTTGTACGGTTCTGTGTTCGGAAACAACCGGTTGTATGCGTATGGAAGCTGGGGGGGGTGCCCAAGCTTGCCGCATTCAGCAAGTCACTCCTTTAAGTGACCAGAAAGCTGAGTTCCTGTTAAGCCAACAATTACGCAGTTGGCGTCGTGAGGTGCTTTACGAAGAAAGTTTGGCAGTGACGGCTCAAATCCTTCGTTTGAGTGAATCGGCTGAAGCCAATTGATCTCTCTAGCTAAAAGGGCGTGGACTAGTTCCACGCCCTAAAAATTTAAAAGGATTCTAGGCAACAAAGCAGCAAAATCTTTCCAAATTCATATCAGTAGATTTTAGCGATCGCGACAGAGGCATTGGGCTACCAACTAGCAACCTCATGGATTAAGCCGTGAAATAAAGGTTAGAACTTATAGAAATACTGATAGGGCTTGGTTGTCCCCAGTCGCCCATCCTAAAATATTGATGTTATAAAAGAGACTTAATTAAACTAGAACTTACGCAGCTAAAAAAGGTTAAAAATTTAAAGATTACTCATAAAACAACCAGTTTACCGAGTCCTCCTCGGTAGAGCGTTGAGCCGTTCGGAATTCGTCGAGCCATCGAAGCGAATCCCTGACGCCTACAACCTGATGCTTTTGTCAACACGTGTAAGTCTTATTAAACTCAATGTCTGATGTAGATTGGTTAAGAAACATAACCTAACACTGACCTAGGTTTGATAGGTTTTATCATCGTGTGCGCCCCGCGCAGAGTACGCCAACCCACCTATCCGATATAGATGGCATAGGAGCCGTTCACAGTGACACTCACCTTACCTGGATTTAGGATTAAAGATTTACTGCAAGCTGGGACAAAATCAGTCATCTACCGGGGCATGAGAGATGTGGATGCTCGTCCAGTGGTGATTAAAGGATTGCGTCCAGAACAGTGTAGTGCTCACAATATTGAACAACTCAAGCATGAATATGCGATCGCGCAACAACTCAACCTGCCCGGAACCTTACAAGTATTGGGTCTAGAGATTGATCGGGGTGTGCCTTATCTGATTTTTGAAGACTTTGGCGGGCGATCGCTTGATCAGGTGTTAAGCAACTTTTGTGAACCTGCTGCCTTTCTAACAATTGCTGTGCCAATTGTGGAAGCATTAGCACAAATTCATCAGCACCACATTGTTCATAAAGACATCAAACCACAAAATATCCTTATTAACTTAAATACCCATCAAGTCAAAATTGGTGATTTTGGGCTAGCTGCATTTCTTCCCTACGATAGTCAAATAATTAGTCATTCCAAGCGAATTGAGGGCAGCCTGCCTTATTTATCACCAGAACAGACTGGACGGATGAATCGCGGCATTGATCAGCGTAGCGATTTGTATTCTTTAGGCGTGACATTTTATGAAATTTTGACAGGACAGTTGCCCTTTCAAGGAAATGATCCTTTGGAGTGGATTCACTGTCACATTGCTAAGACGCCAATTGCTCCTAATGCCATCAATTCAGCAATTCCCCAAGTATTATCTGATGTGATCATGAAATTGCTCTCGAAAGTAGCAGAAGAGCGATATCAGAGTGCAATTGGCTTGCAAACCGATCTGGAACGTTGTTTGCAAGCCTGGGAAACGGCCAGGGAGATGCCATTATTTGCCATTGCCCAACAAGATATTTCCGATCGCCTTCAGATTCCGCAAAAACTCTATGGACGAGAGTCAGAACTTGCTAAACTCCTGACGGTATTTGAACGGGTCGCAACCACCGAGAAACCAGAACTGATTTTAGTTTCTGGTTATTCAGGCATCGGCAAATCCTCACTCGTGAATGAACTGCATAAGCCGATTGTACAAACACGAGGCATTTTCATTTCTGGCAAGTTCGATCAATATAAGCGTGATATTCCTTATGCCACCATTGTCCAGGCTTTTCAAGGCTTAGTTCGTCAACTCCTGACTGAATCAGAGGAGAAACTGGTCGTTTGGCGCGATCGCATTCAATCAGCACTTGGCAAAAACGGTAAGCTGATCACTGATGTCATTCCCGAAGTAGCGTTAATTATCGGCGAACAACCGGCAATTCCAGAACTAGGTTCAGCCGAATCACAAAATCGCTTCAATCTTATCTTTCAAAACTTTATTGATGTCTTTGCTCAAAGCGCTCATCCTCTAGCCATCTTTCTAGACGATATGCAATGGGCAGATAGCGCCACACTCAATTTAATTCAAACGATTGCTACGGGTTCTAATCTTCAGTCTCTTTGCTTTCTACTGGCTTACCGCGATAACGAAGTTGACCCCTCTCATCCATTTAGTTTGATGGTAGAGAAGCTGCGTCAACAAGAAATTCTGTGTACAGAAATTGTGCTGTCACCGCTGGATTTGGGATGTGTGAATCAATTAATTGCCGATACGCTACGGTGTTCACTGGAACAAACAGAACCCCTAGCACAGTTGGTACTGCAAAAGACCGATGGCA
>Ga0196963_10002401_pt1 | contig 11243 bp, 7 predicted proteins | sample S1_5metaG_FD_148600 | JGI IMG/M metagenome (GOLD analysis project Ga0196963, IMG submission 148600) | Soil microbial communities from Anza Borrego desert, Southern California, United States - S1_5 | ecosystem: Environmental > Terrestrial > Soil > Desert | place: USA: California | collected... | reverse complement strand
CGTTTCGAGAAGTACCTCAAGTCAGGCTCCGGACGCGCGTTTGCGAAGCGTCACTTCGGGACCGCTGACGGTTAGGCTTCGTTGCTTCCTTGCTCGCCCGGCGCGATCGACGGCGCGGCAAGGGGGGCGTACGTACCCCCGACGCGCACCCATGGCTTGACGTCGTGCTTGCTAAATGCTCCGTGGTCGCGCCAATGATGGCCCTTATCGCATCTTGTCCTGGCCATGCCCGGCAAGCGCACGCGCGATGCCTGGAGCTGCAGCGGGCTCCATTCCCTGCGATTTCATGATGCCGATCGCGAGAGGACTCGTGAGAACTGCCATCAGATCCTTTGCGGCATCGATTGATTTGGAGTTGGCACTGATGCCCCCGGTGAACGTGATGTAGGACTGAATGGCGGATGGCAGCGGTCCTGCGAGGTCAACGCCAGCAGTCGTCATGATCTGTGTGATGACGACGATGCCGAGTTCAATTTCACCACGACGGACGAGCTCCGAGACGATGTCGGTCTCTGGTAAGGTGACCTTCGATCGAATGGTCTCTGCGATTCCGAGCCGCTCGAGTACGCCGGCCATGTATACGCCGCTCTGTCCTTCCTTCAGATAGGCGATGGATCGTGCACTCAGCAACGCACGCTTGAACGCATCCACCGAACTGACGTCCGGTTTGGGCGCACCGGCGCGGACGGCAACGCCGATGCCGGAGCGGGCGAGGTCGGTGCGCGTTTCCGGAATGATCTTTCCCGCTTTAATCAGCTCGTCAATCTGTGCCGGCGCTGCGACGAGAAAGTCAAACTGCTCACCATCATTGATTCGCCGCACCATCCTGATGGCGACATCCGTTGTGACACTGAGCTTTCGTCCGGTCCGGCGCTCAAAGTCGGTGCCAATCTTCTCGAGCACCGTCGCAATCGATCGCGTCGTGAAGACTCGGAGTTCGCTGTTGTTTGAGCCAATGCCCTGAGTTGCGCCGCCAGTCGGGCAGAGGACGACCACCGCTCCGGCAACCGCAATAATCCACATGCAGACGCGACGGCCTTTACATGACGCTGGCAAGCGCACCACCATAGCGGCACTCTACAACAACGACCAGCGAAGCGGGTCCCACGCCACCCTCCGCACCGTTGTCCGAATGTATCTACATGTTTCGGACAGTCGACAGCCCCTCGGGGCCGGCTACGGTCACAGTGGTAGGGTCGCTGGAATGTCCGACTGAGAAAAAAGCGGTGAGTGCCCTTTGCCTTCGCTCGCCAATCGCCGCTTCAGCCGCCCGCGTGATCAGATTCCACGTCTGGCGTAGCTGCGGGTAATCACTGCTGCGAGCGAATCGCACGGCCTGGCGCCACGCCGTCGACCAGCGCCTCGTCGCGGACGACGAATGTCCCGCCCACGAGCACGTGGCGGATCCCTTCCGAGTATTGGGCCGGACGCTCGTAGGTGGCGCGATCGATCACGAGTGCCGGATCGAATACCGTGATGTCGGCATCCATCCCCGCGGCGAGGCGCCCCTTGCGACGCATCGCCGGGACGTACGGCTCCAAACGCTGAGCCACCATCACAGTGATCTTGCGCAGCGCGGTCATCAGATCGATCACCTTCTGCTCTCGCACATAGTGGCCAAGCACGCGCGCGTAGGTGCCCACGCCGCGCGGGTGGCCGCCGCCGTTGTTCAGCGGCACCCCATCGCTGCCGACCATCACGTGCGGGTGCGACAACGCCGCGCGCACCGATGCTTCGGGAATCATGTGAATGACGACCAGCCCGCCCTGCTTGCGATAACGAGCGAAACTGTCCGCCGTCAATCGCTCGCCGGTCGCCGGCCACTGCACGTCGCCGAAGCCGACCGCGAACCGCTCCTGCCAGCCAGGCTCGAATAACGCGGACTGCAGGTACGTCGACGCGGCGGTGTACGGATACACCTCTGTCGTCACGTCCAGTCCGCGGGCACGCGCGCCGTCGATCATCGCGAGCAGCCGCGGCGTCTGCCGCAGTCCCATGCTGCCGATGTGCACGATATGCACGGCCGCCCCCGTGGCGGCAACGTTCGCCAATACTTCCTGCAACGCGTCAATGCTGCCGCCAGGCTCGACCTCGCCCGCCGACCGCATATGGATGAACGCCAGCGCCTTGCGCCGGGCCGCCAGTTCAAACACGCGGAGCAGCTCGTCGCGGCTCGCGCCCGGTGTGTAGGCGGGACCCATCCCGATGCCAAGGGCGCCGGCAGAGAGCCCGCGCTCGAGACGCGCGATCATCGCGTCGATCTCCGCGTTCGACGCTTTTCGAAACGACCAATCGGGACGCGGATCGGCAGTGGATTGACGGGTCGCGTTGATCTCCTGCCACGATCCTTTTTCGTGCATCACGGAAATCCGCGAGTAGATATGGCCGACCGTCGCGCCGTAATTGATGAGCGCGCGGCCCTCGCGCGAGGCATACCAGTCGTCGATCGGCATGGCGCCGCTCTCGAGCTCGAGCGCCGTGGTGACGCCATCCCTAGCCTGGTAGCGATTGCCCTCCATCGTCTGCCAATGCGCGTGCGGATCGATGAAGCCGGGCGCAACGACGAGGCCCGTGACGTCGATGAGCGTCTGGCCGCTAAGCGGCGTCGCGCTGACCGCGGCGATCGTGCCGCCGCGAATGCCGACATGGCGTACGGCATCGAGCCCCGATGCCGGATCCATCACTCGGCCACCGGCCAGCACGATGTCGAATGGACCAGTGTTTTGGGCGGCGGCGGTGAGGGCGAAGCCGGCTCCAACCGCAAGCGCTAAAGCGAAGACGGCGCTGATGGGCATCTTGGCGCGAGTGGTCATTTTGAACTCATCGCCGGCAATCGTAGGCGAAGTCCGTCGCCAAGCCAATTATCGTGACACTAGATAATCGACGCGGAGTGCCACCACCCGATCGGCTCGGCCGGCCGGGCGCGCCGGCAGGCCCAGTAATGTCAGGGACTATTCCGCGCGCAGCGCCTCAGTGGGCTGGATACGCAGGCCTCGACGGGCCGGGCCAATCGTCGCGAACAATCCGACGATCGTCATGATGAGTGCGGTGACCGGCACCAGTCCCCGTCCGAAGGAGCCGAGCAGCTCGCCGCCGCTGGCCCAATCGATCGCGATCGCCAGCACGATGCCAACCACGACGCCGGTTGAGAGCTGCAGCGCCGCCTTCGCAAAAATACTTCGTAACAACTGCCCGGCATCAGCGCCCATCGCGGCGCGAATGCCGATTTCCTTACGTCGCTGCGATACAGTGAACGACATCATTGCGTAAATGCCGGCCGCCGACAGCAGCAGCGCCGTCACGATCATCAGCGAGCAGCCGAGCACCATCAGGCGGAGGGCGATCTGTGCTTGCTGCTTCAGCTCGTTGAATGTGACGATCCGCAATCGCATCGTCGGATCCAGCGCCGCCGTCAGCTCGCGGATGCGTGATGAGAATTGCAACGGATCCGTGCCACGCATCCGGATCAGTGCCGTGGCCCGCGTCGAGCTCCTCAACGGGTGATAGATGACCGGTTCGATCAGCTCCGGGTCGACGGCATTGGTGCTCAGGTCGCTCATCACGCCGACGATCTCATACTGCGCGGCGCGGGCACCGTCCGTCGATGCGAGCGCACCTGCTTCGACGTATTGCACACGACGACCGATTGCGTGGGTGTCGCCGAGCAGCTGTTCGACAAAGGCCCGATTGACGACGATGGCTTGCGCTGAGCCAGTGCCGTCACCGTCGCGTAGTGCGCGGCCGGCCGTCACTCGTGCGCCGAATGCCTCGAAGAAATCCGTGGCAACGCGGTTGACGCGCGCGCGAACCGCGCCGGACTGAGGGGCGGCCGTTCCATCAATCGCGATGCGCGCCCACCGCTCGGAGCCCGGAATGTACTCGGCGACAGTAACGTCCTCGACGGCGGGTTCGGCTTCGAGACCTAACACGAGATCAGTTTTCGTTTTCTCAAAACGCAAAACCGATTCACTTGCATAGATCGACTGCGGCACGCCGGTTGGCGCATCGGGATCGACGCTGACGATCGCCGCGAGGAAGGCCTCCTCGCGGAAGTTAGCCTTGGTAAAGCTGTTTTCGATCCCGCCCCAGCTGATCGTGGCAGTCGCTGGGAGGCCCACCATCGCGATGGCCACCTGCGCGACGATCATGACCGTCCACACGCGTCCCAGGCGCAGGCCGTCGGTGCCGCTGGACTGCTTCAACGTCTCTTGTGCTCGTCCGGTCGCGTACACCGCCGGAAGCACGCCGGCCATCACCGCTGCGAACAGGGTCAACAACGCGACGTAGATGTACGTGGCGAACGGCATGCTGAGATCGAGAAAGTACGGCAGCCGGCCGTTTCCCTCGGCGGCAAATATGGCGTAACCCTGAGAGATGCCGAATCTGGCCAGGCCGATTCCGGCAGCCGAGGCCACGCCGCTCAGCACCAACGCCTCGATGAACAGCTGTCCGACAATGCGCCGCCGGCTGGCGCCGATCGCTGTTCGCACGGCGATCTCGCGTTGCCGCATTGCGGTTCGCGCGTAGACCAGCACGCCGACGTTGATCGCGACGATGACCGCGAACAAGCTGGTGATGGACTGCAAGGCCATGAATTCCAACGCGGCGCCCTGGATATCCAGGATCGTATGCGCGTAGGGCATAACGCGCGGCTGCAGCCGTGCATGCGTTGATGGAAACGCGCTCGCCGCCTGCGCGCCAAGCCCCGACAGTTCAGCCTGTGCCTGCTCCATCGCAACGCCGTCGCGCAAGCGTCCGAAGATGAAGATGTCTGGCCCTTCTCGCGGTCCGATCGATAGGTCGACTTTCAGCGGGATCCAGTAACTGTGATTGACGGGGAATCCATACCCCTCGGGCATCACGCCGACGATGGTGTGGACGACGTTGCCGAGCCGCAGCTCGCGACCTAGCACCGACGCGTCACCGCCGAACCGCGACTGCCACACGTCGTGACCGACGATGGCGATCGGCATCGCCGACGCATTCTCGTCAGCTGCGATAATCGGACGTCCAATGACCGGAGGGACGCGGGTGATGTTGAAGCCGGCCGCCGTGATCTGCGCGACCTGAACTGGCTCGGCGGGCCCGCCTGGAACGATCAGGTTGCGCTCGATTGAGCGAAACGCGCCGATCTCTTCCACCGTCTTCATCTCGCGCTGCCAAATCAGCAGATCGTGCATGGACCGCTGCATCTCGTTGTTCGTGTCGGTGTCCCAGTTCTCGAGTGCGACGATCCGGTCACCGCCCTCGACCGGCACGGTGGCGTAGAGGAAGGAGTACAGCAAGGTGAAGAAGCCGGCGCCGATGGCGACGCCGACCGCCAATCCCGCGCCGCCGATTAACGACAGTGCAGGGTACTTGACCAGCATTCGAGCGCCGAGCTTGAAGTCCATGCGCGAGTTGTCGAGCCACCGAAATCCGCGCGCGTCGCGCTGGTGCTCCTTAGCCTGTTCGACGCCGCCGAACGCGCGTCGGGCGGCCAGCCGCGCGTCATCTCGAGGCATGCCTTTCGAAACAAACTCGTCTTCGAGCAGCTGAAGATGTGAATGGATCTCGCGCGACAGCTCCGCCTCGGCGGCCTCAAGGCGGAAGAATGACAGCAGTCGCAGGACAAAGCGCCGGATAGTCGTCATAGTTGAGCGCACGCAAGCCCAAGCCGGAGCAAAGTTTCACATGCGCTCCACTAGGACGTCAAGTGAAGTGCGGTTGTTCCCATCAACACCGCGCGGCGGAATCGCCGTTGAGGCCGTGAGCGGTTGCCGCTACTTTGGCGATCGATGCAGACGGCCATGGGAGCGCCCGCCAGTCCGCAACCTCGACCATGGTTGGTGTCAGGCACCAACCGTGCCGGCAACATTGGTGCCTGACACCAAACGTGCATTTCACGCTAGAACGGCCGGATTTGCTCGCATCGGCCCGATTGGTGTCAGGCACCAACCGTGCCTGCGGTCACTTCACGACGGCGGCGCCTGCCTTCGAGATGATCTCATCCTGCGCGGCGGTGACGCCGCTCGTGCCGACGGCGCCGATCAATTCCGAACCGCGCATGATCGGCACCCCGCCCGCGAAGGTGATGCCGTTCGGCACTTCGGTGACGGCTTTCGCCTTGAGCTGCACGCCGTATTCGGCGGTGGTCAGCTTGCTCGCGATCACCGTCGCGGCCTTTCGCATGGCGATGTCGTACGAACGCGGGCTCGCGCCGGTCAGCCGCCGCAGCGCCACCGGCACACCGGCGGCATCGACAACGACAATCGTCACGTTCCACATGTTCTTGCGCGCTTCGGCTTCGGCAGCATCGATCACCTGGACCGCCATCTCATAGGTCAGCGCCTGCGGTGCCGGGGCTTGAGGGGCCGGTGCCTGCGCGGCAGCAGCAGTAGCGAAGAACACGACGGCCAGTAGCGCCACCGTCAGTCGAGCGGAAATCACACGAATCATGGAAGGCTCCTCGGAAGAAATTCTACTTGTGAGTCTGCCACAATGGCGCGGATGAGTCCCGACCAGCGCGAATCGACGAAGCGACCGCTGCGACGGCCTGCGGTAGCGATTCCACTGCTCGTCGCGGCGGCACTGCTCGCAACGGGTATCGCGCTGATGGTCTGGTCGATGACCTCGCTGCCCGGCCTCGGCAGCGTCGAGCACGAGGAGGTATCCGCGTATTCGCGCATCCGCATCCGCCGCGCCGGCGACATCCGCGCCCTGACGTTCGTGCGCGACAACGGCGAGGAAGCCGTGCAGAGCCGCGTCGATCTCACCGCACCTCACACGCTGGTCTCGCCCTACGCGCGCCGGATGTTCGCCAGCTACCTCTATCAGCCGCAGCCGCGCCGGGTGCTGATCGTCGGCCTCGGCGGGGGCGCGATGGTTCGCTTCCTCGCCCATCACGATCCCCAGGTGCACATCGACGCCGTCGAGATCGACCCGGTGGTCGTCCGCCTCGCAGACCAATACTTCGGCGTGCGCACCGGCGGAAACGTGCACGTGCACACCGCCGACGCGGTGACGTTTGTCGAGTCGATCACGAACAGCTACGACCTGATCCTGATGGACGCATTCCTGCGACCGTCGAGCGACACCGATGCGACCGGCGTGCCGACACGCCTGAAGACGATCGCGTTCCTCCAGCGTCTGAAGATGGCGCTCGCGCCGGGCGGCGTCGTGGCATTCAACGTCAACGAACATGACACCATGGCCGACGACATTGCCGCAGTTTCGACGGCATTCGGCAACGTCACCGTCTACCGCTGTCCTCCCGCCGACAACAAGGTCGTCATCGCAGCCAGGGGCAACATGCCGTCCGAAGACGAATTGCGGTCGCGGGCCTCGGCCCTTGACGCGCGCTTCGGCGGCGCACTGTCGTTCGCGGATCTAATCGGCGATCGGGAATAGCGCATCCGCCGCTATTCCCATTAAGTAGCGTGGCGGCTCATATCCGCATCGCCGTGACCGGGTTGATCAAGGCGGCGCGTCGTGCCGGCAGCCAGCTTGCGGCCAGGACGGCAAGCAGCAGGACCACACCTGTGCTGAGCAACGTCACCGGGTCCTGCGGAGCGATGCCAAACAGCATTGATTGCGCCACGCGGCCCAGCGCCACGCAGCCGAGCGCTCCGACAATGCTGCCGGTCACAGCAAGCAACAAAGACTCAGTGACGATCAGACGCGCGATGGAGGACGCTGATGCCCCGATCGCCATGCGCACCGCGATCTCGCGCCGCCGCTGAGCGACAGTGAAAGCCAACAGCGCGTAGACGCCCGACGTCGCCGTCACCAGGCCCCCCGCCGCAAACAATCCGACAAACAGCACCGCGAACCGATCCTGCTGCAACGCATCGTCGAGTAACTGCGCCATCGTAGTGACGGAATGGACTGGTTGATCCGGATCGACGCGCAGTGCTTGTGCGCGTGCGCTTTGCGCCAGCGCCGACGGATCAACGTTCGTGCGCACGACGATATTCATGACCAGGTATGGATTCTGCGCATGCGGAATGAAAATCTCCGGCGAAGGATTACTGCGGGGTCCGTTGTACCTGGCGTCGCGGACGACGCCAACAACGCGCCGGGATGTCGGGCCACCCTGGTAATCGAGGATCAGGTCGCGGCCGACAGGGTCCTGGCCGGGCCAGGCGCTACGAGCGAGGCTCTCGTTGATGACGATTACCCGGGGTGCGGTCGTTTGATCCTGTTTGGAGAACTCGCGGCCAGCGACGATGCGCAGGCCAAGCGTGTCGAAGTAACCGGGCGTTGCCATGCGTACGTTCGCTTGCGGCAGTTCGTTGCCGGGAGGGCGGGCGCCTTCGACCCAGTACGGCCGGTAGAAGTCAGCGCCGATCGAACTCATCGGCAGCACGGTGACTGCCGCAGCGGACGCCACTCCGGGCAGCTCTTGAATCGAGGCGAGGATCCGCTGGTAGTAATCGATCACCAGCTGACCGCGGTATCGCGTGACATCGGGCGCGACTCGCAACACCAGCAGGTTATCGACGTCAAAGCCCGGGTCAACGCGTTGCAGTCCCGCAAAACTTCGCGCGAGCAATCCCGCAGAAACCAACAGGATGACGGTGACGCCAATTTCAGCAACGACAAGCGCACGCCGTATCCGGCTCGCATGCTGGCCGGACACCGGCGTGCCGTCCTTCAGGGTTGGCGCGATAGCCGCGCCGCCCGACCGGAGCCCCGGTAGGGCCACGCCAATCAGAGTGGTGACGAGAGCCGCCGCGATCGCGAACATGATGACCGCTGCACTGAACTCCACTTCATGAAGTCGAGGAATGTCCGCAGGCGCGAACGCGACCGCGGCACTAAGCGATGAGGCGGTCAGAACGATCGCCACGACGGCCGTGAGCAGCGCGCACAGGCCCGTTTCCGCGAGGTGCTCCCGGATGACCCGCGTCCGTCCGGCACCTAGTGCAAAGCGTATCGCGAACTCGCGAGCGCGGGCCGCTCGCCGTGCAACCGCGAGACTGGCGATGTTGGCGCACACCAGCACGAGCAGGCCGAGCACGGCCCCGAACACGAGCAGCAGCGCCGTGCGACTCGACCGCGCGAGATCTTCGCCGAGCGGTACCACGTCGATCGCCCAGCCGGCGTTGGTCACGGGATGGTCGGCGGCGATCCGGTGCGCCAGCGTCTGCATTGCGGTCGCAGCCGCGGCCGGCGTCACTCCATCTCGAAGGCGCGCGGCGGCTCGCAGGAACCGCGCCTCGCGCGGCGGTCCATCGGGGAATCGAGGACCGCTGTAGGACTCGCGCATATCCCACGGCGTCCAGAAAGCGGCGGCGGTATCGGGCACGGCGAAATCCGCCGGCATTACGCCGAGCACACGCCAACTACGACCTTCGACCACCACACTGCCGCCGACCAGCTCCGGATTGCCACCCAGGCTCTGCCACATGCGATAGCTCAGGACGAGCACCGGCTCGCGACCGCCCGCCTTCCCGGAAGGGATAGACGGCGTACCGTCGTACTCGTCCCCGCTGAAGGTTCGGCCGAGCAACGGGGCCCGGCGGAACACCTCAAAGAATCCCCGGGTGACCTGCACCCCAGTGACCGGAACGCTGCCATCCGGACCTCGGAGGGTCGCCTGCGCCGTCCACCACGACGTCAGTGCATCGAACACATCGTTGTTGGCAACCCAGTCGCTGACGTTGCCTGGCGACGGACCTTCGCGCAGCCGGTGTTGCGCGACGTTCGACTCCCAGAGCATCACAAGCTGTTCGGGATTCGTATACGGCAACGGCTTCAGGAACACCGCGTTGATCAATGCGAACAGCGTCGTCGCCGCGGCGACGCCGAGGCCGAGCAGACCTGCCACCGTGATCGCAAACCCTGGCGCGCGCAGCAGCGATCTCGACGCGCGTCTGAGATCCTGCGTCATGCCAATGACGGCGAGATCCCAGACCAGGGCGACCCACGTCATCGCCACAACGCGGCGGCCTTTTGTCGCCGCGTCCTGCAACAGTCGTTCGGCGTCTTCCTGGATCGCATGGTGTTCGCCGGCATCGCGTCCGGGAAGCAACCAGAGCAGCCTCCGGTAAATCCGGGTGAGTCGCGACAGGAGCATCATGCGCGTCCTGGCTTGCGCAGCGCGCGGCTCGCGCGCGCGTGATCGACGATCGCCTCCAGCCGCCGCACCTCCGCGGTGAGCACTCTCGTGCCGAGCGGGGTCAGAGCGAAATAGCGGCGCCGTTCATCGTCATCGCTCGGCCGCTTCGCCGACTCGACGATCAAGTCGAGCTCCTCGAGCTCGCGCAGCGTGCCGTACATCGCCGCCGGCCAGACGCGCACCCGGCCGTCGGTGCGTGCCGCCACCTCCTGCATGATGCTGTAGCCGTGGCGCGGCCCGTCCGCGAGCGCCAGCAGGATGTGCAGCACCTTGGGCTTCAACGGCAGCAGGTGGTCAACGCTGGCAGGCCGATCCGGCATGCGCCTGAATATATATCACTTAATATATAGTTGCAATGCTTGTCATCATTCCCGCGGCGAGCGTCGCGAGACTGCGGGGCAGAAAGCCGCGCCGAGGCCGAGTACGCCCAACACGACGATTGCGGCGAGGGAAGGGACGTCAAGTGCGCCACGGCTTCGCCGAAGGCATCATCCGTCTTGCGGTGGCAAACACAGCGCACGTTAGGATCAGGTAAATGCCGCTCGAACCGCTCGCTGCCATCGATACACGCCGCTACTTCCGTCCTGTTGCGAGCGCGCTGGTGAACACACTGCGCGCCTTACCCGAGGACGCATGGAACCGCGCGACGGTAGCGGGATCCTGGCGGGTTCGGGACGTCGTCGCGCATCTGATCGACACAGCCTTCCGACGGCTATCGTTTCATCGCGATCGAATGACACCTGCGCCGCCGTCCAAGCCGATCGAATCGCCGCGAGACTTCGTCGAGTTCATCAACGAACTGAATGCGCAATGGGTGATCGCATCGAAACGACTGAGCCCGCGCGTCTTGACGGATTTGTACGACGTTGCCAGTAGCCAACAGGCTGATTGGTTCGAGTCAGTGCCACTCGACGCGCCGGCGTTGTTCGCGGTGTCGTGGGCGGGGGAACATACATCCCCGGGGTGGTTCGACATCGGCCGGGAGTTCACAGAAGTCTGGCACCATCAGCAACAAATCCGCATGGCAATCGGCGCGGACGGTCTCGACGACTCACGCTATCTCGCCGCTGTGATCGATGTCTCGCTGCGTGGACTTCCACACGCTTTTCGCGAAGTCACCGCGTCCATCGGCGATACGGTC
>Ga0196963_10002399_pt1 | contig 11254 bp, 18 predicted proteins | sample S1_5metaG_FD_148600 | JGI IMG/M metagenome (GOLD analysis project Ga0196963, IMG submission 148600) | Soil microbial communities from Anza Borrego desert, Southern California, United States - S1_5 | ecosystem: Environmental > Terrestrial > Soil > Desert | place: USA: California | collected... | reverse complement strand
TTTCGAACTCGGTCATCTCCTTCAACGGCTTTGTCATCCGAAGGGTTCTCCAAGTTTCGTTAGTACAACCTCGATCCGCTTGAGGCGCTCGAACGCCAGCTCCTGGGTCACCTCGTTCGTGGCCTTGCGGATGGCCTGGAGGCTATTCTGCCTCAACCGCCGAAGGGCATGACCGATAAGTTCGATCTCATCGCGCGAAAAACGTTCGGATTCGTTAGGCATGACTTACCCTTCTCCGGCCCCGCCCGCCCCCTCAATAAGAAATGGGCTCCGAGGTCACGCATGGCCGGGCTCCGTTACGGTCTCGCTCCCATCCGGGTTTATCCGAATGCGCTTGCACCACTGACACCCAGCTTCCTGGGCGCGGAGAGCGACCTCGCCTTCAAGAGGGCAGGCTGGCGGTCCAGCGCATACGATGATCGTCTGAGATGCATCGTCGCCGAGCTTGGCTAGGTACTCAACCATCGCCTCTTCCAGCTCGCTCGGCGGGCGCGTCGTCATGGGCATCGGGGTCATGACCCGCTCCCTTCGGGGCGGTAGGCGGCCAGCATCGCGCGCCAATGGACAATGGCTTCGGCATTGTGATCGTCGTAGTTTGACCCATCCATTCTCTCGCCCGCCCTGATCATTTCCGGCGTCGGCTCTACCGGCACGATCCGGTAGCCGGCTCTTTCCAGGGACGCAATTGCAGCCTTGACTGCGATGCCCATGGTCACCGTCAGCTCGGGGAAATAGCCGCCGCACAGCTTCTCCATGATTGCTCGCGACATAACCCACTGCGGTGTCATGGGCTGCCTCCCGACAGGGGGGAATGCCAGCCGCGGTCGGCCTTAAACTCCTGGCGATGCCAGTTGTAGTGGGTTTCCGAACCGTCCTTATGATTGACATAGACGGTGGCGAAGCCGGCATCGAAGATCAACTTCTGCTGCGCTTCGTTGAGCCTCACGTTATCGGGGACCCCATAGATTTCGAGCGAGCAATCATAGTCATCCCAGCCTAGTTCGGTGAAGTCATCAATCCCGGCGTCAACCAAGGCATCCTCGAAGTGAGCCTGGGCGTATTGCATCTCGAAAGCCACCTCTGCAAACGGGCGCTCTACCATTCATCCTCCAACATTTTAGTCAAATTGCTGAGAAACCTATTGGTCATGCGGTCGGTCACGGGCTTGAGCCGCTGCATCTCGCGGATCATGGCGTCCCTGCTGGGAAAGTTTTCCCCGGCCAAGCCGATGAACATGGCCAGTCCTAGGAGGGTTTTCATGTCCTCCTCGGTGAACCGGGCTTCACTCTGTGAGGTTTCGTTCATGCTCATTCAACTCGTCACGGAGCCAGCCGAACAGCTCGGGATTGTCCCGGAACACTTGGGTCAGGGCGCGGGCCTGCCAGCGGACTTCGGCCTCTTCCTCGTCGGGCTCTTGGAGTTCGCGGCAGTGGGTGTTGCGCATGGCATGCAGCAGCTCGTGCAGCACGGCATCGACTAGCTGGGGGCCGCCCAGATTGTCGCCGATCCGGATTTCCAGGTCGTTGGTGTCGCAGGTAGCGTGGGCTCCGATCTTCAGCAGGGCCGTCTCCGGGGCCCAGTCGAGTTTATAGTCCAAATGGCCAACCCGCAAGGTCGGCGGCATCCCCCGTTCTTCGGACAAATTGTACCTTATTTAGCTCAAATTTTATCCAACCCCAGGCCCTTGACGGGCGAGATTGGGTTATTGGCGGCCGATGTAGTGGACGTTCCACATCTCGGCTTTGCCTTTGATGGTGGCGCGCCAGAACTTCAGGTCACCGTCATGGGTCTCTTGGGCCGAGGCGACCTCGACATTGAACCAGGTTTGCTTGGAGGGCTTGGCCGCGAACTCTTCGGCGATCTGGTGGACGAGGGCCCGCTGGACGACATCGCGGTCATCGCCGTCGATGATGATTTCCAAACCCACTTCGCGCACAACCGGAGAGTCGTCTTCTTCGCGCGCCCCCTCCGGGCCGGAGTAAGTCAGTATCCGAACGATAGTGGCGACCGGCGCCATAGGCAGGCGCTGCTCCTCTTCCTGGTAATCGGTCGGCGGTGCAGGTATCTCATTTCTCGGCATGTGCTCCCCCAATCATGCGATTGTTCCTGATATCGGGCTCTCCGTTGCGGATGGCGGCCTGCCGGAAAATCCAGCACAGATGAGATGGTGAGTGGCCAGTCTTTTTACTGATCTCCTTGTAGGTCATCCCACTGTCGAGCATGGCTTTAAGGATCTCGGCCCGGCGCTTCAGACGCCAGGCGGGCATTCGTGGTCGAGCCATGAAAGGGTGTTCTCCCGTAGCAAATTCTGGCTGAGATGTCAAGAGGGCACAGGGATTTGAACCCCGATTACCGCAGTCAAAGTGCGGTGTCCTACCATTGAACGATGCCCCCACGACTTTTAGTTGCGTCGCAGATACTGGACGTGCAGAGCGTTGGCGGCGGATGTTACGCCGCCATAGGTATGAATGGCTTCGTCGGCCAGTTCATACCACCGCTCCTCCTTAAGGCCCTCGCCGTTTGGATCATAGAGGGCCAGGATCAGTAGAAGCAGCCTCTCGTGGTCGGTTGGTTCTCTATCCACCGAGGGACTTCTTGCGCTCGTCTGCCGTGAACGAGATGTTCGAGGCAGCCACGCCCCCTTGATAGAGGCTGGTCGCCCGTGCGCTCGATGCCATGGCCGCGCCGGTATGGGCTACGTCGTAGCTCATGGTCGTGTCGTAGCGGGTGCCGATGGCTTGGCCGGCGATCCAGGCGTCTTGGTTGGCGCCCAGGAAGATGACCAGCCAGCCGTCCCGCTCCTGGCGGTCGCCCAGGTGCTGCTTGAGTTCCCGCGCGGTCCAGGTCCGGCTGCAATTCTCGGCGCCGTCCGTGACGATCACCAGCGTCACGCGCGGCTTGACGATCTGGAAGCCGACCGTGCCTTGGAGCCGGGTGATTTCGGCGCCCACGGCATCATAGAGCGGGGTCCAGCCGCGGGGCACGAAGGTCTCGCGCGACAGCAGCGGGACCTCAGCCAGCGGTTTGTTTGTATACACATAATCGATGGACGGCTTTTGGTTGATGTCAAAGCCGTAATTGCCGCCGAGTTTGCCCAGCAGACCGTAGTTGTCTTTGGCCGGCATATCGAACAGGACCAGCGTGACGAAGGTCTCGCTGAACGGGTGCTCGCGTTTGAGTTGGGCGATGTATTCGTTGACGGCGCTGATCGTGATATCGCGGCAGCTCTCCATCGAGCCGCTGCGGTCGAGCACGATGCTGACCAGCATAGGTTGTGGCATTTGGTTCCTTTCTAGAAAGAGGTGCTGCGGGCCGGGCTTGATACCGGCTGGGTGGCCTTCCGAGGACACTTGATCATCCAGTCGCCAGGACCGGCGCAGTCTGTATCCACCCCTGCTTTTTCGTCGCGTGTCCATCCACGCCGCCGCAGCAACGGGGTCACATAGCATGGCCCGATGGGGTTGTCAAGCGGCTAGTTGATTTTTGCCCTTAGCTGTGGTATAAGGGGGACATGCCGGGAAAACCCTTAGTCAAACGCGGTAAGAGGAATTTGAGCGGGCTCTCCGCTCAACAGGAGCTTTTTGCCCAGAAGTTTGTCGAGCTGGGCAGCGTCTATGAGGCGATGAAGGCGGCCGGCTATAGCGAAGAGTCGAGTCGGGCCCAGCCTCGCAAGATGCAGGAGCATCCGCTTATTGCGGCCCGGATCGAAGAGCTGCGGATGGTCCAGACCAAGGCGGCCGGGCTCACGGCTAATGAGGTCATTATGAGGGTCGTGAGGATTGCCGAGGAGGCAGAGCGCGACAAGAACTGGAATGCGGCCCTCAAGGCTTATGAGCTGGTGGGCAAGAACCTAGCTATGTGGTCCGAGCGCCAAATCATCGAGGGCGAGCTGGCCGCAAAGAACCCGTTCGCCACGGGTGATAGTCCTGAAGATATCCGAAGGGATGTTGAGCGGCTGATGCAGGTGGCGGCGCCGAAACTGAAGGTCGTCGGTGGAACAGAAGCAACAATCACAGAAGACAGTCCTGCTACCCCAATCGCCGAAGATCAGGCCCCTCAATCCTGAGGGCGAGCCGGATTTCGACCCCGCGAAGCAGCAGATTTCGTGGGGCAGCACTAAGTTCGTGAAGGAAAAAGATAGTGCTTGAGGGTCACCTTAAGGAGACTTTCCCCAAGGATGTGAAGCTTGGCTCGGTCCGGTACAAGATCGAGGAATGGGATCATATGGCCGCCGTGTCGAATGCACGGTGGGGCGAGTTCTCGCCGCTTGAGATGGTCATTCGGGTTGATCTGACCCTGCCGCTGGCACGGATCGCCGAGGTACTGTTGCACGAAATTCTGCATGCGGTCTGGTATGAATATGAGCTGAAGCACGAGCAGGATGATCAGGAGCGGATAGTGACCCGCATGGGCACCGGACTCAGTGCGATGTTCTACGACAACCCGCATCTGGTGGACTGGTTTAAGCACGCTTGGCTATCACTCTAAAGTCAGGGCTGACCAAGGCTGACCGGGACGCCGCCTCTAAGCTGGCGGCCCAGGCGGCGCGCGAAGATCTGCTGGCGATGGCCATGCTGCTGAACCACGATTTCAGCGTGGGGCCACACCATCGGGTGATCTGCGATGAGCTGATGGACTTCGAGAAGGGCAAGACGCCCCGATTGATGATCTTCGCCCCGCCCCGGTCCACTAAGAGCTGGCTGAGTTCGACCTACTATCCGGCCTATAGTTTGGGCAAGCACCCCAATTGGCAGACCCTGAGCATTTCGCACTCCGAGGATCTGGCGACGAGGGCGGGCCGCGACATTCGAAACATGATTATGGGGCGCCCGTATCAGACGATCTTCCCCAATGTGGCGATCAAGAAGGGCCATGGCGCGGCCAACCTGTGGGGCACCGATCAGGGCGGCACGTTCATGGCGGCCGGCGTCGGGGGCAATATCGCCGGTTGGGGCGCGCACCAAGCGCTGATTGATGACCCGATCAGCGAACAGGATGCGTTCTCGAAGGCGGCCCGCGACCGGGTGAATACGTGGTTTCCTGGCGGTTTGAGGAGCCGTCTCATGCCGGGCGGCCGAATCTGTTTGATTAATACCCGATGGAATGAGGCGGATCTGGCCGGCTTCCTGCTTGAGCAACAAGAAAACAATCTCTTTGCGGACAAGTGGAAGGTGGTCAGCATCCCGGCCCTCAATACGCCGGAGAGCGCGGCCATGCTGAATGCGGCGCGGCTGAAGCTGATAGAACAGGGCTATCTGCCCGATGAATATCCGGAGCTTCAGGTTGGAGAATCGTATTGGCCGGCGGGCGTCAAGTGGCGCCGGATCGAATATGATCCCGAAGAGGCACATCACTGGCCGACCCAAATCCTGCTTGAGACTAAGGGCAACATGCCCGAATACCAGTGGGATGCAATCTATATGCAGAACCCCACTTCGCCCGAGGGCGGCATCTTCAAGGTGAGCTACTGGCAGGAGTGGACCGACCCGAACAATTTACCTCGAATTGAGTACAAAGTCCTGAGTTTGGACACGGCTTACTCGGCCAAGAAGAGCGCGGACTTTAGCGCGATGACCCTTTGGGGTGTCTGGGCCAACGAGCGGGGCGAACAGCAGCTCATGCTCATGGGGGCCCAGAAGGGTCGGTGGGAATATCCTGAGCTGCGGCGCCGGATCGAAGAGTGGTATGAGAAGCACCGGCCCCAGATCATCCTGGTTGAGAAGGCGTCCAGCGGTCAGAGCCTCTTGCCGGATCTGAAGCTGCTGGGGCTGCCGGTCTATCCGTATCAGCCCGACAAGGACAAGGAGGCGCGGGCCCACTTCATTGCGCCGATGATGGCCCAGGGTCTGGTCTGGTATCCCACCGGGCGCAAATGGGCTCAGGATGTCATCGATGAGTGCCGGGCGTTCCCGAGTGGGGCGCACGATGACTATGTGGATACGGTGACCCAGGTTCTCATTTGGATGAGAGACGGCGGGTTCATCGTGCCAAAGGACAGCCCTTGGAATGAGGCTGACCTGGATGATAATCTTATGGGCAAACGTTCCCCTAGAAGGTTCTATTGATACCCTATTCGACCAACTTTGAGAGACGCCAATCCTATCCTGTTCCGAGCGATGGGGACGCACCCCTTGGCGGCCTTGAGGTTGAGATCGAGGATGAGCTGCTAGAGATCGAGAATGGGGATGAGGACCCAGAATTGGATCTGGGTCCCCCGGTCTCGGAGTTCGAAGAGAATTTGGCCGATGTCCTTGAAGAGGAGTACCTTCAGGAACTAGCCGATCGTCTTATCAGCGATTTCAAGGCGGATCAGGAAAGTCGCAAAGACTGGGAAGCCATCGCCTCTCGGGGCATCGAGCTGCTCGGTTTTGAGATCACTGAGATGACCGAGCCCTTCGAGGGAGCATGCGGTGCCAGCCATCCGGTTCTGGCCCAGGCAGTCGTGAAGTTTCAGGCCAAGGCTTTTCGTGAACTGTTCCCACCTGGCGGCCCGGTCGTCACCCGTATCAAGGGCGCTCAGACCCCGCAGAAACTTCAGCAAGCGCAGCGTGTCCGTGAGTATATGAACTTTCAGACCACTCAGGAGATGCCTGAGTATGGCCCTGAACTCGACCGGCTGCTGTTCTATGTAGGACTCTTCGGCTCCGGGTTTCGGAAGGTCTATTTTGATAGTCAACTCGGGCGGCCTTGCGCCCGGTTCATCAAGGCCGATGATTTCATTATCGCATACGACTCGAACGACTTGCAGACGAGTCCGCGCTACACGCATAGGATGTACCTCTCCGGCAACGATATCAAGCGCAAGCAGGTTTATGGTGAGTACCGCCGGATTGAGCTGTCCGCCCCCGCAGACCCCGAGACAAACGAAGTAAAGCTGGCCGAAGAGGCGATCCACGGCATCACCGCCCCGTCATACCAGGATGACGAGACTTATACAATACTAGAAATGCACGTCGATCTGAGTTTGCCGGGCGACGAGCACAAGGACGGGCTGGCCTGCCCATATGTTGTGGCTGTTGATATGGACAGCCGCACCATCTTGAGTGTGCGCCGGAACTGGAAGGAGCACGACGAAAGGTATAGGAAGCGCCTATGGTTCACCCACTATTGCTTGATACCTGGCCTCGGGTTCTATGGCTATGGGTTCCTACATCTGATTGGGGGCCTGGCAAAAACAGCGACGGCTTCGATGCGTCAGCTGGTGGATGCTGGCACATTTGCGACTCTCCCGGCTGGCTTCAAGAGCCACGGTTTGCGGGTGCTGGCGCCGAGCGAACCCCTGCTACCGGGCGAATGGCGAGAGGTCAATAGCCCGGCGGGCGACCTTCAGAAGAGCCTGATGCCGCTCCCTTATAAGGAGCCGAGCGCCACGGTCATGCAGCTCATGGATTATGTGGTGAGCGCGGCCCGCGACTTCGCGGACTCGACCGATGATCTCGTGGCGAACAGTACCAACTACGGGCCGGTCGGCACCACGATGGCCCTGATGGGCGAGAGCGGCAAGCTCTTCAGCGCCATCCATATGCGGCTGCATGCGGCCCAGGCCCAGGATCTGAGGATTCTGGCCGAGCTGAATTTCGAGAATCTCGAAGAGGAGCAGAACTTCTCAACCCCCGAGGGCCAGCGGGAGATCTTCAGAACTGACTTCGACCTCGACACTGTGGATGTAGTGCCAGTCAGCGACCCACACATGCCGACTGAGGCGCACCGCATTGCCAAGCTGAATGCAGTCGCCACCATCGCATCGCAGGCTCCCGCTGAGCACAACATGCGAGAGATTCGAATGGACCTCTATCGGGCCATGGGTGTGGACAACCCGGAACGGTATATGGCCCAAGAGGCGAAACCGTTTACGGGTGACCCAATCAGCGAAAACTACCATGCTATCCTCGGACAACCCCTCACGGCCGAAGATAGTCAGCCGCACGATGAGCACATAAAGGCTCATGCTATGCCGCTCAACAATCCAGCTTACGCCGAGAACCCTGTTATGAGGCAAATCCTTGGGCAGCATATTGCAGATCACCTTGCTCGTAAGTACAGGATTGAGATGCTCCAGGCTATCGGAGATCCGCGCCTGGCGCAAGCGATTTTGAGCGGCCAGAAGCTGCCGCCCGAACTTGAAGCCGTGGTCTCGATGGCCGCGGCCGAGGCCAGCGACAAGGTGCTGGCAGTCGATCAGCTCAAGGCCCAGGCCGAGCAGATGCCGGCGCCGGACCCCGTGGCGATGAAGGGGCTCGAAATCCAGGAGAAGGAGGTTGAGTACAACTACGATATCGCGAACCGCAAGCTGATGCTTGAGGAGGTCGAGCTGATGATCGATGACGTGAACACCGACCTGGATCGCGAGAAGGACATCAGGGTCGCCAAGATCCGCGAGAGCGCGGAACTCCGGCGCGAAGAGATGCGCGAAAAGCAACACAAGCGCCAGACCGCGGCCGGTCTGGTAGAAAAGAAGATGGACAATGACCAACGACGTGACGCGGCTAGTGAGCGTAATGCTCAACTATCTAAGAGACCAAAGGCAAATTCTAAATGAACAGGTCTGGAGCACTGAAGGGCTCGTTGACCTGGCCTATGTGAAGGGCCAGCGGTTCGCGCTGGACACCTTCGAAGCTTCCCTTAAGCAAGCAATTCGAAACCTGAACAGAGAGGATGGCGATGAGCCAATCAGTGTCAATTAGCCTGGGCCCCGAATTGTGGGGCCTATATCCGCAATCTGCGGCGATCCCGCTGACGCCGAGCGGCTGGCGGATTTTGCTCAAGCCGGTCGAGCCGCCGAAGGAGGTGAAGACGCGGAGCGGCGTGGTGTTCCATTTGCCGGACGACAAGGCCGATGAGCTGAAGCTTCGCAGCATGCTGGCCGAGGTCATTGCGGTCGGCCCGCTGGCCTATCGGGATGAGGGCAAGTTCGGCCCGAACCCGCAGCCTTGGTGCAAGGTCGGCGACCATGTGCTGATCGCCCGCTTTGCGGGGAGCCGGCATGTGATCGACAAGGTCGAATACCGGCTGCTGAACGATGACGAGATCCTGGGGGTCTGGCACGAGGCACCGGAGAAGTTCTCCTTCCTGTGATGGCGTTCTGATGGAAGAGATCCCTCGTATGATACCCGTTATCCCGCGGCCTATCTGGTGGACCGTTGTTATTGGCCTGATTGTCCTCGTGGTTACGGTCCTTATTTAGAACACCCCTTGAAATAATCGTGCTCCCCCAATTAAGCTCTTCGTTGGAACGTAGCCGTTGCTCGTCACAACGAAGGAGAATAGGTGACAATTCAGCATTGGGTTAACCCCGAGGAAGACCTTGAGGTCGAAATCGAGGGAGCCGAGGAACAGACGGAACAGGATCTCGACCAAGAGAGCGAGACAGAGACCGAAGGTTCTGAGGGTGAGGGTGTCGCCAATGAGGGCGATGATCTCTCAGAGGATGAGAGGAAACATTTTGGCAAGCGGGCTCAGAAGCGAATCAGAAAGCTGCTGGGCGCCACGAAGGCCAAGGAAACCGAGATCGCGGAGCTGAGGCGTCAGCTTCAAGAGGCGCAGGCCGAACGCACTCGGACATCGGACCAAACGGTCCAAGCTCAAGAGACAGCACTTCAGAGCCATGAAGCGAGCCTTGAGGCCCGGCGCAAGGGTGCGCTGGCGGCGATCAAGGCGGCACGCGATGCCGACGACTTTGAGGCCGAGAGCGGTGCCATCGAGGAGCTGACCAAGGTTCAGGCCGAGGCGCTGATGGTCCAGGCTTACAAGAAGCAGATCGAGGCCCGGCGCAAGCCGGCGACCGAAGAGAGGCCGGTGGACCGAGCCGAAGAGCGCCAAGAGGTCGATCCCGAGCAGTATGAGCGGGCCATCGACTGGCAGGTTCGGAACCCCTGGTATCAGGGGCCAAGTGCCCAGGATAGGGCAAAGACCCTCTATGCGGTGGCGGTGCATAACCGGCTGCTCAAGGAGGGGATCAACCCGGCAGAAGATGCCGACGAGTATTACGAGGAGCTGGACCGCCGACTGGTGGCGAAGTTCCCGGAGTTGAAGAGAGGGAGCAAGACGGTGAGGAAGGCGAGTCCAGTATCGGGTCCGGCGCGTTCGGGGGTAACCGCGAAGCGCAAGGTCTCGCTCAGCGAGAGCGAGCTGCGGGTGGCCCGGCGGATGGGTCTGACTCCGGAACAGTATGCCAAGGAGAAGGCACGTCTTGATGGGGGGTCGGCCTAATGGCCACTGAAGCAACGACCCGGTCGAGCCGGACGAAGGAAGAGCGCCCCAAGCAGTGGGTGCCGCCGTCGCAGCTCGATGCGGCCAAGCCCCCGTCCGGTTGGCAAAACCGGTGGGTGCGATATGAGAATCGTGGAGAGGATCACACGGGCAACGTCCTCTCGCGCATCAGACAAGGGTATGAGCTGGTGCGGGCCGATGAGGCCGCGGGTATGCCGGTAGAGGCGGTCGAAGGTGGCCGTCTCGATGGAGTGATACGGTCGGGCGATCTGGTCCTGATGCGTGCTCCGGTCGAGGTGATCAAGCAGCGGAATGACTATTTCGCCCAGCGGACCCGCGCACTGGAGGACAGCATCAACCAGGAAGTAAGACAGGGCAGCAGCGCCTCGATGCCCATCAAGAACATGAGTTCTTCTCGCGTTACCCGTGGGGTGCCGCAAGAGGAAGTCACAACCGCACTGGAGGATTAAGGAGTCATGGCTTACGGCGCCATCCCTATTCGTGTCCTCGGTGGCGTTCGCGGCCCGATTGTCAACTCGATGGGTATCCAATGGACCATCGCTACCGGCTATGCAACCGCAATCGCCCAAGGGGATTTTGTCAAGCAGATCAACGACGGTACGCTCCAGCGAGCGGCTGCCGGTGACGTTAACATCATTGGGGTTTTCGCGGGTGTCTCTTACAAGGCCAGCGACGGCTCCATCGTCTATTCGAAGACTTGGCCGGCGAGCACGAGCGCGACCGAGATCAAGGCTTACGTTTACGACGATCCCAAGACGGTGTTCCAGATCGAGTCCGATCAGGATACCACCGCCCTGGCTTCTAACTCGGTTGGCGAGAACGCGGACATTGTTGTCGCGGCGGCCAACAGCCTCGGCATCTCGGGCATGAGCCTGGATTCGAGCACCAAGACCGCTTCGACTGCGCAGCTCCGCATCTTGGGCAGCGCCGAGACGGACGGTTCGTTCACCTCTGCGGGTACTACGATGGATGTCTACGTTCTGATCAACGAGCATCTGTTCGCTAGCACCACGGGCATCTAAGG
>Ga0196963_10002398_pt1 | contig 11256 bp, 16 predicted proteins | sample S1_5metaG_FD_148600 | JGI IMG/M metagenome (GOLD analysis project Ga0196963, IMG submission 148600) | Soil microbial communities from Anza Borrego desert, Southern California, United States - S1_5 | ecosystem: Environmental > Terrestrial > Soil > Desert | place: USA: California | collected... | reverse complement strand
CGCGTCGGCTCGAGCGCGCGGCGAAGTTGGTAAGCGTGGACAAGGATGGTGTCCTGCCGCAGTGGACCTCCATCCTCGCGATCGCCGTAGATGGCTTGAAATATCTGCTCCGAGGTAAGGCCTCGTCCTCGATCGTTCCAAAGCGCCATGAAGAGCGCGTGCTGCATACCTGTCAGGCGCACCCATTTGCCGTCAATCAGGCCAGCCCAAGAGGCCCTGCCGTGTCCGTCGATGGTGATGGGCGCTATGCAGTTCATGCCGCGGCCTCGATCAGCAGCCGGTGGCACCACGACGGCGGCTCGAGCCCAAGGCGCTTGCATTGACGTACGAGGCGCTTGGCCATCTCGAGGGTGGGATAGCTGTCGCCCTTGGCCTGGTTGCAGGGCTCGCAGGCCAGGACCTTGTTGTTTTCCTGAGTACGGCCGCGCCAAGCCACCGGCATTACGTGATCGCGCGTGAACGGCCGCTGCCCGCCGACGGCATGGCTCTGCGGACCGCCGTGGCTTTCCTTCAGGAGACCGCAATCGCAGTAGAAACACATGCCATCCTGGACCACGTAGAGGCGCTGCCATTGTGGCCGGCACTCCCAGCGGATGTCGGCCGGAAAGCCCATCGCGATGGCTTTGGCCTGCAGGTCGATCATCCGGGCCCGTCCGCAACCGTCGAGGCCATGCCGTTGACCTCGTCCATGGCCCGCAGCGCCGCCTTGATCTTGCTGGCGACCTCGTCCGCGGATCCTGGGTTGTTGCCCTGCATCAGGAGCTTCTTCGCTTCGAGGTCAGCGACCAGGCGTATGAGGCCGTTAATCTGCTTCGAATAGTCGCGACGGACGCGCTTGACCTCGGTCTGTGTCGTAGGCCCGCCCTGCCCATTGCTGGGGATGCTGACCGTCTTGATCTCGGAGACCTGGAGCTTTTCCTTGAGCTCCGCAGCAGAATGGATTTCGGCCAAGGCTTCCTGCTTGACCTGCTCCTGCAGCGCGCGCCGCAGTCTGATGCGTGCAATCCGGATTTCATCATCGATCGAGCCGATCTCGACCCGCTCCCACGCCTGGCGATCTTCGGCGCTGAGAACTTCGGAGTAGATGCCATGCTTGACCGCGTTGGTGTTGCCTGGCTTCCCGCCGGGGTTATTGCCCCCATGAAGCCGACACCTTCCGTTTGGCTCCCGACCATCTCTGGGTCGGAAGGGCCGTGACCTGCAGGTGCCGCCGCCCTTGGTCTTGGCACCACATGCGCGCACAGCCTCGGTCATCGAGACGTCTCAGACGTCCGGTTCATTGCATCGTTTCTCCCAGCCTCAGGCCGGTGATTTTTCGGGAAGCGCCCTCAGGGCGTTTACGCGACTATGCCTCAAGCTTCTCGCGCGGCAAGTGTTCTCGCGAAGGTGGGCAGAGTGAAGAGCGCAGCTATTATTTTTGCGCAATTCCGCAAACACCAATCATCGCTGATCAACGAAAGGGGCGACGCCCGCGTTGATTGGGTTTCACGTGAAACGGATTAATCCGGGTGACGTCCCGTTTTTATGCATCGAATGATGCGCCGAAATGGGACAGCAATTCGGTCGAGGTCATCAGCGAACGCGGCAGCGATGACGCGCCCGGAATGCCTGAGAGCCTTGCCTAACTTGCGCCACGCATAGTCGGAGCTCTTCCGATGATGCGCGCGAAAGGCACGGGTGATGGGAAACGGTATCCGATCCCCTCTCAATCTCTCCCGGCCCATCCCCATCATCCGATCCACCCCCCGGCCCCCCTCCTTACCTCTTCCCCTTCCCTGGCTGTCAATAGACCGCTCGGAAACTCAGGCCGGCCCAGCTCCGACATTGCCGTTCCATTGTCGTTGCATTGTCCACGCGCCCGAATCCGCGTCGATTCGTCCCCATTTTGGGGACTGTAGAGCGGCCGGTGGCGCGAAATAGGTGCTGGAGGGGTGCCAGATTGCACCTTTTAGCCCCCAAACGGCTGAAATCCCACGGTTCCTAGGCGCACTGTAGGTAATTGAAATTGCGGCGTTTTCCACTTTACACGCGGCGGTTACGCGGTCATCCTCCGTAACCATCGGGGGTTGGCCAGTTTCCCAGCCTTCGTGTCACCCTGGCGGTTACGGCCTCCACCCGGACCCGCCCTCGAAAAGGGGACAGCAACTGCAACAGGAGAACCCATGGATACCCGAACTATCCAGGTCCAGCCCTTAAGCTACATCAACGTGCCGATCGGCCTCCTCATGGGAGCGCTCGCGTGCGTCTCCAATGACCAGGACCGCTACTACACCGCCGGCGTCTACCTCCACCGGTACCGCGATCAGCTGCGCATCGTCTCCACCGATGGCACGCGGCTGTTTGTGGCTACCGATAAGTCCAATGACGCCCTCCCCGACTTCCTCGAGGTTGGGGTCATTGTCCCGGCCGATGGGCTCAAGGCCTGGCTGCAACTGGCCCGCGCGCGCTCCAAGCCCTTTGGCTTCGTGCGCCTGGGCTACGGCGCCGAACAGCCGCGCATCGAGTTCCAGAGCGCGTCCGAGGACCTCACCTTCACGGTCCAGCCGATCGAGGGCGCCTTTCCCGACTATCGCGCTGTCATCAGGGCGTCAGCGCGCATCAAGGAGGATGCCGAGCCGACGCCGATCAGCGACTTCGAGGCGGTGGGCTATTCGAGCCAGCTACTCAGTTCGCTTCACGGCGTGGCGCGCGCGATGACCGAGGAGAAGCAGCCAGCCGTCTGCCAGCTGGGGCATTCAGCGAAAGGTCCGAACCTCTTCACTTTCCCGGATACGCCCGGCGCCGTGCTGTACCTAATGCCGCGGCCGATCGGCGGCTTCACCCCAGAGGCGCGTGAGATCGCTGAGCCCGCCATCGCCGGCAGCCTCGCAGCCCTGCGCGCGCACGAAACGCGTAACCGCAATTGGGCGCGGAGTGAGCGGAACCCAGAGAAGCGGCAGGAATTCTTGAGCCGCGCGGATGGCTTCGCGCAGCGCATCGCCGCTCTCGTCCAGCTCACCGAAGGCGCGCCGCCGAAGGTCGAGGGGAAGAAGGCGGGCAAGGTCGTGCGCCTGCAGCCGCGGGGCGTCGGCGACGTCCATGCACCGGCATGAGGAGCGCACCCATGACCGTCCTCGCAATCGAACACCGCTCCCAGGAATATCCGCCAGGGTGCATGGCAACGCTCGCCATGCCTTGGGATCACAGCACGAAGCTGGTCCGGCGCTACATCATCCGTGAGTGCTGCGCCTTTGAGACAATCACTGCCTGTTCGGCGGACTTCACGATCTACCGCACCCGCGACCTGCATTACGTCGCTTTCGCCGGCGCCCCTTATGGGGGCATCGCGCTTCGAGATCCTTTCGTCACCGAACAGGATGCCGTCGACGCTGCGATGGATTTCTTGATGAGCAACCCGTCATGAGTGACACATCGCGAGTGACCATCAGCCGCGGCGCTGCCGAGTTGCTGCAGAAGATCGCCAAAGCCAACGAAGTGACCCCGCGTCAGTACGTTGAGGCGCTGCTGCACTATGCCGGCTCCATCCACCACCGCCCAGGCTCATGGGAGGCGAACAAGCCGTTCGATCTATACGACTACACCGGCAACAACGCTGGTTACGCCGATAAATGGTTTAAGCCGTAACGGAAACGCCCAGGGCCTCCACAGCCCTGGGCGTCCTGTCGGCGAACCGACCTGAGGAGCCGAAGCTCCCCAGAGTTTCCATCTGCAACAATGGAGGGGCGCATGATGCCAAACGCGATCCTTCGAAGCAACCGGAGGTCCCATGGGGGCGAACAGCAAAATCGAGTGGACGAACCACACTTTCAATCCTTGGGTAGGCTGCACGAAGGTCAGCCCAGCTTGTGACGGGTGCTATGCCGAGAGTTGGGCAAAGCGCACCGGACACCCGGAGCTATGGCAGGGAGATCGGCGCCGGACCACCGCCGCGAATTGGCGCGAACCGCTAAAGTGGAATAAGGCCGCTGCGGCCGCTGGCGAACGTCATCGAGTGTTCTGCGCATCCCTCGCCGATGTCTTTGATAATCAGGTGTCCGAAGTCTGGCGGGCTGATTTGTGGACCCTCATCGAGAACACGCCGAATCTAGACTGGTTATTGCTGACAAAGCGGCCGCAGAACATCCGCAACATGCTTCCAGGGAACTACGACGATTATCTGATCGGCCGTCACACCCCTTGGGGACATGGCTGGAGGAATGTTTGGCTCGGCACCACGGTCGAGAACCAGCAAGAGGCTGACAGGCGCATCCCTCATCTCCTGTCGATTGATGCCGCCGTGCACTTCCTTTCCTGCGAGCCTCTATTGGGGCCCCTCGACATCTTGCGATGGATGCATGATGACGAATGTCCAGCGACCGTTGGCGAGGATTATTGCACCTGTGCCCCACCAAGAGAGCATCATATCAGATGGGTAATCGCCGGCGGCGAGACCGGTGGCGGCGCGCGCCCAATGCATCCTGAATGGGCGAGGTCTCTACGCGACCAATGTCAGGCGGCCGGCGTAGCCTTCCACTTCAAGCAGTGGGGAGACTGGCACCCCGATGCCCTGCTCTACACCGACACCGAGAAGCGCTGCCCGCCGCCGAACATGAAGGTCGGCAAGCACAAGACGGGGCGCATGCTCGACGGTCGGACGTGGGACGAGCTTCCAGAAGCCGCCTAGTTCGGCTTGCCCTGCTGCGCCGCCCATGCATCGAGCGCGATGCATCCGGCGGGCGACACGAGGGCAACATCGCGCGTGAAATCTCCGCGCTGGAGGTCGCGCACGGTTTCTGACGTGTGAATGCGATAGTTGCCCTCGCCGATGATGGCCAGGAAGGTCGCGCGCAGGTTCGTGTCGACATTCGCAGTGATCTGCTTCCAGACCCAGCCTTCCGCCTCGAGCCGTTGCCCTTCTTCCGGGTCGATCATTCAGCCGCCGCGCTCGCGACAGCTTGCCCCGGCATCCGCTCCCGCAGGATCCGCCAAGCGATGCCGGCGCGCATCTCATCGAGCGTGAACTGGCTATCAGCCAGGGACCATAGCCAGGGCTGGCGGTCGGGCATCGGCGGCATCGAGCCGATGTGAGTGATATCAGTATCGCCCATCGGCGCCGCGGCGCTGCAGGGGTCGACGTAGACCGGAACGCCATACATCACCGCCTCGACGGCCGCGATCGAGTTATAGGTCACGAGGGCGAAGCAATTGCGCACCGCCTCCTTGAGCGGCAGGACATCAGCCGCCGATTTCTCGCGGATGATGACGCGCCGGTTCGTCCTCAACTTGATCTTCGTCAGGATTTGCGGAAGCCAGGCCTCCTGGCCCATCTCCATCGCCACCACACCCGACGGCGGGCAGACGATGATCAGGTCGCCAGGCTTGGTGCGCCATGGCTCGATCGGCAGGGTCAGGCGCGCCCAGCGCTCCGCGTTCGTGGGCACGATGGTGTTCTGCTGGTAGCCGTTCCAGGTGCAGCGGTAATAGCCGTGGTAATGTCCGCGCCGGAAATAGCCGTGGTCGATGTAGAGCCAGGGTGTCCCCGTCTTGCGGCAGAGCTTCACGAGCTCCGGCGCGCCGCGGAGTAGACCCCAGATGACCGCCGGCCGGCCGGGCTCGAAGACCTTGCTCACGCCGTTGGCGAGGAAGCGCATTTCAGCGCCGGCGCCCGCGGCGAAGGCAGCCAGGATCATCACGTCATAAGGGCCGCCTGGAACGTAGCAAATGGGGCGCATCAGAACGGCTCCCGAGGCACGGCCTCTACGATCAGTTCGCCCTGCTCCGTGTCGATGATCTGCGATTGGACGTAGAAGTCTGTCTTGAGCCAGCCGACCCACCATTCAGGCGGCTGGATGATGAGGTGGGCGTTGCGGCCATCGGGCAGCGTCTTTTTCGCCGGCCGCGTGGCGATGACTGCGAACAGGCACTTCACGGTCAGCTGCCGCAGGTGATCGAGCACCGTCGGCAGGCAATCTGGCTCGATGTGCTCAAGAACGTCGGTGCAGACGATGAGGTCCGATTTCCCAGGCAGGATGTTGAGGCCCTCGATCGCTGGGTCATAGAGGCGTATCGGCGGCAGGTCGCCGGCGAAGTTATTGTCCTTCCAGATCCGGTGAACGGCGGGGCCCAGGGTCGCCTTCCCGCAGCCGTAATCGACCACGCTACGCGCGCCTATCCTGGCGATGATCTGCGCAACCCTTTGCGCCCACCGGTGTCCGCCGGCGCCGAAGGTCGGCCGCTCCGCGTGGAGCTGGGCGTTCATGGCTCGATACTGCGGCGTGATGAGTCCGGTCATGTCAGTGCCTCAGGGCATAAATTATTGAATCGTAAAGGTCGGGATCGCCGATGAAGAGGATCGCCGCCAAGAAAAGACAGACGATGACCGTCACGGTTTCCAAATCACCCTTCATTTCTTCACCCCCTCGAGAATCAGTCCCAGGTACCGCATGCCGCCATGGCGCTTGGCTGTGGCGCGCCACATGCGCGAGATGCCCGCGCCCATGCGGTCGCATAGGCCTTGCAGCGCGATCTCAATGACTTCGTCATGGTGGCGGTTAGCGCAGCTCATCCGGCCGCCCAGGCCTGTCAGCTGGCGCAGCGCTGTCGACACGTTGCCGAAGCGCAGGTCGAAGCCGCCGCCGTCGGTGAGGATGAGCCCAACCTTCTCGCCGGCGCCGACCGTGCGACGTGCGGCGATGATGAGCGCCTGCTCCCAGGGTGAGCCCCAGGCGTCGAGGTCGAAGACATTGAAGGCAGCGAGGTCGATCGAGCGCAGCACGAGCCGATTGTCCGCCACGAAGGCTTCGCGCTCGTCCCGGTACCACGTGAAGTCGCAGCCGGTGTAGGCCGCGGCGTCCTTCCAGACGCCGCGGAACATCTCGCCGGCGCCGGCATAGGCATCGAACACCCTGGCCTCGCCAGCGCCGATGACCTCGAGGACCTTGCGGCGGATCTCGATCTTGGCGGCCGTGGCGCTCGGATTATTGTCTGTTTTCTTAGCTACGGCGCGCTTTGTCGCGGAGAAGTGGTTGCGGCGCCGTCTCATGTCAGCACCCGAAAAGGTGCGAGGCGCTGGGCCTTAATGGGCCTTCCGCCTGGATTGTCGAAGTAGACCACCCAAGGCGCGCTGTCGGCGCCCTGGAAAACCTTGTAAATGAATTCTCCAAGCCCTGGCGGACGCCGGAGCGCCTGATCGCGAACAACCAGCGGGGCTTCGCTAAAATCAATCCATCCTTTTGCATCTCGCATCAGTCGATCCCCGTTCCCTGATCGACCGAAACCTCCGGCAGGTCCTCCATGGCCTTCTTGAGGCGGGTCAGTGCTTTCGCTTGCTCCTTGAGCGGCCCGCGGATCGTGATGAAGAAGCGCGCTTTGACCGGACCCGTCTCGATCTCCTCGACGGTGATCTGTTCGCCCTTCTCCTCGAAGAGCGCAGCCAAAGCGTCAGCATCGAAGCCCAAAGCCTCGAGGTCATTTTCCCCCTGCTCCTTCAAGATTTCGGCGATGCGCGCGAAGTCATCCTGTGCGCCGGCCGGCAGCCGATTGTCCGCGACCATGAAGCTGTCGGCCGTCTTCTGGTCACAGTCCCAAAAGAGGACGTCGATCTCCTTGGCGCCCTCAGCCTTCATTGCGCGGGTGAGCCCGTGGCCTGCGATGATCATCCAGTTTTCTTTGCGGACGAGAACCGGCCCGGCTTGGCCAAACTTCTTGAAGCTCGCGCGCAGGGCGTCGATCTGCTCCTGCGGATGGATGCGGGGATTGCGCGGGTTTTCGACCAGCTGCGCGATCGCCACGCGCTTGGGTGTGAAGGTCTTTGCCATCAGAAGCTCCCTGCCCTTTGCACATTGCGGCCTTCGAGTGGATGCTCTTCCGAGCGGTAATCCTCGAAGAGCTTCAGGCGCGCCGCGTGGAACCTGTCGGCGACCTCAACCATGTGAAGCAGGCCGGCGCCCAGGATCCGGAGTTCGTTTATCCGATGGCGCGGGGGCAGATTGACGATGATGCCCTTGCTCAGCTCGCTCTTGAGGTAGTGTTCTTCGGTCTGGCCGTGCAGCTCCTTGAGGCTGCGCGCGCCGCCCAACTCGTAAGGCCTGCCCTCACCATCGACTAGCGGAGCCGCCCAGTCTTTTGCGTCGAGAAGCGCTTGCGGAAACTTGTCCTCGAGGATGACCGGGTCGCAGACGGCCCGGATCATCGGGTCGAGGGCGGTGACCATTTCGGTAGCCTCGCGCAGCATGATTTGCTGTTCGATCTCCGACGGCAGCCGCGGACCCTTGCGCTCTTCGGCGTCGCCCTCGCTCACCACAAGGTGCGACAGCGCCGTGTGAGGTACCGATCGGCCGTAAAGCACGCCATGCAAAAGGCCGTAGCGCAGGCCTGCGCGCAGCTCCTGGATGGTGATGAGGCCGCGGTCATGCATCAACCCAAGGGGAAAGGAGGCCCGCTCAGGGTCGGCGCCCTTCGCAAGTAGCAGGCGCTTGACCAGCGTCTCCTGAGTGCCCTGGTCGTAGCCGAAGGCGGAATCCGGACCGGGATCCTCATCGGTGTAGCCGGCGGCGATGTGCAGCTCGCGCGGCACCATGCGCAGGTGCACGGCGATCTGGTTGAGGATCAGCGTCGTCGGCCGCTTCGTCTTGCCCTTGACGATGTTCTTCACCGTCTTGTCGGCGTAGTGGTGGCGCCGCTCAAAGTCGCCGACGGAGGTGTAGCCGAGGAGCTTGATGCGCTCTTCGATCAGGCTGCCGAGGGTGGTGGGACCTGTCATTTCACGGCCCTCAGCTGAGCAAGAAGGCTTTCGGTCTTCTTGTTGTGTTCGAAAAACGCAATGAAGGCATCGACCCAAGCCTCATGAGTGGCCACGGCGGTGAGGCGGAGCATCTCAATCCCCGCATCGTCAACGTCACCGCGCTTGCCTTGGGTCGTTTCGCAAAGAGCGGTCATGGCCGTTGATGCGGCCTTGCCGGCCTCATTGACCCGATCGGCGAGGACCCGCTGTTGGGCGATGCTGGTTTCAGCAGCTTTGAGGAGCGCTTCGCTCATGCCGCCCTCTGCCGCTCGATGGCGTCGCGAATGGTTGCGCACAGGAGCCGGCGCGGCCGCGCCAGGGGCTCAAGCCGCGCGTGCAGCTCTGCCCACGCCGGCCAGAACTTCGACAGGCCAGGCTGAGTGCGGAGTACGTGGCGGACCACGTCGGCGGGGTACTGGCCCAGTTCGTCGGCATAGGCCGCCATCTGCAGGTCGGCGTCCTCCTGCGATGCCACGGCGCTGACGGTCATGTGGCGAAGCTTCATCAGGAGCTTGGCGCGCTCCGGCTGTGGCAGCGGGGCCAGCGCCTTGGAGACCAACCGGTCCGACGCGATCAGCGCGGCGGCGTCCGCCTCACCCGACAGCTCGTAACCTTGGAGCACTCCCTTCCACCCCGTCTTCGCCGTCCCCAGGTCCTTGATCCTCGGTTTGAGACAGCAGCCGGCGGGCAGAGGCAGCAGCGCTAGCAGGCGCTGGTCGTTGCGATCCGGTAAATCCTCTGCCAGGCCCCGGACGAGGTCCGCGGGGACCACGTTTCGCGAGGTCACGGATGCGATTGCGCCAGGTCGCTGACCAGTCGAGCTTGATCCCCTTGGCGCCGGGGACGGCAGCCCAGAAGTCGACGAATTCATCGCGAATGTCCTTGATTTCCTGATCGGTGAAGCCCTGCTGCCGGGCAAACTTCGCGTCATCGGGCGACGGCTCCCAATCGTTGGGCAGCCTCGTCCCCTTCGACGCTTTCCGACCCCGCGGTTCAGGCTGAGCCTCGAACCCGGGAAGCGCTGGCGCACCGCCAGCGTCAACCCCCGGGGGGGTCTCTGAGGCGTGAGCCTCAGAGGGGGGAGTTTCTTGGATGGATGGCTGGATAGTTGGTTGGCCCCGAGTTGAACTCCGAGTGCCAACTTGGCCGTCAACGCCCGTTGACCCTGTTTCTTTAGTTTCCAGGGGCTTGGGCGTTTGCCGTCTCTTTTGCGCAGAGGCAGCGCCGGCCTCACTTGCCTTGGCAATTCGCGCGAGGGCGGCCTCGAATTCTTCCGTCATACGGGTGTTCTTGATGAACCCGTCCGTATCCACGAAGAGCTTCGGATCGTCCCCGCCGAAGAGCCTAACCCTGGCCTTCAGCCAGCGCGCCTTCCCGAGCTTCGTCATCAGACCCAGCCGGTCGTCATTGTTCTCGAGCCGGTTGTTCGTGATGACGATGAAGTCGAGAACCCGCCGGTAGGCCAGTTCCTCCCAAGGATCGAGTTGGACCATGCCGTCGACGGCGTCCTTGGGGCACCAATCGATGAAGAGGGGCTTGCTGGCTTTAGCTGCCATGGCGGACATGCCCCTGGTCATGGTCGAGGTCGAAGGCCTTGGCCGCCTGGGCCTCTGTCTTCGCGTCGACGTAGTCGGCGAAGCTCATCTGTTCGCCGTGGAAGAAGGTCTTAACCGTTCCGGTCTTGCCGTTGCGGTTCTTGGCCACGATCACTTCGGCCTTGTTGAGTGCCTCTTCGAGCGCGCGCTGCCAGCCGACCATCCGGTTGTGGAAGGCGTCATCGCTTTCGTCCGGCTCGCGCTTGGGCTCCGAGCGCTCCAGGTAATACTGGGCCCGGAAGAGGAACATGATCACGTCGGCGTTGGCTTCGATCGACCCTGATTCCCGGAGATCGCTGATCTGCGGCCGCTTGTCGTCGCGCTCCTCGACCTTGCGGTTCAGCTGGGCCAGCGCCACGACGGGCACCTCGAGGGCCTTGGCCATCTTCTTCAGATCCCGGGTGATCTGATCGATCTGGCCTACCCGGTTGGAATCCTTGGTTTCGCCGGGTTCAGCGAGGCCCAGGTAGTCGACGATGATGAGGCCAAGCTTTTTCTTCTGCCGCTTCAGGCGTCTGGCTCTGGACAGCATGGTCGCGACGGTGACCGCCGGCGTTTCATCGATGTAGATCGGCAGGGTGGTCAGTTCCTGTTTGGCGGCAACCAAGCGATCGAAGTCGTGCTGGTCGAGCTTGCCCATCCGGCCGTCCTCGAAGGACACGTTCGCCCGGGCGCAGAGGATGCGGCCGGCGAGCTCATCGCCGCCCATCTCCAGCGAGAAGAAACCGACCGTGCGGTCCTTGTGATCCTCCCGCATGGTGTTCTGGAAGTGATCGGCGACGTTGAACGCAACCGTCGTCATCAAGGCTGTCTTGCCCATGCCCGGCCGGCCGCCGACGATGATCAGGTTCTTGGCGAAGAGACCGCCAAGCTTGCGATCGAGGTCCGCCAGGCCGGTTG
>Ga0196963_10002397_pt1 | contig 11264 bp, 11 predicted proteins | sample S1_5metaG_FD_148600 | JGI IMG/M metagenome (GOLD analysis project Ga0196963, IMG submission 148600) | Soil microbial communities from Anza Borrego desert, Southern California, United States - S1_5 | ecosystem: Environmental > Terrestrial > Soil > Desert | place: USA: California | collected... | reverse complement strand
CGCTGCTGGTGACGAAGATGATGGGGACGTTGTTCGAGTACTGCAGGCGGATGCGTTTGCAGGTTTCGATGCCGTTGATGCCCGGCAGGTTGATGTCGAGGATGACCAGCTTCGGTCCGTGCAAGTCGCAGAGCCGGGGTGCCATCTCGCCGGCACCGCCGGCCACCACGGTGTAGCCGGCGCTCTCCAGCGCGCGCGTGTAAAGGCGCTGCTGGTAGCGATCATCCTCGATCAGCAACACAAGGCCGCGTGACATGCGACCAATCTAGCCGGTTTTCGTCCCCGGATCGCCAAGCTCTGCAAAGCGCCCCTGCAGCAGCTGTGCCTCGGCCGCGATGAGCGCCTTGGGCAGCCCCCCGACGCCATCCGCCATGGTCTCCTGGTCCTTTTCCGCGCAGGCCGCCTCGATCGAGCGCGTAAGGCCGACGATCTCGGCAAGGCCGAGATAGGCCGCGGCGCCGGAGAGTTGATGGACGGCGACGCGAAGCGTTCCCAGATCGCCGCTGGCGGCAGCGCCGATCGCGGCCGAGACACGTTTAGGTGCCGTGGCGCGAAACTCTTGGATCAGGCCGGCGACCGTGTCCGGGCCCAGGTGCTCGACCAGCTGCGAGAGCACACTCGGCATGGCCGCAGCCTCACCGTCGGCGCGCGGCCGCGCGTAGCGCGCAACCGCTGCCTTGAGCTCGTTCGGCATGAGCGGCTTCGACAGATAGCCGTTGAAGCCCGCCTTGCGGCAGCGCTCGGCAATGCCCTCGGTGACGTTCGCGGTGAGGGCGACGACGGGCACGGTGCCTTCCTCGCCGCCCATCGCGCGGATCCGGCCGACGGCGGTAAATCCGTCGATCTCCGGCATGTGCAGATCCATCAGGATCAGATCGTAAGGATCGCGCCCCGCGGCGATGACTGCTTCCTGGCCCGAGACCGCGAGATCCACGGCATGGCCGAACTTCTCCAGCAGCTTGCTGGCGACACGCAGGTTGGTCGAGGTGTCGTCGACGACCAGGATCCTGAGCCGGCGTTCCGGCGGCAGCTTCTCCTCGGCTTGCGGCGTCGAAGCGGGCGCCTCCTCGATCGTCTGCACGAGGGCGTTGTAGAGCGGTGACTGGCGGATCGGCTTGACGACGATGCCATCCACGTCGTCTGTCGCCGCGCCGCCCGGAGGCACCACCAGCAGCAGCTTCGGCTGCTTGACGCTCGGATCGCGACGGATGAGATGCGCCAGCTGCTCGCCATCGACGCCGGGGAGGGCGCGATCAAGAATCGCCAGTCGGAACGGCTTGCCGTCGCGATCGGCATTGCGGAGCATGGTCAGCGCCGTGCCCGCGTCCTTGGCGATCTCGACCGGCACGCGCCAGGCGGCGAAGGCATAAACCAGCGCTTCGCCCGTGCCGTCGCCGCCGGCGACCACCAGGGTCTTGTAGTTGCCGAGCTCGGGATGCAGCTCGCACGCGTCGCCCGCGGCGATCGGCAAGGTGATCACGACCTTGAAGCGGCTGCCCTGGCCGACCGTGCTTTCCGCGGTCAGGCGCCCGCCCATGAGCTCGACCAGCTGACGTGCAATGCCGAGGCCGAGACCGGTGCCGCCGAACCGCCGGCTGATCGAGGAATCGGCCTGGGTGTAGTCGTCGAAGATCCGGCTCAGGTCCTCGGGCGCGATGCCGATGCCGGTGTCGATAACCTCGAAGCGGAGCTCGGCCTTGCCCTTCGGTCCTGGTCGCCAAGAGGATTCGATGCGGACCGCGCCGCTCTCCGTGAACTTGACTGCGTTGCTGGCGAGGTTGAGCAGGACCTGGCGCAGCCGGCTGGGGTCGCCGACGACATGCCGCGGCAGGTCCGGTGCCATGATCGAGACGACTTCGAGCCCCTTGCCATAGGCCATCGGCGCGACCGTTTCCATCACGCCCTCGATCAGCGGATGGAGACCGAGCGGAACGGCTTCAAGCTCGATGCGGCCGGCCTCGGCCTTGGCGAAGTCGAGCACATCGTTGATGATCGCGAGGAGTGCGGTCGAGGAATTGTAGATGGTTCGCGCATAGTCGCTCTGCTCGGCCGAGAGCGGCTCGCCCAGCAGAAGGCCGCTCATGCCGATAATGCCGTTCATCGGCGTGCGGATTTCATGGCTGATGGTCGCAAGGAAGTCCGATTTGGCGCGATTGGCCGCCTCGGCCTGTTCGACCGACCGGGTGAGCTCGGCCGTGCGCTCGGCAATTCTTTGTTCGACGCTCTCCATCGCCCGCTCGAGGGCCATCTCGGCCGCCTCGCGTGCGCGCGCCTCTTCCTCAAGGCGGCGACGAAGTCGCTCGATCTCCTGGTCCGCGCCCGTCATGCATCTCCTCTACGGGAGATATGTTAACACCGGGTTAGGATTTGACCGGACCGAACTCGGGTACGATCGCGCCAAGCACGACGTCGACCCGGTCGCCGGTGGACGAAACCGGCAGCAGCAGCCGCTCGTACTTCGCAAACCACGACACCATCGAGAAGTTCAGGATGCGGCAGATCGGCTCGCGTCCCTCGACGACCTCGGCAATGGCCTGGCTCGCGATACGGCGATAAACGAACCCCGGCATCTGGTCGATGTATAGGCCCTCGACCGAGGAGCCGTAGATCCGCTCGAGCTCCGAACCCACGCGGCGATACCGGTAGCGGCGGGGCTCATGCTCGATCTCGACCCAGAGAATGTTGGGCAGGATGAAGCCGAGATCGACGAGGGCCAGCTCGCCGGCGAGCGGCATCGGCCGTCCGCGGCGTTTGGTCTCCCAGTAGACGAGCAGATCTTTAAGCCGCGTGTCGCGTATGACGACGAGCTCGCTCATGGTCGCGGCCGGTCGCCCTCGGTCCAGCGCCGGACCAGGCCGGCTTCGATGTCGAACAAGTCGAGCGCGCGTCCGACCGTCTGATCGACGATGTCGTCGAGCGAAGCAGGGCGGTGGTAGAAGGCGGGCACCGGCGGCATGATTACGGTACCGAGCCGGGTCGCCTTGGCCATGAGCTGGATCGTGGTGAGCTCGAGGCGAGCCTCCGGCAGCAACAGCACGACGCGATGCCCTTCAGTCAGGCAAGCTTCGGCGGCACGGGCGACGAGATCGGTGTTGTCCTCGTCCGCGATGGCGCGCAGCGTCTCGACCGAGCAGGGCGCGACCAGGAGGCCGAGGGTGTCGATCCGGGTCGCGAAGGTCGGTGGCGCGCGTTCGGACGCGTCATGCACGACATCGGCAATGCGGGTCAGCTTCCTCGCGGTATGGCCGGTCTCAGCCACGAGTGCCTTGGCACCGGCGCGCGTCACGATCGCATGGGTCTCGACCGAACGCAGGCGCTGCACCGCCTCCAGCGCGCGAACGCCGTAGATCGCGCCCGAGCCGCCTGCGATCGCCACGATCAGCCGACTAGTAGCCACTCACGCCCTCATGATCCCTCATCCGCCTCCAGGGTAGCAGATTCATGCTATAGGGCGACCGGCAGCTCGGAGTCTTCCCATCGGCGCATCAGACGACACGCCTCGCGCACGGCTTCCCAAGATCCGATGGCCTTGGCGCGATCGCGGGGGACGCTTCGCGCCGCTGAAAGCGGTGGTGTTTCTCGCCCTGTTCGTACCTGGCGTCACCATCGTCTGGGACTATTATCAAGGGAATCTCGGCGGAAGACCGCTCAACGAGATCATCCACGCGACCGGCCTCTGGGCGATCCGCCTTCTGCTGCTCTCGCTCGCGATCACACCGCTCCGCCAAATCCTGAGACGGCCCGAGCTTGTCACCGTCCGGCGCATGATCGGCGTCAGTGCCTTTGTCTACGCGTTCATCCATTTCTTCTTCTTCGTCGTCGACTCGAGCTTCCGCCTCGGCTTCATCGTCCAGGAGATCGCGCTGCGGCTCTACCTGACGATCGGCTTCGTTACATTTCTCGCGCTTCTCGCGCTCGCGGCGACGTCGACCGACGCGATGGTCCGTCGTCTCGGCGGAAAGCGCTGGCAACGCCTGCATTGGCTCGTCTATCCGGCTGGCGCGCTGGCGCTCGCGCATCACATGATGCAGACCAAGCTGAATCTCGCGGAAGCGACGGTGTACACCGGCCTCTTCGCCTGGTTGATGGGCTATCGGCTTCTCGCTCGCGGATCGATGCCCAGCATCCTCAAGCTCGCGCTTCTGACGGCGTTCGCCGCGGTCCTCACCGTGGCCGGCGAAGCGGCCGGCTACGGCCTCTTCACCGGCATCGACTGGCGCCGCGTTCTGCAGGCGAACTGGGTGCTGATCGGCGAGCGTCCGAGCTGGCTCGTGCTGTTCGTCGGCGCCGCGATCACCGTCCTCGCCGCTTGCCGGCCTTTGTGGACGCGATCTTCCGCATCCCGTCGATCCCCGACCTGAGCGCGCCCTGCAGCAGGTGCGCATCGACGCCATAGGCGAGCATGCGGAAACCTTTGCCCAAGTAGTCCTTGGCCCAGGCGTCGTCGGAGGCCATGAAGCCCGGCGTCTTTCCGTGGCGTTCGCAAGCGGCCAGCAGCGTATCGACCGCGTTGAGGAAGCGCTTGTCGGTGAAGGCGGCGGGAATGCCCATGAAGTTGGAAAGATCGAAATGGCCGAGCCAGCAGACATCGACGCCCTTGGTCGCGGCGATCGCGTCGGCATTCGCGATGCCTTTTGCCGTCTCGATCAGGCAGATGACCATGGTGCGGTCATGCGCGGCCTTGATCTTGTCGGTGACGGCCCCACCCTGGAAGTCGTCATGGGCGAAGCCGAAGGCGGCGCCGCGGCGGCCGACCGGCGGATAACGCGTCGACTGCACGATGAAGGCTGCCTGCTCGGCGGTCTCGACCATCGGCACCATGATGCCCATGGCGCCGGCATCGAGCGCACGAGAGATGTAGTCGTATTGCGTCGCCGGCACGCGCACCATCGGTGTCAGCCCGACGCCGCGGCAGAAGGCGAACTGCGCCTTGACCGTCTCGATGCTGACGGCGCTGTGCTCCATGTCGTAGAGGATGAACTCGGCGCCTGCCTCCTTGCAAAGCTGGGCCAGCCCCGGCGTGAAAAACTCGAAGACCATGGTGCCGAAGGCGTGCCCGCCCTTCGCCAGCCGCGCCTTCAGGGGATTGCTGCGCATCGATCCTTGCCTCCTTGAAACCGCGGCGACGCTAGCATGGTCCGGCTAGCTGGCGAGACGTCGCAGCCCGCCGGCGGAATGGGCAAGACGGCATAATTTCATGCTATAGGCAGCGCCAAGACGAGATTCGGAGCGGAAGATGGAAGCGATCGAGAACCTCATGAGCCGCCGTTCGCCGGCGAAGCTGGCGGAGCCGGCGCCGAGCGCGGAAGCCCTGTCGCGCGCCATGGCTGCCGCCGTGCGTGCGCCGGACCATGGCAAGCTGAAGCCGTGGCGCTTTGTCATCATCGAGAGCGACGCCCGTGCCGCTTTCGGCGAGGTCATGGCGCGCTGCCTCAAGCGCCAGCAGCCTGACGCCACCGAGGAGATGCTGACGCGTGAACGCGAGAAGGCATTCCGCGCGCCGACCATCGTCGTCGCCGTGGCCAAAATCCAGGCCCAGCATCCGAAAATTCCCGAGGTCGAACAGCTTCTCGCCGCCGGCGCGGCGACCCAGAACTTCTGGCTTGCGCTCCACGCTCAGGGCTATGGCGCCTTGTGGAAGACCGGCGCACCGGCCTATGACGCGCAAGTCAAGCGTGAGCTCGGCCTCGCCGAAACCGATCAGATCGTCGGCTTCATGTATGTCGGCTCGATTGCGCAGCCGGCCATGGACCAGAAGCGGCCGGAGCCCGAGCACTTCATCGAGCGCTGGACGCGCCCTGCCGCCTAGACGAGGGAGCGACCAAGGAGCGGCCGTACCGGGTCGTCCTTGAGGACGGTGAAGCCGTGCTCGCGCAATAACGCTTCCGGGCCGTTCCACAGATCGCCGCTCTCGGCTCCGGCGACGCGCTTAGGGTAGGCCTCGACGTTGCGCGCCCCGCGCACCGGCAGGTCCTCGAGGACGAACCGCAGCAGCGCACGGGCCACCCCCTGCCGGCGATGCTCGGGATCGATGTAGAAGCAGCCGATCGCCCAGGTCGCTGGGTCCGGCATCAGGTTGAACTGGGTGCGGAGCTTCGTCAGCCGGTCGCGCGCTAGGGCTTGGCACCAGCCGACTGGCTTCCCATCGGCGAACGCGAGGTAGCCGTCGAAGATGCCGTCCTCGGCCAGGCGGCTCCGCAGCGCGCGGTTTTCGTCCGCGGTGCGCTTGCCCCAGCCCTCCCAGGTCTCGACCCACCAGGCGACGCAGAAGCACCAGCCGGCGGTGCCGTGAAGCGCATGGAAGGCGCCGATATTCTCGTGCGCGAAGCGCGTGATCGAAAGGCTCACAAGTCGTGCCCGGCGTAAGAGCAATTGAAGCTTTTGTTGCAGAGGGGGAAGTCGGCGACGATGTTGTTTTCGACGCAGGCTTCGAGCAACGGCCACTGGAACCAGGAGGGATCGCGCGGGTGATATCGCGCGACGCGCCCGTCGGCATCGAGGCGCACATAAGCGAAGATATCGCCGCGGAAAGACTCGATCAGCGCCGTGCCTTCACCCGAACCGGCGGCGAGCGCGGCCCGGACCTCGCCGCCCGGCATGCGTTCCAGCATCTGGCGAACCAAGCGGAAGGACTGATGCATCTCCTGCACGCGGATCAGAAGGCGGGCATGGACATCAGCTTCGATCGATAGCGGGACCTCGAAGTCTAGCTCGTCATAGGGTGCGTAGCCGGGACTCTTCCGCGCATCGACGGCGCGACCGGCGGCGCGGCCGACGAAGCCGCCGACGCCGAAGCGATGGACCAGCTCGCTCAAGGTGACGCCGGTCGAGACGGTACGGTCGAGGAGCGAAGGCTTGTTGTCGTAGATGCGGAACAGATAGGTAAGGGTCCGTTCGGTCTCGTCGACGAGGCGGAGCAGCCGCGTCACGCCCTCGGGAAGCAGATCGACGGTGACGCCACCCGGCACGACACTGTCCATCATCAGCCGGTGGCCGAAACAGGTCTCGGCCGCCTGCAGCACGCGCTCGCGCGCGGTGGTCGCGTGCGCGTGGATCAGCGTGAATGCCGCGTCGTTGCAGATGGCGCCGAAGTCACCGAGATGGTTGGCGATCCGCTCGACCTCCGCCATGAGCGCGCGAAGGACGATGGCGCGTGGCGGCACCGACTGCGCGAGCGCCCGTTCTACCGCGGCGGCAAAGGCGATCGCGTGCGCGACCGTCGAATCGCCAGAGACACGCGCGGCGAGCGGCGCGGCCTCGTCGGGCGTGCGGCCGACCGCCAGGCCCTCGATACCCTTGTGGACATAGCCCAGTCGTCCTTCGAGCCGCACGATCAGCTCGCCATTGGCGTGGAAGCGGAAATGTCCGGGCTCGATAATGCCGGCATGGACCGGGCCGACCGGTATCTGGTGGACTCCTTCACCCTCGGCCGGGAGAAAGCTGTAGGCGCCACGGCCATGGTCGAGCCAGGGGCGGAGGTCGGGCGCCTCCTCGGCCTCGATGCCGTGCAGATCGCGGATCGCGCGTTCGAGCCGGATCGCGCCCGGGCGTACGCGCCCGATCGATGGAAAGCGGCGGCTCGGTGCCGCGTATCGAGCGAGCGCATGGGTCCCGTCCCCCTCGTCGCGCAGCGCCAGATGGATGTCGGTGCCATCGGCGAAGAGCGCGACCAAGGTCCAATCCTCTTGTGCCAGCTGCGCCAGCAGCCCGAGCCAGCCGCGGCCGTCGAGGCGATGGCGGGGCCATGGCAGCTCGGCCTCCTTCGGGCCGAGCGAGGCGAGGGCGGGGAGAAGCGCGCTCATCCAAGCCCTTCGGCGACTGCCTGGAACCAGGCGACGAGCGCGCCGGGCAGGAACACGCCGGCGATCAGGATCAACACCAAATGCGCATAGACCGGGATTAGCGATCCGACCAGCGGCCGCGTATCGCGCTCGGCTTTGCCGAAGGCGATGCCGTGCAGCCGGAGCATGAGCCCGCCGAAGGCGACCAGAAGCCCGATCAGCAGCAACACGCCGAGGATGGGCGCACGCGGGAAGGTCGAGGAGATGAGCAGGAACTCGCTCATGAACATGCCGAAGGGCGGTAAACCCGAGATCGCTACGGTACCCGCGACCAGAGCCCAGCCGAGCGCCGGATGGCTCGCAGTGAGCCCGCGGATCTGATCGATCTGCTGCGTGCCGCGCGCTTGGGCGGCGAGGCCGACCGCATAGAAGATCGCCGATTTGATCAGGCTGTGCAGCGCCATGTGCAGGAGGCCGGCGAAGTTCGCGAGCGGCCCGCCCATGCCGAAGGCGAAAGTGATGACGCCCATATGCTCGATCGAGGAATAGGCGAAGAGCCGCTTGATGTCGCGTCGCCGATACAGCATCAGCGCGGCGACGAAGAGCGAGGCGAGGCCCATGACGATCAGCAGCGGGCCGGGCGCCAGCGCATCGCCGTTGGCGGCGAGCAGCATCTTGAAGCGGACGATGGCATAGAGCCCGACATTGAGCAGAAGCCCGGAGAGAACCGAGGAGATCGGCGTCGGGCCTTCCGCATGCGCGTCGGGCAGCCAGGCATGCAGCGGCACGAGGCCCGTCTTCGTCCCGTAGCCGACCAGCAGGAAGACGAAGGCGAGGTTGAGAAGCTCGGGCTCGAAATTGGGCGACTCGGCGTAGAGAGCCGACCAGGTCAGCGCCTCCATGCCCGGTCCCATCGCCTTCTGTGCCGCGAGATAGACGAGAATGGTGCCGAACAGCGCCAGCGCGATGCCCACGGATCCCAGGATGAAATACTTCCACGCCGCCTCGAGCGAGGGCCGGGTGCGATAGAGGCTGACCATGACCACGGTGGTCAGCGTCGCCAGCTCGACGGCGGCCCACATGACGCCGATGTTGTTGGCGATCAAGGCCAGCAGCATGGCGAAGCTCAGGACCTGGTACATCGCGTGATAGAAGCGGAGATAGGCCGGCGTCAGGCGGCCGACCTCGATCTCGTGCGCGATATAGCCGGCGGAGAACCACGCCGCGGTGAACGCGACGAAGGAGGTGAGGATCACCAGGTAGATATTGAAGTCATCGATGAAGGCGAACTGGCTGGGCTCCGGCGTGTCGAGAACCAGGAGCAGCAGGGAGACGAGCAGGGTGGCGAAAGAGGCGCCGGCATTGAGCCAGCTGCCGACGCGATGGTCGGAGACGAAAGCCAGGATCGCGGCGCCGGCAAGCGGGAAGCCCAGGATCAGCGGCAGCACGTTCATCGCCGCTCTCCACGGAAGCTCTCGATCGACTGGAGGTCGAGCGTGTCGAAGCGCTCGCGGATGCGGAAGAAGAACATGCCGAAGAGGATGAAGGCGATCAGCAATGAGAAGGCGACGCTCATCTCGACGACGAGCGGCATGCCTTTGACGCCGACGGCAGCGAGCACCAGGCCGTTCTCGAGCGACATGAATCCCACGACCTGGGTGATCGCATTGCGGCGCGTGATCATCATGAGAAAGCCGATGAGCACGACGGAGAGCGCGATGGCCAGAGTCTCGCGGGTCAGCGCCGCCGAGCTCACCGTGACCGGCAGGACGAGGAGCGTCGCCAGCGCGACGAGGCCGACGCCGGCCAGCATGGTTGCGCCGATGCCGACCGCGGTCTCTACCGTGCGGTGAATGTCGAGGCGGCGGACGATCCAGTTCAGCGCGACCGGCGCGGCGATGCCCTTGAGCAGAAGCGCAATCGCCGCGGTGACATAAAGATGCGGCGCCTCATGGCTGTAGGCTTGCCAGGCAGCGGCGGCGGCGACCGCGATCGACTGCGCCGCGAAGGCACGAAAGACGCCCAGGACCCGGCGCTGATAGAGGACGACGAAGCCGGCCAGCAGCACCATGGCGCTGGCGAGGTGCGAGAGGTCGTAGGCGAGGGTCGCGAACATCACGACACGTCCGTGACGAAGCGAAAGACGACGGCGAGCACGGCGAGGATGAAGGCCGCCCCAAGGAATTCGACGACCCGGAATACCCGCATCTTGGCGATTGACACCTCGAATATGGCGATAAGCACAGCGGCGGCGAGAAGGTGGATCAGGAAGACGAGGAGGCCGCCGCCGAGATCGAGCAGATCGAGTCCGCTCTCGGTCGCCAGCCCCCAGGGCGAGAACAGGACCGTCACCAGCGAGACGAAGACCAGGAGCTTCAGCATCTGCGCCGCCTCGATCAGCGCCAGGCTGCGCCCGGAGTATTCGAGCACCATCGCCTCGTGCACCATGGTGAGCTCGAGATGCGTCGCCGGATTGTCGACCGGGATGCGGCCGTTCTCGGCGATGGCGACAATGAGGAGCGCGATCAGTGCGAGCGCCAGCGAGATCTCGACGCCGACACCCCCCGAGAGCACGAAGCGCGCGATGGCCGGCAGCGCCGTGGTTCCGGCGACCAGTGCCAGCGCGAAGGCGACCATCAGCACGGCGGGTTCGGCGAGCGAGCCGATCAACGCCTCGCGGCTAGCGCCGATGCCGCCGAAGGCGGTGCCGAGGTCGAGTCCGGCCAGCGCCTGGAAGAAGCGTGCAGTGGCGAGAAGGGCGACGATCGCGATCAGGTCGCCGGCGGAGGCCAGCGGCAGGTCGAGCGCGAACATCGGCACCATGCCGGACGCGATCACCGTCAGGGCGAAGACTAGGTAGGGCGTGACGCGGAAGATCCATGAGGCTTCGTGGGCGAGCACCGTCTCCTTGCGGAAGAGGCGGAGGAGGTCGCGATAAGGCTGGATCGGCGATGGCCCGCGGCGGCTCTGCAGGCGCGCCTTGACGAAGCGTGTGACCCCGACGAGCAGCGGCGCGGCGGCGAGCGCCACGAGCAGATGCAGAAGCTGCAGCAAGGTGCCGGCGATGAGGGTCCGGATCATTGCTGGATCGCCGCGACGACGACGAGCAGCGCCACGAGCGCGCCGAACATCAGCGACAGGTAGCGGCGAATAGAGAGGAACTGCAGGGCGTCCAGGCGCTGCGTCAGACCCTCGATCGCGCGGCGGATCGGCTCGACACCCCAGTCCCAGAACAGGTCGATCAGGTGTACCTGGAGCCGGGCCGGGCGGATATCGCCTGGCGGCGGCATCTCTACGTATTCGCGCGCCACGAAAAAAGTGGAGCCGAAAACGCGTCGCAGCGGCTGGGAGAAGCCGGAGGCGGTGTACTGGGTCGCCGGATTCGAATCCGCGAAGCCGCAATCCCAGGCGGCTGCGCGACGCCGCCGCTCCGGCCAGACGCGGCCGAGCAGGAGCCGTATACCGAAAGCGGAACCGAGAACG
>Ga0196963_10002396_pt1 | contig 11264 bp, 9 predicted proteins | sample S1_5metaG_FD_148600 | JGI IMG/M metagenome (GOLD analysis project Ga0196963, IMG submission 148600) | Soil microbial communities from Anza Borrego desert, Southern California, United States - S1_5 | ecosystem: Environmental > Terrestrial > Soil > Desert | place: USA: California | collected... | reverse complement strand
TTTATTGGTGCCGATGATCCGTTTACCGATCTTGAGGATTTGGATAGCTTCCTGGACCGAGCGGAGCAAGCCCGTTGAGGAAAGCGAAGGAGTGCCGATACCGATCGTGACATCTTTGATGTACACGTTCTTCAGCGGGTTGGTAATTTCCGAGAAATGCTTAGCCAGAAGCGAACAAAACTTCTCGTATTCAGTATCGTGCAAGTCCTTGAGAACTAAAAAGCAATCGTTGCCGACAAAACCCACCAAGTTATCCTGATTTTTACTGAAGAAGCTATTCAGGCTTTGTTCAATATCACGCTTTTTAGCCTGAATCAGGTCACCCTTCTCCCCTAACGGTTGCCCGGCAGTATGGAGATAGTTTTCCCAAAATCCTTTGAGCTCAATCGACAGCGCTACTCGCTGCAAGTCGAGGCGGTAGCCAAGAGCGGCCATTTGCTGCTCGAGCTCTTCGGCATCAATGGTCAGCGGCTTAAAAGCAACTCGAGTTAAGAGTAAGTCAACGGCATCCGGTCGAGGTTTGTTGGTGGCGATAAATTGATGGATCAACAGCTCCGACAGACTGGTGATAATCTGCATCATTTGATGATCTTCAGGCGAAATTTCGGTGACCACCAGGGCGTAGAATTTCCCATCGACGTAAATAGGGACCGCTTGTAAATCTTCTTCGCCCTCGATAGCGAGGGAGTGCTGATCAGGTCGGAGCACATCCTTGAGGGTAAATCGTTTGCGGCTCGCAAAATCACTGGCGTTTTCGTAGACAACGCCACGCTGATCGGTAATAGCAATCGATTTGCTGATGACCTGTTTAATATTTTCGTACAGTTTTTCGAGTAGGTATGGGGACATCTGTCCTTCCTTTTATTAAAAAATTATACGTTTACACAATTTAGCCACCTCAATTGAAGCACTAACACAATAAAAGCACAAGGACTGAACAAATAGAACTGTAGAAATCTCCAATTACTGCTGAGTTTCTTGGGCCGGGGTGGCTCGAACAATCGGCGTTAACGGTAAATTGAAGTAGCGCTCAAAAGTATTGCGAGCAACGGGAGCGGCCACGGCAAACCCTTCTCCTCCAGCTTCGACGATCACCGAGACCGCTATCTCCGGGTTATTGTAGGGAGCAAAGGCAGTAAACCAGGAGTGAGTTTTATCCTTAGACTTAGAAGTCTGAGCAGTACCGGTTTTAGCGGCCACCTCAACACCTAACGACGAGAACGCCCGGGCTGAGCCACTTAACACCGTTTGGCGCATCCCGTCACGGACAATCCGGAGCGACTCCGGGCTGAGTATCCCCTCTTTGATCACCCGCACCGGCAAGTCTTCGGAGGCCCCCTCGCTCGTAACAATAGTTTTAACCAAACGGGGGGAGAGGAGTTTTCCGCCGTTGGCGATAGCAGCCGTACCACGGGTTAATTGGAGCGGGGTGACCAATAAGTTACCCTGGCCGATGGCCGTGTTATAAGTATCACCCAGGAACCAACTCTCCTTTTTTACTCTCTTTTTCCAATCCGGACTCGGGACCAGACCTTTGGCTTCGGCACCTTCCAGGTCAATCCCGGTGGCCGCACCAAAGCCAAACCGCTCGAGATAGCTTTTCAGGCGTTCGATGCCTAGTCCCGGTATATGCTTATAACCACCGCCCAAAGCGTAAAAGAAAATGTTATTACTCTCGGCAATCGCTTGGGTCACGGTCGTCCGGCCGTGGGTCTTCCAGTCCGAGAAGGTCGTTTGCCCGACGGTGATTTTCCCTTCAGATGTGTCGAGAACGGTATTGGAAGAAATAGTTCGCTCCTCAAGAGCGGCCGCCGCGACAAAGGGTTTAATGGTTGAGCCAGAGGGGTATTGGCCCGCAATCGCCCGGTTAATTAACGGCGAAAGCGGGTCGCTCAGAATGCGCTTACGCTCCTCGGGATCTATCGAGGAGGAAAAAAGGTTGTTATCAAAACTTGGGAAGCTCACCATGGCAATCACATCGCCGGTCCGGACATCGATAGCAGTCGCCGCCCCGCTTTTGGCTCCGTTTTTCTCAATAGCTTCTTTCAGCGCATGGGCAGTGGCGGCCTGGACGTCAGCGTCAAGGCCCAAAATCAAAGAGCGTCCCGGGATGGGGACCGTGCTGCCGATCGGGCGAATAGTTCGCCCAAGCGAGTCAGTCTCCAACGTTTCTGTACCCGGCACACCCTGGAGGTACCGGTCGTAGCTGCGTTCAAGGCCAGCTCGGCCGATCAGTGAAGTCGATAGCAGCTCCGGCCGCTCGTTCAGGTCGTCAGCCGTAACTTTGCCGATGTAACCGACAATATGACCGAGACTAGCTAGGTCGCTATAGCGCCGGCTTGGGGTCTTACGGATTTCGATGCCGTTTAAACCGTTCAGTTTAATCTCAAGGGAAAGGGCTCGGGCACGGTCAACGCCGTCCTCAAGCACCAAGCTCTCCCGGGACAGATTGGGTAGAATTTGCCTTTCCAAATCAGGCAGCGGGCGCTCCAGCGTTTTAGAGAGCTGAGTTAGATATTCGGCCTGTTTTTCTTTACTCCTAGGGAAGTCGGTCGGGTGAAGAACGATCGAGAAACTTGGTTCGTTTCGAACTAAGGCCAATCCCTTGCGATCAAAGATCAAGCCCCGAGGCGCCGGGTTAGGCTTGGTTTCCAAGCGGTTACCCTCAGCCAACGAGAAATTTTCCTGTCCTTGCGTAATCTGCAGGCCAATCAACCGGGCTCCCAACGCCAAAGCCACTGCTAGAACCAAAAAACGAAATAGAAGAAACCCGGGCGCCTGATTAATATTCTCATCAAACTCCCCGATCGCTGTCGATTGCTCGCTCATCGCCCGCTCAAAATCGACATTCGACTTAGTTAAATCAAAGTCACCCGTGAAATCGTTTTCAATTCGCTTAAGGGAGCCAATCGGCACAAACGGGTCAAACAAACCCTTATCGCTTGGGCGAATAATCGAACGGCGCCGAAATAGTAAACCTATTAATGAAGTAAAAATATTCATAACCTGCGTCCTGTCCAGCGTTGAAAGAATCGGAAGCGAAACGCCAAACCATAGTACACAATCAAGCCACCAATTACATTCATCAACACGCCACCGGCGATAACAAAGATATCAAAGGAGCCGGCGAGCAAACTGAGAAGCAACGAACTCAGTAACGAGACAATGGCCAACGCCAACAACGCCAGCGGAATTGAAGAAACTTCAAAGAATCGGGTCTTCAAAAAATCAGTCAGTAAGCAACTTAGGACAGTCGCGGCTAGCCAGCTGCCAAACGGCATGAAACCGGTGAGGTCGAGAAGTAAACCCGCCAATACCGCCCAACGCAACCCGGTTTTCTGGTCAGCAAACCAGGTGAACGCCCACGTTGTAATAATGGTTAAACTCGGGATACTGGTTTCCGTTCCCTGGCGGCCGAGCGGACCAAGTTCTAGAGCGAGAACGATAATAACCAGTACTACCTGAAGAAAAGCCATCAGATAGGCCTTGGGATCGCTCTCATGATTCGACGACAAACACCGTTGTTAAGTTGCTCGGGTTAACGGGAGTGCTGATGCGGAGAGTCAGGAAGATTTCTTCTTTAGCGGAGATGATTTCCTCGACTTGACCCAGGGCGATGCCGGCCGGATATAGACCCTCTAAAGCCGACGTCACGACCTGGGTTCCCTTTTCCACCTTCGTATCAAGCGGAATATTTTCGACTACCAACCCACGGATGCTACCTTTGAGTAAGCCAACGGTTTGCGAGTCAGTTAGCATGACCGGAGTAAGCAAGTTACGGTTATTCAAGAGCCAGACTTCGGCCGTCCGGGCCGAAACGCTACTAACTTTGCCAACCAGAAAGCCCTGCGAGACCACTGCTTGCCCGGTTTTAATGCCATTTTGGGTTCCCAGATTGATAGTGATCGACTGGTACAAACTGCTCGGTGAATAATTAATGACTGAGGCCGGCAACAGTTTGAGATCGGTGTGAGTTTGTTGAAACTGAAGATCTTTTTTCAACTGGGCGTTTTCACCTTTGGCCTGTTGGAGTGAAGCAATTTCGGCTTCGCGGGCGAGCAGCCGTTGCTTCAGCTCAGTGTTTTCCCGGGCCAAATCTTGAACAGTAAAGAGAACACTAAAGGCGTTTTTAAACCGGGTCCCGGTATTGGTCAGCGCTGAGGCGGGGGTGGCAAAAGCGACTCGCAGACCGTCGCGAATAGGCGCGAAAAAAGAAAATTGACTGAGAATTATCGTTATGACAACGACAAGTAAAAGCGTACTGCGACGTCCCAACCAGCGTCGGATCATCGGCTATTTGAGGGCGCTGGACAGTAGGACGCTCTCGAGCGTCTCCAAATCCTCCAGCACCACTCCCGTCCCCCGGGCTACACACGTTAATGGATCGTCGGCAATGAAAACTTTGGTTTGAGTGGCTTGCGAGATCAGGGTATCCAGTTCCCGTAGCAACGCACCCCCACCAGCCAAAACGATACCCCGCTCCATAATATCGGCCAACAGTTCGGGCGGGGTTTCTTCCAATGTTACTTTGACAGCCTCAACAATAATGGCGATTGACTTGCCGATGGCCCGACGGACCTGCTCGTCGTTAATGATGACTTCGCGCGGCAGGCCCGTTACCAAATCGCGGCCTCGCATCGGCTTCTCATATTTTTCTTTTGTCGGGAAAGCGGAACCGACTTCGATTTTGATAGCTTCAGCGGTTCGCTCGCCGAGCAGTAAGTTAAAGTTATCGCGAGCAAAGTTGATAATATCCTGGTTCATCTCGTCCCCGGCTGTTCGCACCGACCGGGAGGCGACAATCCCACCCATTGAGATGACCGCGACTTCGGTGGTACCGCCGCCGATATCGACAATCATGCTACCGGTCGCCTCTTGGATCGGTAGGCGAGCACCGATGGCCGCCGCGACTGGTTCTTCGATCAAGAAGGCTTGGCGAGCACCGGCGTTAATCGCTGCTTCTTCGACTGCTCGTCGCTCGACTTCGGTCACACCATAGGGAATACCAATAACCACTCGGGGCCGAGGCAAGAGCGAAAAACCTTCTTTATGAACCCGGTCGATAAAGTACTTAAGCATCTGTTCGGTGACTTCAAAGTCCGAGACAACACCATCGACGAGCGGCCGGGTGGCCACGATATGGCTCGGGGTTTTTCCGACCATGATTTGAGCTTCTTGACCGATGGCTAAAATTTGTTTGGTCTTTTGATTTAGGGCCACGACCGAGGGTTCGTTAACGACGATGCCCTTACCACGAACGTAAACCAGGGTATTGGCCGTGCCAAGATCGATGCCAATGTCATGAGAAAACATGCCCCAGAAACGGTTCAACATACTGAGAGCATTCTAGTGAAGAAGCCCGACTCAGTCAAAGACCAGGATCGCTTTTTTGCCCTGGAGGATATTGCTCGTTGAGCCATGCCAGTCGTGCATCGCTTCCATTATCGTTTGATGACTGTAGCGGTAGCTTTCGCCCTGACGGGTTCCCGGGTCGTTGGTGATAAATTCCGAATTGGTGTAACCCTTGATCACTAGCATATGATACGGCGGGCCTTGGCCGGTAAAATTGGGGTTACCCAGCAGTCGGCCAGCCGCTGGCAGAATGACCGGCCGACCATCGGCGATTTCTCGTTTGATGTCGTCGATACTGGGGTTAAGGATAACGCGCCCAGTAGTCAGCGAATAGTAGCGTTCAGCAATCGCCGATAACTCAGCTACCGTGACATCAACTTTGTAGCCGGCTTCTGTTTCCCACGCCACCAGCGCTTTCATTTCTTGATCGGCGGCTTCTAGCGACAAGAAGCGCTCCCCCGCCTTAAAATATTTGACCATCATCAGACTGGCTTCTTCACAGGTTTCTTGATGAAGTTCATCCCAGTTAGCAAACGGGGCCTGAACTAAAAACGGCACATCGAGTAACTTTTCGGCGGGAATTTCTTTGAGTGGTGGCAGGACAACGCCTTCATTCGGTTGTTCGCGTCTAACATGAACGGTCACCTCACCCTGGTCGGGTGGTTGGCTGGCGATATAGCGACCACGTAGCAAAAGCGCGACACAGCCGGCGTAGACCACCAGGGCCACAAAGAAAAGCAGCGTTTTTTTCCGACGAGATAAACGGGCCATTAGTAGACTACCACCGCTCCATAGCTAAACGTTGCCCAATTGCTCCTCAGCTTACTGGCTGACCAGGTCAAGCGGCCGGCTTGAGGATCGTTAATGACAAAGCTGGTCGGGTTATCAACGCTCCCTTTAAAACCGATAAGTGTCCGGGCGTGCTCGCCTTTCCAGGCCTCAACTTTCTTCCCGGCAGGGGTCGTCCAAGGGTCATAATACGCCGAGCCAGTGACGCCCCAAATAACAATCGGGTTGCCGGCTTCCAGTTCCCGGGCCGCTTCTTGTAGCGTCATCCCGACCGTTGCCCTGCTAGTTCGCCAGGCACTGGCGGCTCGAGCAATTGGAGCCCAGTGAACGCCGTAACCGGTGCTGTTTTGAGCGCCGTTGATGTCCCCAACAAAAGCCACGTCCGGATCACCCCAGCCGCCGCCCGTTCTCGGCGTCGGATCGTAACCAACCCGAGCCATGATTTCGTCCTCAGATACCCGGACCCCTTTATAAGCCAAGGCCATTTTCAAAGCCGCGGCCTCACAGGATAACGCCCGGTCTTGACGATCCCAAGCAACATTAAGGAGAACTACTCGCTCTTCCGTCTTAAACGAAGAGCTAAAATCGGTCGTTGATTCCAAGCCAATAGTCCCCTTAGCCCCCTTCCTCAGGGTAATAGAGTAGTTAGTATTATGGGCCAGGGGTGATTTTGGCTGGACAGTTAGGCTGTTAGTAGTGCCAATAGTCGTGTAGTCAAACGCCGGGGAAACACTGAGGAAACCAACAATTGCTGACGGGTCAACCGGCTGGTCAAACGTCAGTTTAATCGGACTATTGATAGAAACACCGCTCTTTTTACCAGGAGAAACAGCCGTAACCCGTAACGCCCCGATCGTGGAAAACGATAATTCGGTGTCCTGCTCAAAGAAACTGCCGTCTTGGGCTCGAACACCCCGGGGGATTTGCAGGCGGTACTTAGTACCCAAACTGAGATCCGTCCTGGCTCGGAAAACCAGCGTTCGATCGTCCAGCCATTGCCAAGAACCATCGAGTGCCGGTTGGAGCGTTATCGCCCGGTCAACCTCGGCCTGGATCATCGGGCTGGAGAAAACCAATCGAATTTCTCGCGTGGTTGGTAACACGGCCACCCCCTGAGGTTCGAACTTAGTCAGGTGCGGCGGCGATTTAGTCGTAAAGTTTCGTTCAAAAATAACCTCTTTCTTCGATCGGGCAATTACCGACCCGGTGGACCGGGTTTTATGGAGTATCTCCCGCTCCCCTACCAGCCGGTACCCTTCTCCCTGACGAAGTGGCGTCGTCGGCTTGACAACAATCTTCTCGCCCTCAGGTGCAACTAACAGTTCCGCTTCCGGCTCCAAATGAAACGAGAATTCGACCGTTTCCGAGGGGCTTTGGTCGAGTTCGATAACGATCGACCCGTCAGGGGCGACCTCTCGACTGTTTTCGGCCACTGAGGCGCCGATGACCGTCGGTAACGACTTGGTCGCGAAGGAGACGGTGTGATTGGTGGTTTGAGTGGTCGCTAAGACCGGGGCGACTCCCTGGAGCGTCACTGTGTAGTGTTGATCGGCTTGCCACATTTCTTCGGGTTCGAAAACCAATGTCCGGGCTAAATGTCCTGCGACCAGACCGCCTTGCCAATGCCAGCTCCCCTCAATTTCAGGAGTAATGACTGGATGCAAAGCTCGCCTCGCCAGCGGGACGTTAAGCTGAATAACCAAAGGGCTCGTGAGCGAGAGTTTTTCCTGGGCCGCCGAGACCTGTACCACTTTCGGTTTAATCAAAATACCGGCGGCCACTAACAACACGATAACAATGGTTAAGGCAAGGCCGGCGATGCTGACAACGATTTTCGGATGATACTGGATCATGGAACTAGTTTCAGGTCTTTATAGGCAGGGTACATCGGCCCCCAGAGCGCTCCAAACAGGGCAACTAGAAGCACTTCTTCAAACGGCACCCCAAAAAACGTTAAACCGGAAGGGTCGGCAAAGCCGAGCCAGGTTTCCGCCAGCGGCGTACCCAGACCGCGGACCAGTATTAATAGTAGAACAACATACAGAATCGCCATGGCAAACCCAGAAAAGACGACGTCCCAAACCAAATCGCGACGGAAAAATAAAATGAAACCAATCTCGAGCAACAACACGAAAATCAGCGGCCCCATCACTTGACCGGTAATCATCGTCCCAATCAAAAAGATAACGGGACCGGCTATTAACCAGAGTAGCGGCCGGCGCGATTGTCGCTTGAGTTGAAAGTATTTGCTGAAAACTACTTCGTAAAGGGCGGCTGCCAGCGCGCCAAAGGAAAAGAGAGTGACGAGACGAATTAAACCGATCGGGTAATCGAGAGCATTAAAGGTTAATGGCGATGTCAGCAAAACTGGTACGGCCAGCAACCCCGCCCAGAGCATCGAGCGTCGGACATCTGGACGAATAACCGCAAAAGCAATCGAGAGCGCCAGCGGCACCAATAAAACTAGTAGCCGCGCACTGGTCATCCCGCGAGTCTCAGTGAGCGGAAAAACAGTCTGTTCATTCTAAAAATACTGTCCCACTTTTGCTCGGTGTTCGGCTAGGGTTTTCGAGAAGTGAGTCTCACCTTTGGCATGAAAGAAAAAGAGATAGTCATGGCTGGCAGGATTGGCGGCGGCCTGCAAACTAGCCAAGCCAGGATTGCAGATTGGGCCTGGTGGCCAGCCGTCGTTTAAATAGGTGTTGTAGGGCGATTCTACTGATCGGTAGTCATCAACGGTAATGATCCCCCACGAGCCTTTAGCGTACTGGACGGTGGGGTCGGCTTCTAGGCGCATTCCGCGCTTGATGCGGTTGCTGTAAACACCCGCCACTGGCGCCCGATCACTGTTGCCGCGTGACTCCCGTTCGACGATCGAAGCTAAAATAACAGTTTCCGGCGTGAGCGCCAGTTTGGCGGTTTTTTGCTCGAAGTTGTCTCGCATCAGCTTGATTAAAGCCGCCGAAGTGATGTCCGCTCTCACTTCGTACGTGTCAGGAAATAAATAACCTTCGTAGGGCTGGGCCTTTTCTAGGAAATCGGCCACGTTTTTCATTTTCTTCTCTTCAATTAAATACTCAGCAATCTGGCTAACTCGCCAGCCTTCGATAATTGTCAACCGCTCGGTTTTGTATTTCCCCGAGCCGATCGCCCAACCGATTTGCGACGCCGACTGAGACGCTGAAACCTCGTAGGTGCCAGGAAGCAACTTGGCACTAACCAACTTCATGTAGACAAAAAACGAGAAGCTGTTTTTGATTAAGCCTTGATCTTGCAATTGCTTGGCAATCTCCGCCGTCGATTGGCCAGCGGTAACAACGAACTCTCGTTTCTCAGTAGCATTCGGGTCAACTGGCCCGAGGTTATTGATAAATAAGCCGCCGACCAAGAGAATAGCCAGAAAAAGAATCAGGGCGATGAGCTTAAAGAGTTTCATGTTCCTCCAGGTACTGCTGCAAGATAAGCTGGGCCGCCAACTGATCCCGGCGCTTTTCAACCACCGACAGATCCAGCCCTTGGCTTTGCAGCATATCCTCAGCCATAAACGAGGTCAGGGTTTCATCAACCTTTAAAACACTAACCTCTAGGGCTGCCTCCAGTTCACTGGCGTATTGGTCGATAAGTTTCGATTCTTCAGTCGGTCGGCCGTCTTCGGTCACCGGTAATCCGACGACTACCGCATCGGCCTTTTCCTCCTCAAGAATAGTCCGCAAGTCTTTGAACGATCGACTTTTGGCTGGCTCAGTATAAAACGTTTCTTCTTTGCCAGCTCGCAAGGTGGTCAGCTCAGCAGCTAGGACTTCCCCGACAGCGACGCCAATAGTTTTCTTGCCCACATCTAAGCCCAGGTATTTCATCTCACGATTGCGGCGGTTGCGATTCAGTCGGAAGAGGTTCAACCTTTTCTTTAAAGCCGTACTCGATCGTGATCGCTTGGCCGAGAATCGGTAACCGGCCGAACCACCAGCTCGGCGTAATCTCAACCGCTACCTCTTCAGCCTTGTAACTATTCTTAAGAAGCGTCTCGGCTTGGCTCTTGGGTTTGTGGCGAACCATCGCAGCCAAATCAGATTTATTGACATCGGGCACCGCGTAGCCGTTACCGCTAATCTCAGCCATCAGAACGGTCTTATCTTCTGAGTACCCCTTAAATGTCAGGGCTGGCTTGGCGGTTTCGGGAATCTCCAGTTTCTGTCCCTCGGTTAAGTTCTTTTCCAAGTTTTCTCGCAATTTAGCTTCCGCCAAACCAGCGTCAAAGACTAGAGCGGAAAGCTCAACCGCATATTTAACCGTCGCTGAGTCGACTTGGTCGCCGACCTTCTTATCGCTGGAACGGTCTTTAACCGTTTGGTTGAGCGCCCCCTCCAGGAGAGTTTGCTGCTCGGCTTTCGTTTGTAATTCGCTTTTGGCTTCGTCGATGGCTTGTTTTTCTAGTTCCGAGAGTCCGCGATCGACATCCTCTTGGCTTAAGACCGTTACCTGCTTAGTGGTACCGCCGCTGGTGCTACCAGTCCCTTTGATACCGGCCGAAAGACCGTTAATCGTAAAGGTGGCGTTAGCCAAGTTATGAGCTTCGCCGGCATCGCTGGCGGTCAGGCCAATAGTAACCGACGAAGAGTTGCACGTCTGTCCCTGATTGGAGAACTGACCGGCCGGAATGGTGACAGCAGAGTTGGTTGTAAAGGTTTTACCGCTAGCGGTTACTTTGGTTCCGGCCGCAACCGGGTGACTGTTAGTATCCTCGCAGTTTCTAAACGGGACTGACCCGGTGGCTTTAGTGCCGATATTTTTTTTACCGGTAGCCGTAACTGGTTTAGTTAAAGATTTCTCGACGCTGACTAAGTTGCCAGCGACAGTGGCGCTGTCGCCGTCAGGTGTCGTTTTAATCGAAAGCGGGACGGAGGCGGAAAGAGCGTTGGCGGGCAGGGTGATAGTGACTTTAGCTTTTGGTAGCAAAACATAGGTGATGGCAAAAGCGATCAGCAACAGAACCACGGCGGCTATCAAGGACTTCCAGGGTACGGCGAAATGAAATTCTTGGCGAGCCACCGGCGTCCGGCTGACAATGGCGGGCAACTCTTCCGGCTCACTGTCGCGAACTGGAATGACCGCTGGGACGACCC
>Ga0196963_10002395_pt1 | contig 11275 bp, 13 predicted proteins | sample S1_5metaG_FD_148600 | JGI IMG/M metagenome (GOLD analysis project Ga0196963, IMG submission 148600) | Soil microbial communities from Anza Borrego desert, Southern California, United States - S1_5 | ecosystem: Environmental > Terrestrial > Soil > Desert | place: USA: California | collected... | reverse complement strand
GCCCACGGTGACGGAGTGGCGCACCGGCCCCGTCGCCACCGCCCCCGCCACCTCCGCCCGCAGGTTGCGGTTGCGGTAGTCCTGGTCGCGGGTGAGGAAGGCCAGCAGCTGCCCCTCGCCGGTCGCCAGGCTGTAGTTCTGGAACTGGGAGAAGGCGCGGTCGCGCTGGGTGTGGGCGTGGCCGGCCTCCAGCGTGACCGCCCAGTTCTCCGTGAAGCGCCAGTCGGCCCGGGCCAGCAGGTTGGTGGCGTCGGCGTCGTAGTCCATCCAGTCGCCGGCCAGGTTCCGCTCGGGATCGGGCAGGTCGGGCAGCGGGATGACGCCGTTCACCGCCGGCAGCAGCGCGATGGCCGCCGGCTCCGCCACGTCCTTGCGGATGTGCTCGGCGTCCAGCTTCAGCGACAGGGCGTCGGTCGGGTTCCAGTCGACGGCCGCCGAGGCCAGGGCGCGGTCGCCGTCGGCATGGTCGATGCCCGTCTCCACCCGCCCGGCCACCGCGTTGAACCGGGCGCCCAGCGTGCCGTCGGCGCTCATCCGCCCGACGTCGGCATGGGCGGTCACCCCGCCGTGCGAGGTGGCGGACAGCGTCACCTCCGTCACCGGCTCGCGCCCCGGCCGCTTGGCCGTCATGTTGACGATGCCGGACGGCGAGGTGAAGCCGTAGTACAGCGCCGAGACGCCCTTCAGCACCTCCACCCGGTCCTTGTTCTCCAGCGGCAGGTCGACCAGGTTGACGATGGGCAGGGACCCGTTCAGCCGGTAATTGCCGCGGTTCTCCACGGTGATGCCGCGGATCGCCAGATTGTCGTAGGTGGCGCCGTTCAGCTGCGAGCGGGTGACGCCGGCGGTGTTGCGCAGCGCCTGGTGCAGCGAGGTGGCGAGCTGGGCGTCCAGCACCTCGCGCGGGACCACGCTGACGGTCAGCGGCGTGTCGATCTGGCGGGCGTTGCGGAAGGTGCCGGCCTGGACGTAGCCGGCGCCGAAGCTGCCGACCCGGTCGGCGGTCACGACGATCTCCTCCAGCGCCGCGACCTGAGTCGCCGCCGCCCCACCTGCTTCCTGGGCCTGGGCCGGCAGAGCGCCGAGGGCGACGGCGGCGGCGGAAAGGGCGAGGGCGGCGCGGGTGCGCCGGGCGGGGAGGGGGCGGGTCATGGCGGGTTCTGGCGGTTAGTATTGATAATGATTTGCATTCTCTGCACCAGCCCGCGACGGCCCGTCAACCCCTTCCCGACGTGCCGTCCCTCCATCCGCCATTCCGGTGTGCATGGCTCCCCGATGCCGTCCATTCATCAGTTCGTCGGCTATCGGCTGAATGCGGGAGCGGGAATGCAGCGGCCGGGCAGGGCTGATCAACTGCCGGAGCCTGCCCCGGCGGTACCCCGGGCGGGCCGCGCCCGCCGCTGCGATGCCGCTTCCCCATCCGGGCGGCCCTGGGCTAGAGTTCCCGTGATTCCAGAGGCTTCCCGGACCGGGGTTCCGCCGCATGCCGATCCGCCGCGAGACGCGCTTCCTCTACCCGGTCGACTGGGAGATGATCTCCCGGCGCATCCGCTTCCAGCGGGCCAAGGGGCGGTGCGAGGCCTGCGGCCGGCCGCATGGCTCGCTGGTGTCCCAGCTCGCCGACGGGCGCTGGTTCGACGAGGCGTCCGGCACGTGGCGGGACGACCAGGGCCGGCCGGCGGGCACGCCCGACCTGGTGGAGCTGTCCGCGCGCCGGGCCAAGCAGGTCAGGCTGGCCGCCTGCCCCCGCAACCACGAGCCCTGGGACTGCCAGGAGGAGAACCTGGTCTGCCTGTGCGGCCGCTGCCACCTGCGCCAGGACCGCGAGTTCCTCCGCCGCCAGCGCCGGCTGACCTTCCTGCGCCGGCGCGCGCTGGGCGACCTGTTCCTGGGCGGCTATCCTCTGATCTAGGGGTCCGGCTCCCGATTCCCCGTCAGGGCGGATAGGAGGGAAGGCAGGCCGGGCCCGGTGCCGCGGGTGCCGGCGCCTGGCGTCCGGCGCGGGGGGAGGACGCATCCTGCGGCCGCGCCGCCATGGCGCCGAGGAACCGGGCCAGCCGGACCAGGGCGCCCCGGTCCAGCACGGCCAGGGAGGCGGCGTAGAGGACGGCGCCCAGGGGAACCTGGACCAGGAGCGCCGCCAGCGGGTCCGGGTCGGGGGGAAGCTGCACCAGGACCGCCGCCATGACCGCGGCCGCCGCGGCTGGGCCGGCCAGCGGCCGCACCTGGTCGGCCCAGCCGATGCCGGCCTGCCGGCGCAGCATCCAGGCCCCCGCCGGGACGGTCGCCGCCGTCCGCGCCAGCCACGCCAGGGTCGCCGCGAGCGGGCCCGCCGCGCCGAAGGCCAGCAGCAGCGCCGCCAGCAGGGCGAGGCCCGCCGCGTTCAGCAGCGCCAGCCGGTGCGGCGCGCCGACGGCCGTCAGCACCGTGCCCGCATGCTGCTGCGCCAGGAGGAGGATGGCGGCCAGGGCCAACACCCGGACCAGCGGCACCGCCGCCTCCCAGTGCGGGCCCAGCGCCACCGCCACCATGGCCGGCGCCAGCGCCGCCAGCCCGGCGAACAGCGGCACGGCGACCAGGGCCGTCATCTCGGTGGCGCCGGCGAAGCCCCGCGCCAGCGCGGCCCGGTCGTCGCGGCAGCGGGAGAACAGCGGCAGGGCCAGCTGCTGCAGGGCGGCCCCCATGATCTGGCGGGCCGTGTCGACCAGGCGCAGCGCCACCGCCAGCACACCGGCGCCGTCGGGACCCAGCACGTAGCCGGTCAGCAGCACCAGGCCGCGCAGGTTGGCGTGCGCCAGCAGCGCCGCGGTGAAGGCGGGCACGGCGAAGGGGACGAGGCCGCGCAGCGCCGCGGGGGAGAGCCGGAGGCGCGGCCGCCAGGGCGGCACCGCCCAGATCGCCAGGGCGGCCACCGCGGACCCCGCCAGCTGCTGGCCGACCAGCGCCCAGACGCCGTAGCCGCCGAATGCCATGGCGAGGCCGACGGCGGCGCCGACGACGCGTCCGGAGAGGGAGCGCAGGGCGAGGTGCCGGAACTCCAGCCGGCGGCGCAGCACCGCCATGGGGATGCCGCCCAGCCCCCCCGCCAGCAGGCTCAGGCCCGACCAGCCGAGGACGGCGGCGAGCCCGGGGGCGGAGAACAGCCGCTCGGCGGCCGGGCCCAGCAGCCAGCACAGGCCCGCCAGCACGGCACCGGCGAGCACGCTGGCGGTCAGCGCGCTGTCCAGGACGTCCGGCCCCACCTCCTTGCGTTGCACGACGGCGTCGTGGAAGAAGGTCTCCGGCACCAGGAACAGGATCTGCACGATGCCGAGCGCGATGGCCGCGGTCCCGAACTCCGTCGGGCCGAGCAGGCGCGCCAGCACGAGCACGGTCAGGAACGACAGCAGGGATACGCCGCCGCTCTCCAGGCATACCCAGGCGAGGGACCTTGCGGCGGCTTGGTAACGGGTCATGAGGGCCTTTCCGCTTCGGGGGTGCTCCCCCGGGCGGTCGTTCCATCCGGAAGGAGTCCGCCCAAAGCGGTGCTACCAACCGGATCGCCCGCGGAGGGTTCCCTGCGCCCCCGCGCCGCGGCGCAATCAGACGTAGGCGATCAGCCGGCCCAGCGTCAGCACGGTGATCCAGACCGCGAGCGAGGCCGCGGCGGAGAGGCGCGCCGCGCCGGGACGGCGCCGTGCCGCGGCGTGCCAGAACGCCGCGTTGGCGAGTCCCGCCGCGAAGGCCAGCATCTTCAGCAGGAAGGCCGGGTTGCCCGCGAGGTCTCCGGCGTCGGTGATGAACAGCGCCGTCCCGCTCAGCGCGGCGGCGGCGAGGCCGGCCGCCGCGAGGGGCACCGCCAGCCGGGCCAGCGCCTCGGCCGGGATGCCGCGGCCGAGGCCGAGCGTGCGCAGGTCGAAGACGGCGATGGCCCCGACCAGCAGCGCGAAGCCGGCGATGTGCACCGTCTCGACCGCCGGGTACAGCCAGGGCGAGGCGCGCAGGGACGCGGCCGCCGCCGATCCCTCCAGCGCGCCCAGCCAGTCGGCCCAGTCCACTGTCGCCGGCCCTCAGGCCCGCATCTCGAAGACCTTGTCGCCCTGGATGACCCGCTCGGCCCGGATTTCCGACTCCTCCGACCGGCTGCGCTCCCCCTCGATTGTGACCGTCTGCCCTTCCGCGAGCGAGCCCGCGGGCAGGCCGCGCGCCTGCATGCGCGACGGCGGCGCCAGGATGACCGTCCAGGCCTTCCCCTCCGCCTCCAGCACCATGGTGGCGTGGGGGTTCTCCACGGTGAAGCTGCGCACGGTGCCGGTCAGGCGCACCGGCTTGCCGGTCTCGTATCCGCTCCACCCATGGTGGGCCAGGGCGGTGTCGATGGGTGCGCCGGTCAGGGATGCCGCGGCCAGGACGCCCAGGCCGAGCGCCAGCAGGGTACGGCGGGACGGATGCATGCTCATCGCCTCGTTCCTCCTCTGTCGGGTCAGGGCCCCAGCATGGATCGGTTCGGCCGGGAATGCAGGAACTCAGATGGCTGAGGCGGCCGGCACCGGCCATAAGCGTCACTTATGGCTGCCTCAAGATCATCCCGCTGGTGGCGGCCGGGCGGGGCGGCTTAGATGACCCGGCGCAAGGGTCAAACGCCCGAGCGGAAATCGACGGAGTCCCCGATGGTTCTCGATGAGATCGCGCACTTCCTGTCCGACTATTTCGAGGCCCTGTACACGCAGGACCTCCCGATCTTCGACCGTGTCTTCCACCCCAACTCCACACTCTATTCGCAGCAGGACGGGGAAACGGTGATCCGGCCCTTCGCCGAATACCGGGAGATGGTGGTGAACCGGTCCTCGCCGGCCTCGCGCGGACAGCCCCGCAGCGAGACGGTCCTGATGGTCGACATGCTGTCGGACAGCATGGCCGTGGCCCGCGTGCGCCTCCGGCTGTTCGACAACATCATGGAGGACCATCTGAACCTGGTCCGGACCGCGGAGGGCTGGCGCATCGTCGCCAAGACCTTCACCCGGGTCGGTCCGGCCTAGACGGCGCCCGTGGCGAGCGCTTCCCCCGCGAACGCCTCCTCCAGGGTCCGGGCCAGCGCGGCCGGACCCTGGCGGGCACCGTCCGCGACGTGCAGGTTCACCCGCACGTCGGGGAGGGGCGGCAGGCCCGCCTCCGGCCCGACGGCGCCCAGATGCGGCGGCAGCCCGTCGAGGATCATCGCATGGACGCCCCGGTCGGCGGCCACGGCGGCCTCCACCGCCCGCACGTCCCCGGACTCCACCGCGTGCACGAACCGCACGCCGGCCTCGTCCAGGGCGGCCAGCGCCTTGGCGCGGAAGACGCAGCCCCGGGTGAAGGCGAGCGGCACCGGCCGGCGGGCCGCGAGGCCGCTGCCCCGGGCCGCCACCCAGCCGACCCGGCGCCGGCCGATCGGGCGCGCCCCCTCGGGCACGTCGAAGTCGGTCGTCACGATGACGTCCAGCTCGCCGCTCGCGAACCTGTCGCGCAGGTCGCGGCTGGAGGCGGTCTGGAGCGCGACCTCGTGGGCGGGGTGGCTCTCCGCGAAGCGCCGGATGGCGGCGGTCACCCCGGGATGCAGCACGTCGTGCGGCGCGCCCAGGCGGACGGTGCCGGCGTCCCCGCCCCCCAGCACCGCCATGACGGCCTCCCGGTTGGCGTCGAGCACGCGCTGGGCCAGCGGCAGGAACGCCTCCCCGGCCGCGGTCAGGCGCACGCCCCGGGAGTGGCGCAGCAGCAGGGGGCGCCCCAGCTGGTCCTCCAGCCGCTGCATCTGCAGCGACACCGCCGCCTGCGACAGGTGGACCAGGGACGCCGCGGCCGAGATCGAGCCCGAGCGGCCCACGGCCACGAAGGAGCGCAGGCAGGAAAGGTCGAGAAGGGGGACGACGCGCCTGTCCCTGTCATCCATGGCCGGCCGATCCTCCGCCTGTACCGGGGTGCTCCGTATCCTCGCACAGGGCGCCCCCCGGATGCACCGGGCCCGGAAAGCGCCCCGCCGCCCCGACCCCCGCATGGAGACCGCTCATGCCACCTGACGACACGAAGAACGGGCCGCCCGGCGGGATGCCCCGCTACCGGCTCCTGACCGGCCCCGACGACGCGGTCTTCTGCCGCCGCGTCAGCGAGATGCTCGACCTCGGCTACCGGCTCCACGGGTCGCCGGCGGCGACCTGGGACGGAAGATCGGTCATCGTCGCCCAGGCCGTGCTCTGGCCCGATGCCGCCCAGCCGCCGGTCCGGGACGGCGGGGCCGCCCGCCGGTCGTGAGGCAGGGCCCCGCCGGGGCGCCGATCTCCGCCGGCCGGGTCACCGCGGGACCGGCCGGCCCTTCTGCGGCGCCGGTCCGCGCCGCAGCGAGACCATGTCGGAGTCGGCGCGGGGGCTGAATTCCGGCATCCGGTTCAGCTCCGTCAGCGTCATGCCGGAGAGGTGGACCTCCTGCCGTCCCATATGGAAGCCGACGCCCCGGAACGCGACCAGCACCTGCCGGGAGGTCCCGGCGACCGCGATCACCAGCAGGCGGGGCTCCCGGCCCGAATCGTCCAGGATGATGTCGGCGACCTCGCCCAGGCGCTCGCGTCCCGGCCCGACGGCGGGCTTGCCGACCATGGCCTCCAGCATGGCCCGCTCGCTCTCCGTGGCGCTGGCGGGCGGCCGGCCCTCCGCCGCCATGCCGGCGTCCGTCGCCAGGGCCATGAGGAGGCCCAGCGCCAGCGCCTGGGCAACAGTCCGGCGGCACAGCATGTCCATTCCCGTCACCCGGGCCCGAGGTCCGGCGGACCCGCTTCCGCCGGCTCCTGTCCGCTTGGTCAACGAACCCGGGCCGCCCCTGTTCCGCCCCGTCCGGCCTCGCCTCGGGGGCAGGGACCCCGGACTTGCCGTTTATCGATAAATCCGCTTGACCTCCGCCGAAGAACGTCTTATCGATTTGCGATAAGATTTCGGAGGCAGGCAATGTCGAGCTTTCCGGCGGTGCTGACCGCCTTCCGCAGGATCCTGGTGGCGCTACGCGCCGTCAACCTGGTCTTCGCCGCCGCCGTGGCGGCGGGCCTGCTGGCCTGGGCGGCGGCGCCGGCGCAGCTGGCGGCGATGCTCGGCGCGCCCGGCGCCTCGCCCTCCGTCGTCGCCGGGTTCGCCCTGTTCGGCGTCATCGGCCTGTGCTCGGTGCCGCTGGCGCACATCGTCCTGACCCGCCTGGTCGGGGTCATCGACACGGTGCGCGACGGCGACCCCTTCGTGTCGGGGAACGCCCGACGCCTGGCGCACATGGCCTGGGCCCTGCTGGGGCTGGAGGTCCTGCACCTGCTGTCGATCGCGGTCGCGATCGGCGCCTCGGACGAGGCGCACGGCTTCGACTGGAGCTTCTCCGTCACCGGCTGGCTGGCCGTGCTGCTGCTCCTCGTGCTCGCCCGCGTCTTCGAGCACGGCGCGCGGATGCGGGAGGAGCTGGAGGGCGTGGTCTGATGCCGATCACCGTGAAGCTGGACGACATGCTGTACGCCCGGCGCATGACGCTCACCGACCTGGCGAACCGGGTCGACATCACGCTGGCCAACCTGTCGATCCTGAAGACGGGCAAGGCGCGCGCCGTCCGCTTCTCGACGCTCGAGGCGATCTGCCGGGAGCTGCGATGCCAGCCCGGCGACATCCTGGAATACACGCCCGCCGCCGACGGCGCGGCGCCGTCCACCCCAGACGAGGAGGAGTAGTTCCGATGACCGAGGTGTCCATCGTCCGCCTGAACGTGCTGAGGGCCGCCTACCTCCTGGTCGGCCTCGGCCTCGCGGTCACCATCTGGCCGCGGCTCCTCAGCCACGGGCCCGACTGGCCGCTGATGAACAGCGTGGTCGCCGCCCTGCTCGGCGGCGTGTCGGTGCTGGCGCTGCTGGGCCTGCGCTACCCGCTGCAGATGCTTCCCGTGCTGCTGTTCGAGCTGGTGTGGAAGTCGATCTGGCTGTCCCTGGTCGCGGCGCCCCTGTGGCTGGCCGGGCAGATGGACGAGCGGACGATGGGCACCGTCACCGACTGCCTCGTCACCGTCGTCATCCTGCCCGCCATCCCCTGGGGCTACGTCGTCGCCACCTACGTGAAGGCCCCGGGCGCGCCGTGGCGCGGCGCTGTCGCAAATCGGGGGCGGGGCCCCGCGGTGGCGGCGGAGCCTTGACAGCGCGCCCGCGGCGGGCCCAGAACTTATGGAGAACGCGAGGCTCCGCTTCCGCCCCCTGACCTGGTGCCAGTGCCCATGACCCTGCCGGTGCCGCTCGATCCCGCCGACCGCTTCGTCACCGGCTGGTCGCTGCCGCGCGTGGTGGTCGCCCGGCTGGTGCGCTGGCGCCGCGCCTTCCTCGCCAACCGGCCGCCCAACACCGCCCGCGCGCTGGAGGCGGACGCCCGCCACTACATCCGCTGGTGCGCATCCCGGCGCCTGCTGGCGGTGCCGGCGGCGCCGGAGACGGTCACCGCCTACCTGCACGACGTGGCGGGAAGCGGCGGCCGGGGCGGCGGCCCGGCGTCGGCCGCCACCATCGCGCGGCGGCAGAGCACCATCGCCACGCTGCACCGCGCCTGCGACCTGCCCGACCCCACCAAGGACGCGCTGGCGCGGGAGGAGGTGCGGGGGCTGGTCCGCCGCCGCGGCCTGCGCGGCACCCAGGCCGCCCCGCTGCGCCGCACCGACGTGGACGCCATCCTGCAGGCGCTGGAGGAGGACGGCACGGCGGAGTCGCTGCAGGCGGCGGCGCTGATCTGCGTCGGCTACGACACGCTGCGCCGCCGCGCCGACCTCGCCCGCATCGAGCTGAAGCACCTGGCGCGCGAGCGCGACGGGACCGGGCGCCTGTTCGTCCCCCGCGGCAAGACCGACCAGATGGGCGAGGGGCGCTGGTGCTGGCTCGCCCCCGACACGGTGGACCGGCTGACCGCCTGGCTGGAGCTGCGCGAGACCCTGCTCGCCAACCGGATCGGGGCGGTCCTGCGCGCCGCCGGGGAGCGCCGGAAGCTGCGCGCACCCTGGCAGGCGCTGGAGCGAAGGCTGGCGCGGCTGCGGCTGGCGGAGCCCTACGCCTGGGTGCAGTTCGGGTCCGACCGCGCGGCCGGCCTCGACCACGGGCCGCTGGGCCCGCTGCTGGTCGCCGGCCCCGACCCCGGCAAGCGCGTCGCCGCGGTGATCCAGGCCGCCGCCCGGGCGGCGGGCATCTCCGGCTTCTCCGTCATGGGGGAGGGCGGCGTCTCCGGCCACTCCCTGCGCGTCGGCGCCTGCCAGGACCTGCTGGCGAACGGCGCCAGCGTGCTGGGCGCCCAGCAGGCCGGCGACTGGAAGTCCCCCGTCATGCCCGCCTATTACGGCGAGCGCATCATCGCCGCCGAGAGCCCCATGGCCCAGCTCGCCGCCAAGCAGGGGCGGGTGAAGGACCAGCAGTAGCTCACTCAGTAGCGCAGGGTGGCGCTGAGATAGCTGTAGCTGCCCGACGACCGCCCCGCGCGCCTCAGCACCGGGCCGGCGGCGAGCCGCTCGTGATTGACCGACAGGGTCAGGTGCTCCGTGGCCGTCCAGGTCCCGGCGACGCGGAGCAGACCGCCGATCCGGTGGCCGGGGACGTTCCGGGTGCCCGGATGGGGCCGCATCTGGCCCGCATAGGCGGCGTCGTCCTCCGTCAGGCGCCGGGCGACGCCGTACTCGGCCGAGAGGGTGGTGGACGGCGTCGGCGCGACCGACAGGCCCGGCGCCGCCATCAGCAGGTTGCTGGTGCTGAGGAACAGCCCCTCCCCCAGGTAGCCGGAGCTGGCGTAGAGCTGGTTGAACGCCCTCACGGTCCCGGTCCCGTAGGTCCCGCCGCCCGAGGCGGCATCGATGCGGAGGCCGAGGCGGGGCTTCCAGCCTTCCGCCGACAGCGCCACGCTCTGCATGGCGAACAGGCCCCAGGCCTCCACGGGGCGGTCCAGGAAGCGCCCGGTCTGCCGCGCGGCGGTCCAGTCGACGGCGACGGGCCCACGGCGGACCCGAAGGCGGGCGCCGACGGTGTCGCGGCGGTCGCGCCCGGTCCGGTCGCCGGCGCGGAAGGCCGGGTTCACGGTGCGCAGCCAGAACGGGTCCAGCTTGACCTCCGCCCCGCCGAGGGGAAGGGCCAAGCCGGCGTTGGCGCCCCGCAGCCGCTCCCCGCTGCGGACGCCGTCGTCGAAGGCGCCGCGGCCGGGGCGGGTGACCCGGAAGTCGAAGGCGCCGAACCGGACCCCGGGGGCTTGGGCGTAGAGGCGGACGCCGTTCCAGGTCCGGTGCAGGTTGGCGCCGTCGCCGATGCTGAGCAGCTGCCGGGGCGCGTCCGCGAACTCCATCCGCCCCGCCGCGGCGCCCAGCAGGACCTGGCCGGCCCGGCCGCGGACGTCGACATAGAGCTGCTGCAGCGCGGCGTCGTTCTGGAATCCGGCGGAGGCGGCGCGGCGCCTGCCCTCCACCTGCCCCGTCCCGACCTCCCCGAAGAAGCGGAGCGCCGGGGACAGGCGCAGCTCGGCGCCCGCGACGCCGCGGAACTGGCCCTGCCGGTAGTCGTTGCCGCGGGCGAGCTGCGCATCGTCGAAGGCGGCGTAGCGCAGGCGGGCCTCGGCGGCCAGGGTCAGGCCCGGCCGGTCCCCGGGCTCCGCCGCCGCGGCAGGCAGGGCCAGAAGGGCGGCCAGGCCGGCGGCGGACAGGCGGTACAGGGCGGGGACCATGGCCGTCCGGAGCTTGAAGCCGCTCACGACGCACCGCCGGTCAGGGAAGGACGGCCGGCCAGGATGTGGCTGCCGACCGCGACGGCCAGGGCCGTGCCGACCAGGGCCGCGGCGACCCCGAAGGTGGTCCGCATGCCGGCCGCGACGGCGGCGGGGTCGGCGGCCGCACCCTCCATCGTGCCCGAGGCGGCGGCGAAGACCGCGCCCATGACCGACGCGCCGGTGACCAGGCCGAGGTTGCGCGACAGGTTCAGCATGCCGGAGACGACGCCGCGCCGGTCCGGCGCGACCTCGGCCATGACGCCGGTGTTGTTGGCGGCCTGGAACAGCGCGTAGCCGGCGGTGAGCAGGACCAGCGGGACGACGTAGCCGGGGATGCCCCAGCGCACCGGCACGACGGAGAGGGCGAAGGTCCCGACGGTCGCCGCGGCCAGCCCGGCCACCGTCATGCGCCCGGCGCCGAACCGGTCGACCGCGCGGCCGGCCGGCACGCCGGTGAAGGCCGAGACGACAGGGCCCGCCGACATGACCAGCCCCACCATCGCCGCGTCCAGCCCCATCGCGTGGG
>Ga0196963_10002394_pt1 | contig 11276 bp, 8 predicted proteins | sample S1_5metaG_FD_148600 | JGI IMG/M metagenome (GOLD analysis project Ga0196963, IMG submission 148600) | Soil microbial communities from Anza Borrego desert, Southern California, United States - S1_5 | ecosystem: Environmental > Terrestrial > Soil > Desert | place: USA: California | collected... | reverse complement strand
CGAACCGCGAGGAGGGTGACGCCGCCGGAGGGGCCGGAGCCCGCGAGGTGGGTGCGGAGGTCCTGCTTGGCGGAGGCGAGGGCGGCGTGGTGGGCGAGGGCGCGCTCCTGCACGGCGCGGAGCTCGTTCTGAAGCTCGGCGACGCGGCGCTGCTCCTGGCGCTGCGCGCGGGCCCGCATGTCCAGCACGCTCTGGAGCTCGAAAACGAAGCCCGGGTGCCTGGGCGGGTGCGGGTTGCTCGGGGTGTGGCCCAGGGGGGTCTCCGGTTCAGGCGCGGCCGGCGACGAGCGGGCGCGTGGCCTGGTGGATCGCGGCCCCGGCCTCGATGGCCAGGCGCAGCATGCGGGCCCGGGCCGAGGCGAAGTCTTCGTGGTCCTTGGGTGCCTGCTGGAGCAGCTCGGCGAGGCGAGGCTGGAAGGCGATGGCGGCGTCGGCCTCGGGGCTCGATCCGCGGGCGTAGGCCCCGATCTGGACCAGGTCTTCGACGTCGCGGTAGGCGGCCAGGAGGCGAACGACCTGGCGGCGCGCGGCCAGGTGCTGCTCGTCGCAGAGCTGGTCGGCGAGGCGGCTGACCGAGTCGAGCACGTCCAGCGCGGGGTAATGGCCCCGCTGGGCCAGGCGGCGCGAGAGGACCAGGTGCCCGTCGAGGATGCCGCGCGTCGCGTCGGCGATGGGCTCGGTGAGGTCGTCGCCCTCGACGAGCACGGTGTAGAGCCCGGTGATGGAGCCGGGCCCGGCGGCGAGGGTGCCGGCCCGTTCGAGCACGCGCGGGAGCAGGGCAAAGACGCTGGGGGTGTAGCCGCGGGTCGCGGGCGGTTCTCCGACGGAGAGGCCGATCTGGCGCTGGGCGTGAGCGAGGCGGGTGATCGAGTCCATCATGAGCAGGACCGAGTCGCCGCGGTCGCGGAAGTACTCCGCGATGGCGCAGGCCGAGAGGGCGGCGCGCACGCGCATGAGCGGGGACTGATCGCCGGTGGCCACGACCACCACCGAGCGGGCCAGGCCCTCGGGGCCGAGGGAGCTGGTGAGGAAGTCGCCCACCTCGCGGCCGCGCTCGCCGATCAGGGCGACCACGTTGACGTCGCTGGAGGCCCGGCGCGCGATCCATCCCAGCAGGGTGCTCTTGCCGACTCCCGGCCCGGCGAAGATTCCCAGGCGCTGGCCGCGGCCCAGGGTGGTCATGAGGTCCAGGGCGCGCACGCCGGTGTGCAGGGGGCGGTCGATGTGCCCGCGCGCCAGGGCGGGGAGCGGCTCGGGCTCGAGGGGCTGGGGCGTGGTGGCGTGGACGGGGCCCGCGCCGTCGAGGGGGCGACCCAGGGCATCGATCACCCGGCCCAGGAGGGCGGGACCGACTGGCGTCGTGCGGCCGGACTGCTCGCCCACGACCTCGTCGCCGGGGCTGATGCCCGTGGTGGCGCCGAGGGTCATGACCATGGCGTGCGGGCCGTCGAAGCCGATGACCTCGCCCCGTGCGAGCGGTTCGGCGGGGTCGGCGCCGTCGCGGGCGGCGGGGGCCCGGCGGCGCGGCGGGGCGATGCGCACCAGCGCGCCGACGGGCAGGGGCAGGTCGCGGGCCAGCACGATCAGGCCGCGGAGCGCCGCGACGCGGCCGGTGACGCGGATCGGCTGGAGGGCGTCCAAAGTGCCGAGCTGGGCCCGGAGGGCGGTCACGGCGTGGTCTCCGGCGGGTTCGCGGCCGGGGCGGAAGGGAGCAGGGCCTCGGCCAGGCGGGAGAGCTGCGTGCCGATGGAGGCATCGATGGTGCCCCCGCCGGGCTCGAGGCTGCGGGCCAGGCACGACCCGCGGGCCAGGGTGGCGTCCTCCACGAGGGTGACGTGCTCGCCGGCGGCATGGACCCGGAGCACGTCCGGGAGGATCTCCTCCACGAGCACGTGATCCTCGGGGTGCACATGGATGGCCAGGCGGGTGGGCCGGAGGACCAGCGCCAGCACGGCGTCGAGCTGTGCGCGCACGACGCCGGGGTCGACCTCGATGACGCGGCGGGTGACCTTCTCGGCGATCGCCAGGGCCAAGCGCAGCACGTCGACCTCGGCGGCGCGGACCAGGTCGTCGCGCCGGCGCCGGAACTGGGCCAGTCCCTCCGACCAGCCCGAGGCGATGGCCTTGAGCTCGGCCTGGCGCTCGGCCATCGCCTCGATCCTGGCGGCGCGGGCGCCCTCGACGCGGCCCTCCTCGAGCCCCTTGGCGAAGCCGCGGGCCCGGCCCTCGGACTCGGCGCCGCTCACCAGCCGGGCCCGCTGGGCCAGGGCTTCGGAGACGATGGTCTCGGCGCGCGTGCGCGCGTGATCCACGATCTCCTCGCCCTGGCGGAGAAGGTCACCGAGGTCCAGGACGACGGCGTCGCGGGGAAGGCCGGACGGGTTGGGGCATTTGATCAGCGGCATCGGGGCGCGGGCGTGGAGGTAGGGGCTGGTCGGTGCGGGGCGGAGCGGATCAACGGTGGGTCGCGGGACGCGGGAGGCCTAGACGATCAGGTCGCTCTCGCCGCCGCGGCCCGCGATGATGATGTCGCCCGAGTCCTCGAGGCGGCGGACGACGTCGACGATCTTCTGCTGGGCGGCCTCGACGTCGCTGACGCGGACGGGGCCCATGTACTGCATGTCCTCGCGGATGAGCGTGGCGGCGCGCTCGGACATGTTGGCGAAGATCTTCTGCTGGAGGTCCGGGCTGGCGGTCTTGAGGGCCAGGGAGAGCTCGTCGTTCTCGACCTCCTTGAGGATCGCCTGGATGCCCTTGTCGTTCACCAGGCGGATGTCCTCGAAGACGAACATCAGCCGGCGGATCTCCTCGACGAGCTCGGGGTCCTCGGCCTCCAGCCCCTCCATGATGGACTTCTCGGTGGCGCGGTCGGCGAGGTTGAGGATCTCCGCCACGGTGGGGATGCCGCCCGCCTTTTCCATGCTCTGCATGAGCATGTTCGAGAGCCGGCTCTCGAGGCCCTTCTCCACCTCGCGGATGACCTCCGGGTTGGTCTGCTCCATGTTGGCGATGCGCTTGATGACCTCGATCTGCTTCTGCATGGGCAGGCCGGAGAGGATCTCGGCGGCCTTGTGGTGCGGGAGGTGGCAGACGATCAGGGCGATGGTCTGCGGGTGCTCCTCCTGGATGAAGGTGAGAAGGTTCTCGCTCTCGGCCTTCTGGAGGAAGGAGAAGGGGGTCTTCTGGACCTGGGTCTGGATCTGCTGGAGGACGCGGTCGGCGACGCCCCCGTCGAGCGACTGCTTGAGGAGCACCCGCGCGTAGTCGAGGCCGCCCTCGTTGACGTACTCGCTGGCCATCGACATGGTGTAGAACTCCTCCACGACGGCGTGGCGGAGCGTGTCGGGGACGCGGCCCAGGCCGGCCAGCTCGCGCGTGACCTCCTCGATCTGCTCGGGCCCGAGCTGCTTGAGCAGCTCGCCGGCGATGCCGGCGTCGAGGGTCATGAGCAGGATGGCCGCCTTGGTCAGCCCGCCCAGCTCGGCGGGGTTGTCCGGCAGTCGTTCGTTGGGCTTGCGGGGCATGGCCGGGAGTGTGGGGGGCGAGCGGGACGGGAACGAAAAGGTGCCGGGAGGGGGGGTCGCGGGCGATCAGGTCTCGGTGGTGAGCCAGCGGTTGAAGAGGGTCGCCGCGTCCTTGGGGTTCTTCTTGACGAGCTGGGAGACCTGCTCGAGCATCTTCTTGGTCTTGAGGGAGTCGTCGTCGATCTCGATGCCCGCCATGGCGGTCTCGCCCTCGATGGCCTCGCCGACGAGGTCGGCCCCGACCGAGAGGGCGGGGGGCACACCCACGAGCTCCTCGGCGGTGGGCAGGCGCAGGGGGCGGGTGCTCTTGCGGACCATCACCGCCATCATGCCCATGGCGAGCACGGCCAGGCCCCCGAGCAGCGCGGTGCGGATGAGCCCGCCCGCCGCGAGCGAGGAGACACCGCCGAAGCCCGCGCCGCCCCCCCCGGGGGAGGGCGCGGGGCCGTCGCCCGAGCCGATCCCGGGCGCGAGGCCCGCGAGCGGGAGCGCGACGGGGATGAGCGAGACGACCACCGAGTCGGTGCGGACGCCCGCCTCGGCGGTGGTCTCGACGAGGGGGCTGAGCAGGTCCTTGAGCCGCTGCTGCTCGGCGGGCCAGGCGGCGTTGATCTCGTCCTCGGTCGGCTCGGCCGCGGGGGCGGCGCCCGCGGTCACCAGGCGCCTCTGGCGCACCAGGCGCGCGACCCAGTCGCGCGGGACGCTGACGCTGACGAAGATGCGCGTGGGGCGGCCCTTGGGGTCCAGCGTGGTGGTCTCCTCACGGCCGAACTCGGTCTCGAACTGGCTCTCGCTGGTCTCCTGGGTGGTGACGCTGCGGTCGCCCCCGCCGCGGTTGATGTCCATGGGCACGTTGGAGCGGACGCCCGGCTCGGCGCCCGGCGTGGACTGCGTCGAGTTGCTGGTCTGGGAGTTCTCGCGGGAGATGAGCGACTCGCTCCCGTCCCCCTTGGGCAGGACGCGGGTGCGGGTGGTCTGGCTCTGCCCGACCTCGACCTGGGCGGCGTTGACCGAGACGATGACGCCGTCGATGAACGAGAGGCTGGCCTCGATCTTCTCCTGCACGCGCTGCTCGATCTTGCTGACCTGCTCGAGGTAGGTCGAGCCGTCGACGGCCCCCTCGGGGCGGCTGCGGTACCAGCGGCGCTTGGCGCCGTCGATGATGCGGACGCTGGCCGGGTCGAGCCCGGCGGTGGAGCCCGAGACCATGAGGGCGATGGAGTCGACCAGGGACTGCTCCATGGCGTACCCGGGGTCGGTGAAGACGGTGACCTGGGCGGTGGGGCGGCGGACGGAGGCCCCCATGCCGCGGGGCGCGGGGGCGTCGATGATCACGCGGGCGTCGGCGATGCCGGGGATGTTGGTGATGATGGCCCGGAGCTCGTTCATCACGGCCTGCTGGTAGAGCTGGTCGAGCTGGCTCTTGGGCATCATCCAGTTCTGCTTCTCGGCGATGTTCCGGAACATCACCGAGGTGTCGCCGGGCATCTGCTGGGCGCGGGCGAGCTGCGCCTGCACGATGTGCCGGCGGCTCTGGGGGACCATGACGGCCCCGGTGGTCGAGAGCGTGTAGGCGGTCCCGCTGGAGTCCAGGTAGCCGGCGACGCGCTTCTGCTCCGCCGAGTCGACCCCCGGCAGGAGCTCGACGACGTCGGCGGTGCCCGCGTACTGGGTGACGAGGAAGAGCGTCATCAGGGCGATGACGCAGACGGCGGCGACCAGGAGCTTGTGGGTCAGGGTCAGCCGCGAGAGCTGCGAGCCGATGGCCTGTAGGGCGCGACGAAGCTGGTCCATGACCGCCCGGCCTCCATGCCGTGTGCCGCCCGGCGTGTTCCGACGCCGGCCCCGACCGACGAGCGCCGCGCCGGCATCCTGCCGCACGCGGGCCCGAGACTATCGCCTCTCTTCGGCCCGCGGGGACGGGCCGCTTGAAACCGGGGTGGCGGCCCGGTCCCGGGCGGCGAGGCGTGCGAGCACGTCGGCGGCGGTGCGGCGGACCAGGTCGGGCTCGGCCTCGGAGGCGGCGACCGCGCGGAGGCGCTCGACGACGGCCGCGTCAGGAGCGGCCGTCGTTCGCGCGAGCTGGTTCCCCAGCACGATCAGGGCGTTGCGCTTGAGCATGTCCAGGCGGGCCCGCTTCATCGAGCTCCCCGAGAGGGCGCGGGAGCGGTCGGCGGGGGTCCAGCCCAGGACCGCGAGAAGATCGAGGGAGGCGAAGCGGGGGGTGTAGTCGGGGTGGACCGTGGCGTCCGCCGCGGCCACGGCGGGGCGCGGCGAGTTGTGGGGACAGACCTCCTGGCAGACGTCGCACCCGAAGAGCCAGTCGCCCACGGGCGCGTGCCCGCCCGGCTCGATCGGGCCCCGGTGCTCGATGGTGAGGTAGCTCAGGCACCGCGCGGCGTCGACCGAGTAGGGGGTGATGGCCCCGGTCGGACAGGCGTCGAGGCAGCGGGTGCAGGTGCCGCAGTGGTCGGGGGAGGGCTCCTGCTCGGGAGGGGGCTCGAGCGCGAGCGTGGTGGCGATGCCGCCGAGGAGCACGTAACTCCCGCCCCGCGGGGTGATCAGGAGGGTGTTCTTGCCTACCCATCCCAGGCCGGCGCGGGCGGCGTGCTCGCGCTCGAGCACCGGCGCGGTGTCGACAAAGCACCGGAACGTCTCCGCGGGGAAGCGGGCGGCGAGGGTGTCGGCGAGCCCGTGCAGGCGGCGCTTGATCGTGGCGTGATAATCGCGGCCACGGGCGTATCGGGCGATCAGGCCGTGCCCGGAGGCGACGGGTTCGGCCCGGGAGCCGGAGCCGCGGGCCGCGTAGCGGTCGGCGACCATGAGCAGGGAGGCGCATCCCGGGACGAGGCGGGCCGGGTCGGCGCGGATGGCGGCGTGGCGGGCGAGCCAGTCCATGCTGCCGTGCCGGCCCGCCGCGAGCCAGGCGGTGAGCTCGTCCTGGTAGGCGCTGGGCCGGGCGGGGGTGATGCCCGCCTGGGCGAAGCCGAGGTCGCGGCAGGCGGTGAGGACCTCGCGGGCGAGCTGGAGCGGGTCGCCTGGGGCCACTGTAAATGGTAGTTCCGGGGTCGGGACCGGTCGGGCCGCCGCGGAGGGGGCGGGTGGTCGAGGTGCGGACGTATCCGGGCGCGGGGCGTTTTTGTGCGTGGAGGGGATATCGCGCCGGAGGTCCCGGGTCCTAGAGTCGTCTCCCGGGTAAAGCATCCGTTCATCCGGATGGACGGCTGGATGCGACCCGGCGGGCGTTGCGGGCGCGCCGCGGTGGCGCGACCGGCAGCCTTTTCTCTGGCCAGCTCGCGGAGACCGCGCCGATGCTCCGACTCTTCACCTCCGAGTCCGTTTCGATGGGTCATCCCGACAAGGTGGCCGACCAGGTCTCCGACGCCGTGCTCGACGCGATGCTCGCCGAGGACCCGTTCAGCCGCGTGGCGTGCGAGACGCTCTGCTGCACGGGCCTGGTGGTGGTGGCGGGGGAGGTGACGACCAACACGTACGTGAACATCCCCGACCTGGTGCGCGAGGTGGTGCGTGAGATCGGGTACACGTCGGGGGACATGCGCTTCGACGCGGACTCGTGCGGCGTGCTCGTGGCGCTGAACAAGCAGGCCCGCGACATCGCGGTGGGCGTGGACCGGGGGGGCGCCGGCGACCAGGGGATGATGTTCGGCTTTGCCTGCCGCGAGACCCCGGAGCTGGTCCCGCTCCCGATCCAGCTTGCCCACCGCCTGGTGGAGCAGCAGGCGCACGTGCGCCGCGAGGGGCTGGTGCCGGGGCTTCGCCCGGACGCCAAGAGCCAGGTGACGGTCGAGTACGATGCGGGCAAGCCCGTGCGGGTGGACACGGTAGTGCTTTCGACGCAACACGAGCCGGTGTGGAACGAGCGCCAGGACCAGCTCCGGCGCGAGGTGATCGAGCACATCATCCGCCCCGTGCTGGGCGAGAAGTGGAACCCCGGGATCACCGTGCACGTGAACCCCACCGGGCGGTTCGAGATCGGCGGGCCACACGGCGACACCGGGCTGACCGGGCGGAAGAGCATCGTCGACACCTACGGGGGGATGGGGCGGCACGGGGGCGGTGCGTTCAGCGGCAAGGACCCGACGAAAGTGGACCGCTCGGCGGCGTACATGGCCCGGCACATCGCCAAGAACGTGGTCGGCGCCGGGCTCGCGGACCGCTGCGAGATCCAACTCTCCTACGCGATCGGCGTCGCCGAGCCGACGAGCGTCTTCGTGGAGTGCTTCGGCACCGCCCAGGCCGACGAGGGGAAGATCTCGCGGGCGATCCGCGACCTCTTCCCGCTGACGCCCAAGGGGATCATCGAGTCGCTGCGGCTGCGCTCGCCGATCTACGGTCCGACGGCCCGGCACGGCCACTTTGGGCGGGCCGCGTACGAAGGGCACTACTTCGATCGCGTCGCCCGCCAGAACAAGGGCGGGAAGGTGGAGTTCTTCACCTGGGAGAAGACGGATAAGGCCGAGGCGCTCCGCCGCGCCGTCGGATAAAAAAAGGCCGGGTTCGGGGTGGGTTGGAGGGCGAGCTGGCGGCGGGTGTGCCCGCAATGGGCGATGGTGATTAGGTGCGCACTAATCCGCTCGAAAATGGCAGGAAACTCGCAGGAAGCCTGATCCGACCGCCGATTCACTCGGTATGGGATGGGGTCGGAAATTCGGGATTGCACCTGCCATGCGGACACCGAACCACGCTGTTTTCGCTGCTGCCGCCTGCTTCCTGCTCAGTGCCTCATGCTCGAGCTACCAGTCGAGCCGGGTCCAGGGCAACTTCCTTCCCTCCAGCGGGTCTTCGGCGGGCGAGGCGGCGGCGGTCCTGCCGGTGGTGCCGGCCGACACGCTCGAACGCACCGTGGTGCGAGTGGAGGTTCCCGAGGGGGACACCGGCGGGGGGCGTTCCTACCGGGCGGGCACGGGCGTGTATGTCGGGCACAACACGGTCGTGACGGCCCATCACGTGATCGCCGACGGCCCGGCCGAGAGCTCGGTCGTGCAGACGATGCGGCTGGTCCCCTGGACCGCGGAGCGCAGCGCCCGGAACAACCTGGCCAACGGCGGGGGGACGCTCGACGGCGCCCCGTACCTGGACCTGGCGATCATCGAGACGAATAAGCACGGGGACGTGGAGGCGGCCCGCCTGGCCGTCAAGCGGCCCGCGGTGGGCGATGAGGTGACCGCGTTCGGGCTGGGCGGGGGCGGCAAGCACCTGCGCCAGCAGTCGGGGCGGGTCGTGGGGCGGTCGCTGGACGGCACCTTCCTGGCGATGGACTTCTCCTCGATCAAGGGCGACTCGGGCGGGCCCGTCTTCAACTCGAGCGGGGAGCTGATCGGGATCATCCTGGGGGGCGGTCCCGATTACACGCCCTGGCGCGTGCGGGTCTTCCCCGAGCGCGAGCAGCAGTTCTCGATCATCTATCCGGACTTCGAGCGGGCCCGGGCGATCGACGGCCAGACGCTGGTGCTCGACCTGACGGGGACCAAGGTCGCCTCGATGGTCAGCAGGCACCGCGCCGGCGATACAGCCCTCGCGTCGCGATGAACTCGCCAACCAGCGGGTCGAGCGGGAGCCGGGCGGGGTCGCCGGCCCGGGCGGGGTCGCCGGCCCGGGCGGTGGCGCTTCCACGGGCGGGTTCCGCGGCCGACTCGAGCGTCGCGCGGACGCGCGTCGAGCTGGCAACGAGCGGCGGAACGCTCACCAGCCGGGCCGCCCAGCGCACCAGCTCATCCTCGCTGTAAATCCCGGATGTGCGGAGCCGGGCCGCCAGGTCCGCGCCGGTGGTCACTCCCGATTGCCGGGCGGTCACGTCCCCGGGATCGCGCGGCATCACCACCGGCTCGGCGAGGCGGATGAGCTCGCGGAAGTCCCGCCAGCGATGGAAGTCGGCGGACTGGTCGGCGCCGATCAGGAGCCGGATGACGGTTCCCGGCCCGAGGGCACGCCGCGCCCGGCGGACCGTGTCGATGGTGTAGCTGGGTGCTTCGCCGCGGTCGAGCTCGTCGGTCCAGACCGCCGAGCGCGGGAGCCCGCGGGTCGCCAGGCGGAGCATCTCGAGGCGGTCGGCGTCGGAGGCTCCGGGCCCGCTGGGCTTCAGGGGCGAGCGGGCGGCGGGTATGTAGACGATCCAGGCGGCCCCGACGGCGTCCAGGGCGGGTTCGAGCGCGTCGCGGACCGCGGCGGGGAGGCGAACGTGGCCGAGGTGGGGCGGATCGAAGCTGCCGCCGAACAGGAAGATCACCGGCACGCCGGGGGGCACCGGCAGGGGCGTGATGGGAGCCTCCATGCCAGGAGGGTACGGTGCGGCCGGCGCGATGCCGCGCGGCAGATGACGAGCGCCCGACGAGCACGGCGCTCGGCACGTCGCCGGCGACAGTCGGCACGCGGGCAGGCGGTGCGCGGCGGGCGGTGCGCGGCAGGCGAGAACGGGAGGCGGGAGACGGAGACGAGACGGGCACTGATATGGCGCCGCGCGTCACGCGCGCTTGCTGGGCCAACGGTGGCGCGGCCGGGCGCGCCGGGTGTGGGAGGTGCAGGAGTGCGGCGGCACGGCCCGCTACGATGGGCGTTGTTCGTGGCCCCGTCGTCTAGTCTGGTCTAGGACACCACCCTTTCAAGGTGGCGACACGGGTTCGAATCCCGTCGGGGTCACTTGTAGGTTGTTTGCCAGCCTGTTGTGAGAGCATCTCTTCGGGGTTGCGCTTCACCGTCGACTACCTGATCGGGCACGGATGCATGAGTTCTCGAGTTGCCCGGCCGGTGCGGTCCGAGCCGCCCGACGGTCGGGGTGAACACGCCTTTTTCAGCCGGCAGCATCTGCTCGGCCTCACGGGATCTTGGCCGCCTTGAGCGAGATGGCCGATCCTGGTATGACCGCACGAGGAAAGCCATTCGCTTCCCCGAACACAACATGCGGGTCCAGGACGCGGTTCTGCGCGTTGCTGATGATCACCGCGAACGACCTCGGGGCGGTCTGCTGGCTCGCGCCGACCACGAGGACTCGACCGTCCCCCACGGCGGCCGCCGAGATCTTCGGAGCGGTGTCGTAAACATTCTCATAAACGCCGTAGTGGCCCCAGGTTAGCCCGTCCGCCGACCGCATCACGTGCACGCGGTTTTCCTCGGTGCCGTCCACGGTCCCCGACGTGGGGGCGTTGATGTGCCGGTACACATAAGCCAGGTAAAACCAATCGCGGTCGGCCGTGAGGGCGACGTTGCTTCGCGGCTGTCCCAGGGTGGTGATCGTGGCCACGCGCCAGTCCGACGGGGTCTGCTCGGGCGTGATCCGGCTGCCGGTCACGGCCGAGTAATACCGGTCACCGCTCCCCCACACGAGCACGGTCGGGGTCGGGGAAGCGGTGGTGTTGGTGCCGCCGTAGAGGCGGGCGACCTGTGGCCGGGTATCCACCCCGCTGTTCTCCGCGAGCACGGGCGTCTTCGGCGTGCCCAGGACGCGATAGGTCGAGCTGTCGTAGATCCACAGCCCGGTCATGCCGGAGGTCGTCCTGGAAGTCACCAGCCATTGCGCGCCCTGCAGGTGCTGAAAGGCCGGTGGCGAGCTCGTGGCTTCGAAGACACCGACACCGGGGCTATTGGCGTTCATCTGGTTCGGCCCCTCGATGGTCTCCCAGTTCGTGGCGCCGAGCCCGGTCACGATCTCGATTAGTTGATTGTCGTTCCATCCGAGCACGCGCGTCGCCCCCGTCGTGTCCATTCCGCAGCCCACGCCACCTGTCGAGCCTGCCG
>Ga0196963_10002393_pt1 | contig 11276 bp, 11 predicted proteins | sample S1_5metaG_FD_148600 | JGI IMG/M metagenome (GOLD analysis project Ga0196963, IMG submission 148600) | Soil microbial communities from Anza Borrego desert, Southern California, United States - S1_5 | ecosystem: Environmental > Terrestrial > Soil > Desert | place: USA: California | collected... | reverse complement strand
GTCACCGACCGCCTGTCGCAGGAGTTCCGCTCGTTCTGCTCGGTCTCGGTGCCGGACTACGTCGGCGGTGCATCGGGCGCACCGGGGTCCGCCGTCGTCGCGTCCGCCGACAGCGGCGCCGACGGCGACGTCCGGCTCACGGGGTGCCGCTGACGGGCGGCGACTCGAGGTGACAACCTGATGCTCCGATGAGCGCGCTCCTCGAGTCGATCGACGCCGGGTTCACGCTGCCGCCCGAGTGGTACTCGGACCCGGCGATCTTCGAAGCCGAGCAGCGCAGGATCCTGTGGCGGTCGTGGCACTTCGTGACCACCACGGATCGCCTCGCCGAGGTCGGCGACCGGTTCGTGTGGGAGATCGCCGGCCTGCCGGTGACGCTGGTGCGCGCCGGCGACGGCGACGGCGCGATCGTCGCCGCCGACCCCGGCGGTGCGCAGGTGCACGTGTGGGGACCCATGGTGTGGGTCAACCCGGCGCCCGACGCGCTCACCTTCGCCGAGTGGACCGCAGGCGCCGACGGCGGCGAGTCGCTCGAGGAGCGCATGCGTCGCATCGGATGCGACGTCGACGCCTACGTGCCGATCACCGAGCGCGTCTGGGACATCCCCGCCAACTGGAAGGTGTTCCAGGACAACACCATCGAGTGCTACCACTGCCCGACGACGCACCCGGAGTTCAGCCGGGCGATCGTGCAGGACCCGGAGCGTCAGATCCTCGGCATCGGCGGTCCGACGTGGGTGCACCACACCCTGCCGTTCCGCGACGACGACCGACGTGCGTACCACTTCAGCTGGGTCTTCCCGACGACGTACGTGCAGTTCACCGGCCGAGGCTTCGACGTCGGCTCGGTCTCCGTCCTCGGCGTCGACCGCCTGCGCCATCGCCACATCGGCTTCGGGTCACCGAGCGACACGCCGGAGCGGATCGCCGCGGCGCAGGCGTGGCTCGACCGCGATCCGACCATCGACCAGGACGTCGAGATCTGCCGGCTCGTCCAGCGCGCCCTCGACTCCGGCGTCGCCCCGATCGGCCGCCTCCTCGCCGGCCGCGAGCACCTCCTCACGCACCTCTACCGCCGCATCGTCGAGATGATGGAGGCCTGAGCGACCCTCGACGCTCACGCGCCGAGCGTCGACGCGAAGAGCTCCTCGAGTGCCTGCCAGTGCCGCTCGGCGGCGGCCTCGTCGTAGGTGGGGTTGTCGGCGACGGCGAAGCCGTGCGCCGCCGGATACGTGACGAGCGTGTGGTCGACGCCCGCGGCGGTGAGCGCGGTCGACAGGCGCTCGTGCTGCAGCGGCGGGAACGTGCGATCGTTCTCGGCGGCGGCGATGTAGAGCTTCGCCTTCATCGCGCCGGCGAGCACGTGCGGGCTGTCCGGCGCGTCACTGGCGAGCTCGCCCCCGTGGAACGACGCCGCCGCCACGACGCGGTCGGGGTGCCGCCCGCCGGCGGTCAGCGCGAACGACCCACCCATGCAGTAGCCGGTGGTCCCGACCGCCATGCCGCGCACCTCGGGCTGGTCGGGGAGGAATGCGAGCATCGCCGCGGTGTCGACGGCCGCGCGCTCCTCGGTGATGACGGCGAGCAGGTCACGCAGGCGAGCTCGCTCGCCGGGATCGCTGAACGTCGTGCGACCGTCGAACGGCTCGAACGGCCCGGCGCGGTGGTACGGGTTCGGCAGCAGCACCGCGTAGCCGAGGTCGGCGAGCCGCTGGGCCATGTCGTGGAACGTCGTCCGCACGCCACCGGCGTCGCAGTACATGATCACTGCCGGCCACGGGCCCGCGCCCGATGCCGGCGTGTGCAACCAGGCGTTGCACGCGCCGTCGGGCGTGGGGATGGAGACCTCGCGTCGCGGCATCGACGTGCCGTCAGCGGTCGTGAAGCACGTCGGGGTGCGCGGCGATGATCGACTCGGCTGCCTCCCACACCTCCGGAAGCAACGATCGCGCGTCGCCGGCGCGGGTGATCAGGTCGGCGCTTCGCTCGATGCCGAGATCCTCGAGCAGTGCATCGAAGGCTTCGGCGTGCTTGCGCTGGGCGGACCTCGTGCCGTCGAAGGCGAGGATCTTCTGGCATCGAGCCGACGTCGCCACCAGCCAGAACACGATCTCCCGATGGTCACCCCTCCTGATGAGCTCGCGGCTCGCGTCGATGGCGATCGGCCGGGCAGGTGCGCTGATGTCGGAGCTGAAGTGGAACGGGGTCGCGGCGATGTCCGCGGCCGCGTCGAAGGCGGCCTCGACGCCGGCCAGGTGCCGATCGGCTGCCTCGGGCGTCAGCTCCCGGCACCCCAGCAGATCGAGCAATCTCGGGTACATGGCGAGGTCTGCGTACTCGTCGAGCACCTCGCGAACGGCGAGGTAGCGGAGACGGACCGTCGGGTTGCGGAGCGCCGCCACCAGGAGGATGTGCGTGATGACACCAGTCGCGAACAGCCACGCCGTGACCTGGTCGTGCCAGGGCGTTCCCGGGTCGATCGATTCGAAGCCTCGCTCCACCTTTCGGCGCGCGTTCGCACACCGACGTCGCACCCAGCTCTCGTGGTTGAAGCGTGAGCCCACGACGGCCTGCAGGTTCGTGAGCTCACCGGTGGTGTCGTTGATGATCGTGTCGGCGCGCAGGCCGTGCGCCAGGTGGTAGTCCTCCGACACCCTGTCGGGGTCGGCCAGCACCGGCCACGGCCGCAGCGCGATCTCGAGCAGCACGCCGTCGTGGGCGACCTTGCCCGGCGTCACCGGCACGTCGTGGGCACCCGTGACGATGACGACGTCGAGGTCCGATCCGAGCGGCAGTGGCGCGTCGTCGGCCAATGCGACCGTCGAGCCAACGAGATAGGCCCCGCGAAGGTCGGGGATGTGCGCGGCGTGCCGGTGCACCCAATCGGCGGCCGCCGCTCTCGCCTCCCCGACACGCACGGTTCATGGTGCCACGGCTGCGTGCGCCCAGACGGTCGACAGGTGAGCGCCGTCACGTGGAAGGCTGACGGACCATGAGCGAGCGGGAGCGGAAGCCGCAGGCGTACTACGACGAGATCAAGGCGAAGTTCGCCGCCGAGCGCGACCTGCGCCTGGCGTACCGGCCCGAGGGCACGGCGCAGTTCACGTCGGACCTCGACGGCGATCCCGTGCTGGCGAAGTACGCCGCCGACCCGTACGTCGAGGAGATCATCGAGCGGGAGCCGATCGACGACGAGGTCGAGGTGCTGTTCATCGGCGGCGGGTTCAGCGCGCTGCTCACCGCCGCCCGTCTCCGCGAGGTCGGGGTCGAGTCGATCCGCATCGTCGAGCGTGGCGCCGACGTCGGCGGCACGTGGTACTGGAACCGCTACCCCGGTGTGGCGTGCGACGTCATCGCCTACGACTACCTGCCGCTGCTCGACGAGATGGGCTACGTGCCCACGCGCCACTACGCCGAGGGGTGGGAGATCCTCGAGCACTGTCGGGCCATCGCCCGCCGCTACGACCTCTACGACCTCGCGGTCTTCCAGACGACCGTGACGTCCACGATCTGGGACGCCGAGGCGCGGCAGTGGGTGCTCGGCACCGACCGCGGCGACACGATGCGCGCCCGCTTCGTCATCTGCGCCAACGGGACGCTGTCGAAGCCGAAGCTGGCGAAGATCGCGGGCATGGAGACCTTCGCCGGCCACTCGTTCCACACGTCGCGATGGGACTACGAGTACACCGGCGAGAAGCTCGAGAAGCTGCACGACAAGGTCGTGGGCATCATCGGCACCGGCGCCACCGCCGTGCAGGCCATCCCGAACCTGGCCGAGAACGCCAAGGAGCTGTACGTCTTCCAGCGGACGCCGTCGTCCATCGACATCAAGAACGACTGGGAGACCGACCCCGAGTGGGCGGCGAAGCTGCAGCCCGGCTGGCAGGCCAAGCGCCGGCAGAAGGCGATGACGGCGCCGCCGCTCAGCGTCACCCAGATCGAGGAGCGAGCGCAGCTGTCGCCGGAGGAGAAGCTCCGCCGTCAGGAGAACGCCAACATCGACTACATGATGCGCATCCACAAGCGCATCGACGAGATCGTCGAGGACCCCGTCACCGCCGACGCGCTGAAGCCCTGGTACATGTTCATGTGCAAGCGGCCGTGCTTCCACAACGAGTACCTGCCGTCGTTCAACCGGCCGAACGTGCACCTCGTCGACACCCACGGCAAGGGCATCACCGAGGTCGGTCCGAAGGGCCCGATCTTCGAGGGCGTCGAGTACGAGCTCGACCTGCTCATCTACGCGACCGGCTTCGAGGTGCAGAAGACCGGCATCTGGAACCGCATCGTCGGTGAGACCGGCGTCGAGCTCAACGACAAGTACGCCGACGGCGTCCGCACCGTGCTCGGCATCCACACCCACGGGTACCCGAACCTGTTCATCATGGGCGGCTACCAGGCGTCGTTCAACTTCAACCTCACCGACGTGCTGCAGCAGCAAGGTGACCACATCGCCGCGTGCATCGCGTACGTGCGGTCGCACGGTTTCGAGACCATCGACCCGACGTACGACGCCGAGGAGTGGTGGGTGCAGGAGGTCATCGCCCATCGCGGCAAGACGAACCGGAACGCCGAGTGCACGCCCGGCTACTACAACTTCGAGGGCGAGTCGAACCGTCGCCAGGACGGCAACTACAACGGCGGCTTCCCGGCGTACGTGCAGCACATGGCGTCGGTGCGCGATCGCATGGAGGAGTGCTTCACGTTCTCCTGACCGTTCTTGCGTAGACGGGCGACACGTGGTGTCGCAGATCTACGCAAGATCGAGCCAGGCGACCTGCTCGGGCGTGAGGTCGACGTCGCAGGCCGCGAGCGAGGTGCGCAGCTCGTCGAGCGAGCGCGGACCGATGATCGGGCGGATGTTCGGCGGCTGGTGGAGGACCCAGGCCAGGGCGACGGTGACGGGGAGGACGCCGAGCTCGCCGGCGAGCTGCTCGGCGCGGCGTCGGCGCTCGAGGTTGTCGTCGTCGAACCAGGCGTGGCCGAGGTAGCCGTCGGGGGTGAGGCTGGTGAAGAAGCCCGCCGCCTGCGCGGACCACGCGATCAGGGTGTGGCCGCGCTCGTCGAGCCAGCGCCGGAACTCGGGATCGGACGCACCGAGGCAGCCCTCGAACGTCGGCACGATCATGCGGGCGAGGCTCAGCTGGTTCGACACCACGGTCATGCCGACGAGGTCGCGGTCGGCGGCGTAGGCGTTCGCCTCGTCGATGCGTGCTGCCGTCCAGTTGCTGCCGCCCCAGGCGCGGATGCGGCCGGCGGCGATGTGCTCGTTCACGACGTCGACGAACTCGGCGACGGGGACCTCGAGGTTGTCGCGGTGCAGCAGGTAGACGTCGAGGTGGTCGGTCGCGAGCCGCTCGAGGCTCTCGTGCAGCTGCCGCGTCAGCCCGTCGGGGTTGCAGTCGGGCGTGTGCGCGCCCTTGCCGATCACCGTGCACTCGCCGCGCACCCCACGCGCCGTGAGCCAGCGGCCGAGCGCGATGTCGGACCAGCCGTCGCCGTACTTGTGGGCGGTGTCGAAGGCCGTGCCGCCGCGCTCGAAGAAGGCATCGAACACGCCGTGGGCGAGCGCCACCGTGCCCTCGTCTTCGGCCACCATCGTGCCGAGCACGATCCGGGCCGGCGTCGTCACCACGGGTCGACCTCGTAGCGCACACCGACCGCCTGCCGCCACCGGTCGAGCGTTCGCATGGTCGCGAGCGTGTCGTCGGTGGTGGGTGCGGGGAACGTCGCCACGCCGGCGTCGACGACGTCCGCCTGGTACGCGTAGAGCCCGCGCTCGGCGGTGACCTCGACGCGCTCGTGGTCGACGTGGATGGTCGTCGTCATGTTGCCGTCGAGCGTGGGGAGCCACGGTGCGGGAACGCTGATCGTCCCCGCGGTGCCGGTGATCCGCAGGAGGGGCGCACGACGCTTGGCGACGCCGCACGACAGCCGGGCGCGGATGCCGCCCTCGAAGGTGAGCGTGGCGTCGGCGCGCCGGTCGACGCCGGTGTGGGCGAGATCGCAGGACCCCTCGACGTCGAGCGGCTCCACCGCGTCGTCGCCCAGGACGACGGCGGCGACGAGCCGAGCGCCGGAGACGCAGTAGCAGCCGACGTCGAGGATGCCGCCGCCGCCGAGGGCGGGCGCGAGCAGCCGACCGGCTGGATCGCTCGACCCCTTGAAGCTGTGCACCGCCTCGATGTCGCGGACCTCGCCGACGACACCGGCCTGCAGCAGCTCGACCAGCCGCTGCGTCTGCGGGTGGCAGCGGTACATGAACGCCTCCATGAGGAAGACGTCGTGGGCGCGGGCGGCGTCGATCACGGTCTCGGTCTCGCGGGCGTTCATCGTGAGCGGCTTCTCGCACAGCACGCGCTTGCCGGCCTCGGCGGCGCGGATCGCCCACGCCGCGTGCATCGGGTGGGGCGTGGAGATGTAGACGGCGTCGACCGTCGGGTCCTCGAGGAGGGCGTCGTAGGTGCCGTGGGCGGTGACGTCGCCGCCGATGTCGTCGGCGAACGCCTTCGCCCGGTCGGCGGTGCGGGATGCGACGGCGACGAGCTCGCCGGTCGCCGACGTCGGGAGGTGGCGGGCGAACGCCTTGGCGATGGTGCCGGTGGCGAGGATGCCCCACCTCAGCGCCACAGCGCGTCCAGGATCGCTCGCCGCCCGCGGGGGTCGGTGACGAAGCCGACGTGCGACGTGCCGGTGTCGCGGTCGTCGTCGGCGTCGGGCGGCGGGTGCGCGTCCTGCCCGGCGATGCGGTCGCGCGAGGACCACAGCGCGGTCCATCGCGCCCGGGGCGGCGTCGTGTGGAGGTCGGCGCGGAACGTCTCGCAGCACGGGGCGGTGGCGCAGTCGATGCTCGGCAGCAGGTCGAGGCCTCGACGGCGTGCGGCCCGCAGCGCGGTCGAGACGGCGGCGACGCCGGGCCGGTCGGGTGGGCCGATCGTCCACGGGGTGCCGGCGGTGACGAGCCGGGTGACGGCCACGGGCCGGCGTACGGCGGCGACCTTCGCCAGCTGGCCGCCGCGGCTGTGACCGACGAGGGCGACGTCGGCCCCGATGCCGTCGATCACCTCGAGCAGGCGCTGCACCGTTCGCTCGCCGCAGTCGACGTTGACGCCGAGGGGCGCGACGACGACCTCCCGCCCGGCGGCGCGGAGGTCCCGGGCGAGCGGTCGCAGCACCGCCGGCGGCACACCGAACCCACCGACGAGGATGACCGCCCGCCACGACACGAACCCGAGTCTGTCGCACCAAAACCGTCAGCCGAAGAGGTCCGGCCAGCGGGTGCGGAGGTCGAGATACCCGACGAAGCCCTCCCACGACTTGGCGGCGTTGGCGTCCTCGATGTGGTCGCCGTAGAGCTCGGCGGTGTACACGGCGATCTCGTCGAGGTCCCAGCGCAGGCGATAGAGGCGGGCGAGGTCGGGATCGCGCTCCACGCCCGGGACGTCGAGCGACCACAGGTCACGCTCGGCCGGGGCGATCAGCACGGTGTCCCAGTCGACCATGGCCCATCCCGTCGTCGTCCGGAAGACGTTGCCGGGGTGCGGCTCGCCGTGGGTGACGACCCATCCGTCGGGCGGCACCGCCGCGCACAGCGTGTCGTACACCGACAGGAGGTGGCGCAGGTCTTCGGCCCGTGAGGCCAGCAGTGCACGGGCCCGTTCGGCGTACGGCCCGGTCCACCACACCGAGTCGAGGTCGTCGAGGGCCTCCTCCAGATCCTCGCGATCCCACAGCACCCAGTCCTCCCGCCACGCGTGCGCCTCGACGATCGGCGTGGCCGCGTGGACCTCGCGGACGAGCGCGAGCACCTCCGGATCGGTGTGCGACCGACGGAACGCGGTGTCGTCCACGATCGACAGCCGCTCGTAGACGTGCACGACCCACGACGAGCCGAGCGGGACGACGAGCCGGCCGTCGGCGGCCGGCACCGGCGCGTGCACGAACGACAGCCCGGCGTCGTGCCGCAGCGCGGTGGCCGTCACCAGCGCGGCGCGCAGCAGGTCGTGGTCCGCGGCGATGTCGACGGTGACGAACCAGTCGTCCGTGAGCCAGTGGTGGCTGCCGAACCCGACGGCGGCGTACGTCAACGGCGACGAGATCGACCACGACGACCGCAGCACGTCGCGCAGCGCACCTTCGTCGAACCCCACCGGCGGGGCGAGCACGGCGTCAGGACCCGATCGCCGCGCGCACGGTCGCCACCGGCACCTGCCAGTTCGTCACGGCGCTGATCACCTCGAAGCCCAGCGCGTCGTTGATCGCCAGCATCGGTGCGTTGGAGAACGCATTGCCGGTGCGCACCCGCTCGACGAACGGCCGCTCGGTCCGCACCCACTCGAGCATGGCCGCCTTCGCCCACTTCGCCAGCCCGAGGCCCCGATGGGCGGGATCGATCCCGGTGTTCTGCTGGAGCACGACCGTGGGCTGCCACGGCTCCCACAGCACCTCGGTGCCGCCGACGCACGTGCCGTCGGGGGCCCGTACCAGCAGCGTCCACCACACCCGCCCGGCGTCGGCCTCGGCGCGGTAGCGCTCCTCGACGTCGGACTCGCTCAGCACGATGTCGCCGACGTCGAGGTCGTCGTGCGGCTGGGTGTTCATGATGCGGTGGAAGACGAGGGCATCCGCCCGCAGCGCCGGGGGGAACGGCCCGTCGACGGCCTCGAGGCGGTAGCCGAGCGCGCGACCGCGAGAGGAGGTCGACCACGTCGACACCATCGACCAGTCGAGCGCGTCGAGTCGGAGCTCGCTGGTGCGGTTCACCCGACCGGGCACCGCCCCGAGCCGGCGGGCGAACGCGTCGCCGGCGGGCACGGCGTCGAAGGTGGAGAAGAGCAGCGACGTGCGACCGGCCTCCTCGGTCGTCTCCACGACGAGCCGCATCAGCCGGGTGCCGACGCCGGACCGGCGGTGGTCCCGGTGCACGAACACGTCGCACTCCATCACGGCGGGGTCACCGGCGGCGTTCCACCAGCACGCGGCGGAGGCGACCGGGGTGCCGTCGTCGAGCTCACCGATCCAGGTGTGGTCGTGGTAGCGCGACGGCAGGGCGCGGGCGAAGGCCCGGTAGCTCTCGAGCGGCTGCACCGCGAGGAGGTCGGGCCGGCGCTCGACCTCGATCGGCGCCTCGACGGTCCACAGCGCCGCCAGCTCGTCGTCGGTGCCGTCGCGGAACCCCACGCGACGGAGGTGCACGCTCATGCCCGCAGTCTCCCGACTCCGGGCGCGGCCGTCACCCGAGTTCGGCGCGCACGCGCTCGGCGATGGCGGCGCGCCGGTCGGGGTTCGGCCACCACCCCTCGCCGCCGGAGGGCGTGTGTCCCGACTGCACCGACATCCGGTAGTAGAAGCACGCCCAGAACAGCGCCCGGATCGCGAGTGCGTCATCCATGCGATCGAGCTCCTCGGTGGAGAGCGCCACGTGCTCGCGGTAGCCGGCGCACAGGGCGGCGACGCCGTCGAGGTCGTCGGCGAACTGGACGAGCAGCGCCAGCCCGACCACGCGCGGCCCGCTCCCGGCGCCGGTCCAGTCGACGAACGTGAGACCGCCGGGGCCGTCGACCGCGTTCGGCGGACCGGGATCCGGGTGCAGCAGGGCGAACGGCAGGTCGGAGCACGTGTCGGCCGATGCCACGATCTCGCGCAGCCGGTCGCGCGCCGCGACCCCGTGCGGCGCGACCCGGTCCGCGACCGAGTCGAGCATCGCCAGCCCGGCCGAGAGGTCCGACGCCGGCAACCCCTCGGACTCGCCGTGCCACGACCCGCCTTCGCGCAGCGCGGCGCCGGAGAGAGCTGCGAGCGAGTGCAGCTCGCCGAGCCGCGAACCGAACGCGCGCATCGACCGCTTCGACGTCGTGGGAGTGCGCCCGTCCACGAAGCCCGTCACGAGGACGGTGTGGTCGCCGGCGATCGACACCGGCGCGTCGGTGACGCATCGCTCCGCGGGGTACCCGCGCGCCTCGAGCAGCCGGAGGATCTCGGCGTCACCCTCGGTGCGCTCTCGCGGCCGCTCGGGCCCGAACGCCCTGGCGATCCACGGCGCGCCGCAGTCGTGGTCGACGCGCAGCACGTACGGGTTGTGGCCCTGGGGCCGGCTGACCCGCAGCGCCTCGATGCCGTAGGTCTCGCTCAGGTGGGCGGGCAGCCAGGTCGCGAACGCCTCGTCGGTCATGAGCTGGACCGTACGCCGAGGTGCGGACAGATCCTGTCCGCACCGGTGAAAGGATTCGGGCATGGATCCGGCCGCCCGTCTCCTGCGCGTGCTGTCGCTGCTGCAGGACCGGCGGGAGCAGTCGGCGACCGAGCTCGCCGACACCCTCGGGGTCACGACGCGCACCGTTCGGCGCGACGTCACCCGGCTGCGCGACCTCGGCTACCCGGTCGACATCACGCCCGGCCGCTCCGGCTACACGCTCGGCACGCACGGCCGGTTGCCACCGCTGCTGCTCGACGACGACGAGGCGTTCGCCATCGCCCACGGCCTGCGCCTCGTCGCGACCGCGCCGGTCGAGGGCGTCGAGGAGATGGCCCTCGCCGCGCTGCGCAAGATCGACGCCCTCCTGCCCACGCGCATCCGCGAGCGCGTGCGCGCCGTGGACGTCGCCACCGTGCATGTCGAGTCGACGTCGGCGCCTCCGGTCAGCGTCGACGCCCTCGTCGCGCTCGCGACCACGTGTCGCGAGTGCGAGCGCGTGCGCTTCGCCTACGTCGACTTCGACGAGGTGGTGTCCGAGCGTCGGGTCGACCCGCACCGCCTCGTGCACGTCGTCGGCCGCTGGTACCTCGTCGCGTTCGACTGCGACCGGGACGACTGGCGCACCTTCCGCGTCGACCGGATCGCCGACGTCGAGCGCACCGGACAGACCTTCGCTCCCCGCGACATGCCCGACGCCGCCCGCCGGGTGATCGAGGGGATCCTCTACACGTCCCACCCGTTCACCGCCGAGGTCCTCGTCGACGTCGAGCCCGCCGACGCCCGCCGCCGCTACGCCACCTTTGCCGTGGTCGAGCCTGCCGACGACGGTCGCTCGATCCTGCGCATCGGGTCGTACTCGATGGACCAGATCGCCCGGTACGTCGCGAGCATGTCGTGCGAGTGGCGCGTCGTGCGTCCGCCCGAGCTCGTCGACGCGATCGTGGCGCACGCCAACCGCATGCGACGGTTCGCCCGAGGGCGTTAGGGTCCGACGCCTCGGTCGAGGAAGGGGGAGTCTCCTCGTGCAGATCCACTTCGCCAACGTGTGGGAGGCGATCGCCGACGAGGTCGGCGATCGCAC
>Ga0196963_10002392_pt1 | contig 11276 bp, 10 predicted proteins | sample S1_5metaG_FD_148600 | JGI IMG/M metagenome (GOLD analysis project Ga0196963, IMG submission 148600) | Soil microbial communities from Anza Borrego desert, Southern California, United States - S1_5 | ecosystem: Environmental > Terrestrial > Soil > Desert | place: USA: California | collected... | reverse complement strand
CACTGCCTGCCCAACACCCGGCAGCGCGCCGCCGAGCGCGCCGCCAGTGGCCGCTGCAGTCGCCGCTTCGCCAGCTGTGCCGCCTTCCGCAATCGTGCGCGCGCCGCCTTCGACTGCGCCGAGCGCTGCCTCACGACCCATGACACCAAGTAGGCTCTTGCCGCCGCCTACGAGCCCGCCCATTGCGAGGCCGGCACCAAGGTCACCGGCAGTCGTTGCGTAAGGGCTGCGCTTCTGGACATCGTTGTAATCGTCCAGACCTACGCGCTGCATCACTGACTGATTGTCGTCGCCGAACTTGTAGTCAGCAAAGCCGAGTGTTGCACCGTGCGCGGCGCCGCGTGACGTGTCGCCCAGTGTCTCTAGGATGCTGCTCCACATGCCCTCGCCGCCTTCGGCGCCTTGCTGCTCCGGAGTGTTGGGCGGTCGGTAGCTGAACTCCTGCCCGCTGTTTTGCAACGCAGCGATGCCTTGCGGCGTTGCTTTGTAGCGCTTGCCGTTCACCCAAATGTGGCGACGGTCATCTGTGCCGGGGTCGCTCATTGTTCAGGGTCCTCTTCTAGGTCAAAGCCCATGTTCAGCGGCGCAGGCGCTGCAGGTCCAGCAGTTGTCGCAGTTGTCGGCTGCGTAGGTCCGTAGATGCCCGCCCAGCCGTACGGCTCCAAGATGCCGCGCATGATGCCTTCGTTGCCGTTGGCGCCGCGTGAGCGCAGGTTCAGCTCAAGCGCTTTCTTGAAGTTGCGGATAGCGAGTCGCGTTTGCTTCTCGTTGTTCCCGCCCATTCTCAGCATCTCACGCGCTTGCTCAGCTTCTGCTGAGCCAGCACCCGTCAAGTCGCGCAAGTCATACTCGACGATGTTCTTCACCGCGAGGCGCATGGCCTCGTCGTCTTTCTTCCACGCTTCGGAACGCGGTCCGCTTAGCAAGCGCGTTGCTTTCGCGAGCGTGCCCGTCCAATTCGGGTTGGCGTTGCCGTCGAGCGTACCAACACCCGGCAAGTCGTTCTCGTATTCAGGGTTGTCGATGATGGCCATCGCGCGATTGATGTCTGGAATCAGACGCGTTGTAGGCTTGAGCTGCTCGCTCTGCTGGAGTGACAGCGTACGGTTGCGGTGCTCATCTTCGCGAGTGTTGTCTCGCTGCTTTGCGGCTGCGGCTGCAGCTGCGCGCTGCATCGCGACTGCGTTGTCGGCATTGTTCAACTCGGTCTGATGCTGACGCGTCAGCTCGTGTTGCTCGCGCGTGAAGTCTTGACCGGCTCGGAACTGGCTTGCAGCTTGCGCGCGCTGCGCTGCAGCGAGCGCTGCTTGCTGCGCCATCTGCTCGCGCGTAAGTCCTTGGCTCGCGTCAAAGTGCCTATCCGAACGCTCGCCGCTCTCTGCAAACTGAGCTTCTTGCCGGATGGCGTTGCCTTGCTGCATAGCCATCGAATCCAGATGGTTGTCGGCTTGCTGCTCGTGATTGGCAATCTGCATCGCCTGCGATGCTTGGTCGCCCAGCACCTTACGGTCAGCCTCGAAGCCCTGCCGGTCTGCGTTCTTGATTTGCTGAATCGCTGCCTGTTGCTGCAGCATCTTTTCCGGACTATTTCGACCGCGCCAATTCTCTAACCGTCTGTTGTACTGGTCTTCGCCAGCCATCATGACTTGCCCGATATTGCCGCGACCTTGCTTGGTCATCAGGCTCATCGCCATTGCGAGCACCGTTTTCCAGTCGTCGCGCTCCGGAGCTGCCTCGGGTGTTGGGGCCTTCAGGCCTGCAACTGCAGCGCTCGGCTTGTATTGCAGGCCTTGCTGTCGCTGCATCAAGTCGCGCGCTTGCGCCCATCGGTCCGGCGCAGCTTCTGGCTGCACAGCGGCTGCGCTAGAGGCCTGCGAGCCAAGCCACTTGTTCAAGTCGTCTTCGTCTTCGTATGACATGGTTGGCTCGCTCACTCCCAAGGACCGGGGTTTTCTTCGTCGTACTTACGTTGGTACTCGCTGTCGACGTAGACTTGATTGACCGCTTCATCAGCGCGTCTATCCTCGCTCTTACCTCGCAGAATCTCACGCTGCGTGTCGTTGATGCCAGCTTGCGCCGTCTGCGCAACACCCGTCTGACCGAGTGCAAACTCGCCAGCGCGCCCGCGGTCAACGCCTTCGTCGCGTAGGCCTTCGTTTGTGCGACCAGTGAGTCTGTCGTAGCCTTCCACGAAGTCGCGATTGCTTTCGATAGTGCGACCAGCAACGCGGTCGTCACGCTCGAAGCCCATGTCGATACCGTGCTGCGCGCGTCCGGTGTAGCTGTCAGCGCGCCTGTCAGAGTTCTCTGTCGTGCGGAAACCAGCGTCAGCAAGCCCCGCTTCGCGCTCCCACATGTCGCGCTGTTGACCCGCGTTGAAGTCATCGCGATGACGCGCTTGCACGTTTGTTTGCTCGCTGTTGAACATGCTAATGGCGTCGTTCGCCGTTCGCATGTCCGTCGCCATGTTGCCTTGCTGAATCGCGCCTTGCAGCATCGCGTCGCGATTGCCCATGCGCATAGCGTCATCTTGCCCGCGCATCGTATTGAGCATGCTGCCCATGCCCTGCGTACCTGCGAGGCGCGCGTCGCGATTGCCCATGCGCATCGCATCATCGCTCGCACGCATGCTGTTCAGCATTTGGCCTTGGCCCTGTGTACCTGTGAGACGCCTATCAGCGTTTGCGTTGCGCATCGCGTCATCTTGCCCGCGCATCGTGTTCGCCATCTGCCCAGCACCCTGCAGACCTTGCATCTGCTGAGCGCTGTTGAACTGACGCATTTCATCATCAGCGCGGCGCATCTCGGTAGACATCTGGCCTTGGCCTTGGATGCCTGCGAGTCGTTGCTGATTATTGGTTATCGCCATCTTGTCGGCTGCAGACTTCGTCGCGAAGTCGCGCTCAAACGATTGGTCAGCAATCGTGCTCGACATGTTGCCGTAGTTGACCAGCGCTTTCTCAGCGCGGTCTACAGCCTTCGCATTCGCCCCCAAGTCTTGGAGCGCTCGGGTGTTGCTCGCCTCAGCAGAAGAAGCATTGAGATTGCTAAGGGCCATCGTAGAGCCGCCCATGCCGCGGCGCTCAAGCTCGCGATAGTTCGCGTCACGCGCAGCTCGCTGAGATTGCTCTTGAGCCAATCGCGACTGCATATACATGAAACGTTCTGCATCAGTCTGACGTGGGTCCATGCGCTCCCGGAACTCTCCGAGCGCTTCCTTTTGAGCAGCCAGCGCTTCCGCATCAGCTTGCGCCGTCGCCGCTTCGCTTTCGAGGTCCATACCTCCACTCGCAAACTGCCCGTAGTCATCGAACACCCCTTGCTGCATGCCTACAAGGCCTGCGTCAGAGCTAATCGCGTTCGCGCCGCTCGCGTAGTCCATGAATCCGCCGTACACGTCTTGCTGCTGTCCGACGAGTCCTGCGTCAGAGCTGACATCGTTCGCGCCGCTCGCCCAGTTGCCAAACTGGTCAACTACGCCTTGCTGCTGTCCGACGAGTCCCGCGTCTGAGTAGATGTCATTCGCGCCGCTTGCCCAGTTGCCAAACTGCGAGACAACACCCTGTTGCTGACCTACCAGGCCAGCATCGGAGCTGATGCTATTCGCGCCGCTAGCCCATCCACCAAGCTGGTCATAGGATGCTTGCTGTCTAGCGACATCTGCAGGGTTGGAGCTAATGTTCTGGTGATAGGCTTCTGGCGACAGCATGCCCATACTGTTAGCGACACCAGTTAGCCGACCGAGAGTGCCTTGGTCTGCAGCATTGTTCTGCTGGTATTGCTGGCCGAGTCCGGAGATAAGCGCATTGTTCTGCGTGTTCGCATTCTGCGCTGACCCACGTAGTCCTGTGAGCTGCGCCCGATTGCTGCCGGTCGCCTGATTGAACGCGTTAGTCTGATTGGTCAGCGCTGTGTTGCGGACGCCTTGATTTGCGCCGATAGCGTTGTTGAATCCCTGCGCATGCGGCGTGAGCGCGTCGTAGAACCCTTGGCCCTGTTGTGCCTGTTCACCCATAAAGCTGTTCCAACGCCCTTCATCAGCGGCGCGGTCAAGCTCTCGAATGTCATCGAACGCGCTGAGGTCGCCACCACGCGCGCGCGTTTCTGCATTGCTTCGGCGCGCTGTTGCATCTTCGGCAGCAAGGCGCGCATTCTCCGCAGCTTGATTGTCCAGATACTCTTGCGGAGTTACGCCGTTGATGGCTGCGAGCCATTCAACCATAGGGTCTATCGGTTCAGGCATGTTGCACCCCAAAATAGATGAATGTGTAAGTCAACACTGTTGGGTCCGGTTCGGGAGCTACTGTCATGCCATCGATGGAGCGTAGGACTATGGTGTTAGGGAGTGTTGAGGCGTGAAAGTCACACGCAACACCCGAGCGAAAGAAGCGCGCAGGGTCACTGAATGCCCAGATGCGTGATGCGATGATGCTGACCGGCCGGAACCCGCGCGGTAGCGGGATATTCATCGGCTCGGTGTACGGCGCGTGCCAGTCGAGAATGAGCGTACGCCCCTCAGTGAACCCTGTTGGCAATCCAGGCCCTCCGCCGTTGATAGGCCCGGTTCCGGGTGTTGTGCCGCCTCCCGGTCCTGGTCCGCCTGCGCCGCCATTGGGCAGCGGTCCGCCGAGCGCCGGCCCGAATCCGTAGCCTGGCATTCCTGGCCCACCCGGGTTGCGGCCTCCGCTCCAGCCCACCGGCCCCTGTGGCGCGCGAAAGGTGTCTGCTACGTCGCGCGCAAGGCCATCGATAGCGTTTACCAGCTGCTCGAAGGGGTCCATGTTGCCGAGGCCAATCTGCCTCGGCTGGTACGGGCTTAGCCGGAGCCCGTTGCCGAACGGGTTACCTTGCGTCCCTGTTGCAGGCAGCTGACGGCGGCGGAAGTTGTTCGCTGCTGCCTGCACCGCGAGCGCAGCTTGCCGCACGCGGCCCGGCCGGTCACCAGCTTGCAGAACACTACGCTTAGCGCACGTGCTCATGTTGTACCCTTCGCTCTACGGATAGTCGTCGTGTAGTGGTTACAGATGATGCTTGCGCCGAAGAACTTGTAAGAGCATGTGCCTTCGGGCGTCGTATAGCCGAGGCTGATGCTGTTGTTTACGGCTGGCGCGTCGCGCGGCACTTCCATCCACGTTTGCGCAAGTGCGAAGTCTTCAGGGTCGCCTTGGTATGACGTGTCGATGCCTGTTTGCACGAACGACGGTACGTCCTCTGCGTCGTATGGGTCGAGGTCCCGCGTCATGCCTTCCATCTTGTTTACGAGGATTGTCATCTCTTCGCCTTCGCAGTCGCCTGCGAAGAACCATTCGACTTCGCTCCAGCGCTTCATGCTTGCCGGGTCGCCGTCAAACACAGGTTGGAAGCGCACAACACTCTGCTGCCGTACGGTTGGTGACTTGCGGCGCACGATAAGCTCTGCGCCTGCAATCTCAGCGACTGTCACTTCAGTCTGCAGATTGCCAACGGTGCAAGCTACTTCAGTGTCGGCAACTCTGATGCGTGACCATTTGTTGAAACGCGTTGAGTAGGTATACGTGAAAGGGTCACCGTCGAAGTTGAAGTGTACATCTCCGGTTGCTTCATCCGGAGTAACGCGCGTCTTATCTGTTGCTGACCACTTAGCCTTACCAACGTTGCCTAGTGCAGTAGTGCTAATCTCACGCACATTACCGCCACCATCAATAACAACGCAACCAATGTTAGACGCACAGAATACCAAATCACCAAGTTTGCCGTAAGCTTTGGGACCTCGAAGGAGTACTTGCGTATCGATTTGGTCCAAAGCCCAATCGAAGCCTGCGCTTGAACTTCCACCCGTACCGCTGAGTCGGTGGATTCCATGCTCAGTCCAAATAACCATCGCTTGCGACGTTGCGCACGCACCATAAACTTGCCCTGTCTTGCCTACGAGTCCAGCCGCTACGACAGCTTCAGGCTGCCCATTCTCGGTCCACATCATGCCGTTTTTGCGGCGCGGTCGCGTCACCAGCTCGGCTGTCTCGCTGAGTGTTGGGAGCGGTGGTTGGTAGTTCTGACCGTTCGATGCTCGGATGGTGAAGTCGCCTGCAGCCGCATAGTCGAAGCGAAACGCAATGCCTGTTGCCGGTTGCGTCCACTCGCCTGGGGTGTCCGGGTTCACGCGCGCGAGGTTATCCACGTTGCAGACCGTCTGACTCGCCAGGTCATCTGCCTGCCCGAGCGGGAACTGCTCACCGTTTACCTCTACGTCGTCAACTTCTTCGTCGCGTGTACCTACTCCCCAGGCGCTCGACCAGTCATCAGTAAGGTTACCCATGCCGCCCGCTGCACGAGCAACTCGTGCTGGCGGTTCAGTGATGTCGAAGTAGAAAGTGTAACCCCTAAACTCTTCAACCACTCGCGCAATGGGAGGTGGTCGCTTTTGGCTGCTTGCTCCGACGACGGTTGCATTTGTGTATAGCGCCTCGCCAAGATTCTGGTCGCCAGTTGCCTCTTCCCACGTATGCGAGTCGAGCGCCGGGTCCGGAATCGTGAACGTAGACGACATGAAGTACTCAGCCGTCGTGCTGATGCCTTGCTCATAGTCTTCTGCTGTCTCGCCAGGTGCAGGTCTACGCGTCTGGTAGGTGCGGTACACCTCAACCATATCGCCAGGCAAGTACTGTGGGTGGTCCGGTCGCTGGTAGATGGTGATGCTGATGTTGCGCCTGTCGGCTTCAGCATCTTCTTCGTAGTCGCCTGGCGCGAAGGTTTGAGCTGCAGCTGACGGCGGACCAGTTACCTCGTAGCAGTCGGGAAAGTGGCGCGTGATAACCGCGACCGTGTGAGCTTGCTGGCCAGCGTGCAGAGCGCCTGCACCTGTCTCAGCGATGGCTTCTGTCGAGATTGCCGGCGCGAACATGCCTGCGAGGCGAGGCGCGCGCTCAGCCGCTGTCGTGGGCGCCAAATAGTCGAACACCATCGGCCCGACATCGGTGCACACAAACACCCTGTCGCGCGCGAGCATCCAGCTAACGCGATTGTCTATCTCGAAGCTCACAGCTTCGCTGTATGCACACGTAGCAGCTGCCCAATCGCTCGGGGTGTTGGACGCGTCTATCCAGCAGTAGCGCCACGCGCCCGCCCGTTTGGCAAGCACGAGCGTGTATCCGGTCGGTAGCGGGATAATCTCGGCAGCCTCGAAGCTGCCCGTGTCAGCCTCTAGCGTAAGCGTCTCCACGAACTTCGGTGCAGCCTCGTGGCTGCCGGCGCTGCGATATACGACGCCTAGGCTTACAGCAAGCGCGCCGTCTGGATACTGGCCAAGCTTGCTCGGGTCCGTAATGAGTCCGAGAGGCTCAAGGATAAGCGGCTTTGTCAGAGGCACAGTTACCTCCAAGCGTGCTGAATAGGTTTGTGCGTGTCGACGCGAACGCGCGGCAGCAGGTAGCTCTTGAGTCGTTGCAGCTCGTCGCTGCTAGCTGCGGCCAAACGCTCGGCGCGCGTGTCCAAATCTCTGCGTCGGCAGATGGGTATAGCCGCGATGGAGCCGAGCAGGGTGTGGAACTCTTCCGGCAGCTGCGGCCAATCGGTCTGGCCCTCGAAGCGCACGTAGTCTCCCGGCTCGACGCGCGCGACGCTGAAGCCCTCGGCCACCTGCAGCGTAGATGAGCTGAGGACTGTCGCGCTCGCGCTGAGTAGCGAGCGCTCGAAGTTGCCGCGCGGCTCGATGCAGTCGATGATATTCGTACCGCTAAGCGTAGCGTTAGCGTTGAGCCTATCTACAGGCATCGAGTTAACCGTAATGATGCGAGTCTCGTGGTCAACTGCAGTCACAAGGCCTGCTGTCTGCGTCTCGACAATCTGCGATGACTTGACGACAGTCTTGACGCGTAGCATGCACGTGTCGATACGTGTTGGATTGATGAGATAGATGTACGAGCCTCGCAGTGTGTAGAACTGAGGCCAGGAGTACATGCGCGCTTCTTCTGCGCAATCCTGCGCTTCAGCTTCTATCGCCTCATCGAACGCAATCCATGTGCGCCCGCTGTCGTTGCTGATGTCGCACTGTTCGATAGCGGGCACTGCGCGTGCAGGCAAACGCACGAACGGGTTGCCAACACCCAGTTGCCGCGTGAATGTGTGAAGCCAGTAGCCTGCGCGTGCGTTGCTGATAAGCGGGTTGAACACCTTCCGCATCTGGTCGTTCAGCAGCTGCACAATCTTCGCGCGCGTGAACTCAGTCGAGCGCGCGCTGAGTGTTGCCTCATCGCGCGCCCACTCGACTAGCTCCAGCTCGTTCATCGAACGGCGCCCCGAAGTCGCGGGTCATCCTCAGCCATCGTCTGTGGCCGTTGCTGCGCCGCGTACTGCTGCGCTGCTTGCTGGAACATCTGGCCCGGCGCGACAGGGCTTCTGCCTGCGCTCGGGTTCTGAATGACAGGCGCACCCTGCCCAGGGTCGCCCCACGGCTGTTGTTGCAGACCCTTGCTCATGCCGCGGAGTGCTGCGGTTGCTTGCGCGCCCCACTGCGCTGGCATGCCCTGCCCGGGCTGTCCTTGCGGTGCGCCTTGTGGTTGCTGCGGCATCTGCCACGGCGGCTGTTGCGCCGCGAGGCCGCGTTGCATGCCTTGCATCATTGGTCCGGGCATTAGTAGGCCGCCTTTAGCTGCAGAGACACGGTGCCTCCGCCGCTTGTGTAATCGTAGGTTGCGATAACGAATGGCGGAGGATTCGCGATGCGAATCACGCCCCTGTAGGTGCCGAGCGGCAAGCCTTCGAGTGTTGAGAGGACGCCCGCCGTGAAAGTTAGGTCGTCGCTGTCACCTGACACGCTGATATGCGTGCCATCGGATAGCACAGGCCACGAGCTGTACGCGCCGTCGTCTTCAACGTTGCAGCGTAGCGTGACTGTGCTGATAAGGTCCGCTGCTGAAGCTACGAGCTTGTACCCAATGAACAAGGCTAGCGCTTGCGTGTCGTTACAGTTGATAACTTTGCTTGTCGCGTCTGCGGCGGCAGCATCGAGAATCGTTTTCGTAGTCTTGTTTCTCATCGCGCTCCCCGCACCTTTTCATACTCGTCTCGCTCATCGCCCCAGCTGCCGAAGCTTTGCGACACGTCTTGAAAGCCTTGCTGCCGAGGCGCTTCTTGCCTGTTCAGCAGCGCCATCCCAACACCCCCTAGGATGTTGCCCATCTGACTGTCTGGTCGCTTAGGCGCATTCTCCATGCCGCCTAACGCCATCTGCGTGTAGCCAGAATCCCCAGCTCGCGCAGCTCGCCTGTCATGGATATCGCGAATCAGCTTCTGCCGATGCTCCATGGAGTTCTTCTTGTGCTCGTGCTTGCCTTGCTGGTCTTGGATAATGCCAGCAGCGAGCGCAATGCCGAGCTGCGCGAGTAAGGGGATTGCCATATCAGGCCGCGTCCTCAACGTCGCCTGGCGAGACGATGTCCTTCACCAGGAAGTTGTGCCAGTTCTCTCGAACGAACGGCGCTTGGTTGCTGTACATGACTGACTGGCAACCGGACTTGTCGATGAGCGGAGTCAAGAAGCCTTCGTTCAGGCCCTTGATGGGACGCATGGTGTTGTCGGTCGTTCCGACGCGGCAGCCGCCCGAGCTGTTCGCGATGTACTTGGCCTGACCTTGCTTCGCGAGGTCCCACACAACCACTTCGATGTTGCCTGCGGGAGTCTCGAAGACGAGCTTCGATTCGCCCTGTTTCTTCACGCCACCGGCTGACGTGTCGCGATTCAGCGCGCTGAACTCTTCTGCGAGCGCAGCGAACGCGGAACCCGCAACCATCAGGCGCCCGCCTTCGCGTGAGCCGTTGTCTGCGATGAGCGCTGCCCACTCGCGGATAAGCTTGCGGCTCAGTGCGCCGTTGTCAGCAGAGAAGATAGGCGTTCGGAACTGCGAGATGATGCCGACGTCCACGCCAAACAGCGTGCCCGTCTGGGTGTTCATGATAGCTTCCAGGCCGATGCAGGAGTTACCCAGCCAGCCCTTCGGCACAATGACATCGCCCGCCTGCGGCGTGACAGCCGAGCCCGCCTTGTACAAGCGAACGTGCGTCTTGGTCTGCGTGGGAGCGCCAAGCACCTGCACGTCACCAACACGCAGCGTGGTGCCGTCGGACTGGTAGATATCGACAAGCGCGTTGCGCATCGAAGGCCAAAGGCCACGGATGTAGCTCTTGGCAGTCAGGCGAACATCGCGTGCAGTGGACAGTGCGCCCGCTGCGTTGGTCGAGAGAACGCCGATGTTGCTCGCGAGTGTTGAGCCGGCGCCGGGACCGTAAGCGAGAGCGAGGTCACGGTAGAGACTCGCGCCCTTACCTTTCGCCTTCATCTTGAGCGACATGATATCGTTGTAGGAAGTGTTGCTTCCGTTCAACGATGCATACACGTCGTCCCAAGAGTACTGAGCGCGCATCATGATGGTAGAACCATCAAGCTCCGCACGCGGCACCTCAGCGCCAATCGCTGCGTTTAGGTCGAAGAGACCACCCGCGCGCGACGCTGTCTGACCGTGTTCGAGGCCAGCCAAGAAGCTGACTTGGTATTTCTCGCCAATCTTCTGCTCTTGCCTGAAGGGGAGCAGTTCGGCGACGGTGTTGATTTCGGGCAGCGCATCGAAATAGCCGCCGTATTTGATTTTGAAGTTGCCAATGAGGGCAGGAGTAATCGTCACGTTTAGAGCCTTTCGGAGCAAACAGTTGTTCGCTGCGTCGGATTGGCTCTGCGTGTCGGCTTACTCGCTACCTCTGCGTGCGCTGGTTTACCCGTAGGTCCAGGACTCGCCGCAGATGGCCTTTGGCCTCAATCGCTCGATGCTTCGCGCTGCACTCTGACCATGACCATAGCGCCCCGGTGTGTCAAGAGAGACTGCACCAGGGCGCTACGTTTTTACTCTTCTACGTCCAGCTCGTAGGTGGCGTCGAAGTCGGCCTTCGACACCAGCGTGTAGAACTTCGGGAGCGGGTCTGCGGCTGCCGTGTAGACAACGAAGTCCCCCACAACACCCTTCGACCAGCCGGTCCGCTCACACACGATGTACGCCCCGTCGCTCAGCAGCTTGATTGCTTGGTCAGCGACGGCTGTCGTGTACCAGGTTGGAGGTGATGCGGCGCCCAGCTCGTGGGCCTCGCAGGTAAGGTCAGCAGTTCTGTTGTATGTAGCCATGTCCTGTTGTCACTTTCCCATTTCGCTCCAGCGCTTGCGCGTTGGCTGGCCGATGTTACCACGCTGCCCCGGTTGCGCTGCCGGTCCAGTGCCTCTGAGTGTTGGGGGCGCGACTTTCTTGGGGCCGCCCA
>Ga0196963_10002391_pt1 | contig 11288 bp, 5 predicted proteins | sample S1_5metaG_FD_148600 | JGI IMG/M metagenome (GOLD analysis project Ga0196963, IMG submission 148600) | Soil microbial communities from Anza Borrego desert, Southern California, United States - S1_5 | ecosystem: Environmental > Terrestrial > Soil > Desert | place: USA: California | collected... | reverse complement strand
GACAGCACGGCGACCAGCTCCTTCGCGCCGAGCTGGCGATCGCCGTTGGCATCGAGCGAGCGGAACAGCGCCGGCGAGCCCTTGCGCAGCGCCGCGGACATCGCCGCGGCGTCGGTGTCCGAGATCGCGGGCGCCGGCATCCGCACGGCGTCCCCCGGTTTCGCCAGCAGCTCGCGCAGCGACAGGCGCCCGTCGCCATCGGCGTCCATCCGCTGGAAGAGCTTCGGATCGCGTCGCGCGAGCGTCTCGCCGAGGCGCTGCGCGGTCTTCTCGTCGAGGCCGGACGCGCCACCCCCCTTGGCCAGGGCGAGGCCGGAGTCGCTGAACAGCGCGCTGTCGGTCGCCCCGGCGCGGCCACCGCTCGGCTGCGCGTTCGCCGACGTCAGCGGCGACGCGTTGCGCGTCGTGGACATGCGGGCGAGGAGCGAAGCGGTCTCGGCGGCGGAGGTACGCATGCGGGCGTAACGCAACCGGCGTGCCAGCACGGCCTGCCGCTGACATCCCCTTGCCGATCCGCGCATGGGACCGCCGCGCGCGCGGGAGGTCCGCCCGCTCGGCCTGCGCGTGCGCAGCCGACGCGTCGCAAGCGCCGCAAGGGAAGGACCGCATCGACGGAGCTCGGCGACGGAGCCGGGCGCGTGGCGCCCGCGGCGCGGCCTAAGCCCGTCCCTCCGACACGGCCTCCGGCGGCACGATGATCGAGAACGTCGCCCCCTCGCCCTCGTCCGACGCCACGGTGATCGTCCAGCCGTGCTGCTCGACGATCTTGGTGCAGATCGCCAGGCCGATGCCGGTGCCCTCGTACTCGCCGGCGCGGTGCAGGCGCTGGAAGACCTCGAAGATGCGCTGCTGGGACGTCCGCGGGATGCCAATGCCGTTGTCGCGCACGGCGATGGTCCAGCCGGCGGCGTCGCGGGTGGCGGAGACCGCGATGACGCTCGGCCGATCCGGCGAGCGGAACTTGATCGCGTTGCCGATGAGGTTCTGGAACAGCCGCACCAGCCGGTCGGCGTCGCCGCGCACCCGCGGCAGCGCGCCGACCTCGACGCGCGCGCCGGTCTCCTCGATGCGCGGACGCAGGTGCTCCAGCGCCTGGGCGACGATCGCGTCGAGGTCGACATCGGTGAAGACGTCGGCCCGGTCGAGCTGCGCGTAGGCGAGCAGGTCGCGGACCAGCGCCTGCATCCGCGCCGCGGCGTCGCGCGCGCGGCGCAGGAAGCCGCGCGTCGCCTCGTCGAGCGCCGCCCCGGCGCGCCGTTCCGCCACCTCGACGAAGTTGGCGATCATGCGCAGGGGCTCCTGCAGATCGTGGCTGGCGATGTACGCGTACTGCCCGAGCTCGCGGTTCGTGCGGCTCAGCTCCTCGTTGGCGCGGCGCAGGTCGTCGACCGCGCGCACGCGCACCACTGACTCCCAGCAGCGGTCGGCGACGCGCTGCACCAGCGCGATCTCGTCCAGCTGCCAGGCGCGCGCCGTCGACTGGTGAATGGCCCAGCCGGCCACCAGGCGGCCGTCCTTGCGCAGCGGCACCGAGATGTGCGCGCGGATGCCGGCCCGCCGGTACGGCGCGCGCACGTCGGCGAGGATCGGATCCGCCTCGACGTCGTCGGACCAGGAGGGCAGCCCCACCCCGAAGCAGGCGATCATGGCGGCGCCGAAGTCGCGCAGCGACCAGCGGCCGGTCAGCGCCGGCAGGCCGGCGCGCAGCTCGATCGACGCCGTGGTGAACGCGTCGCCGTCGGGCTCGAACGTCGCGTGCACGCAGCGATCGGCGCCGAGATGCGTGACCAGCATCCGCGAGGCGGTGGCGATGATCGCGTCCGCCGCGGTCAGCGGCCGGATCGCGTCGTCGAGCAGGACCAGGAACGCGTCGCGCCGCTGCGACCGCTGCAGCTCGCGCGCGATGCGCATCCGCTCGATCGACTCCCAGCAGCGGCTGGTGACCCGCGCCACCAGGTCGATCTCGTCCCGGCGCCAGCGCCGCGGCCGCGCCTGGTGCACGGCCATGCCCGCGACGAACCGGCCGCGCTTGTGCAGCGGCGTGGTGACCACGGCGCGGATCATCGCCGCGCGGTAGGCGTCGGGCGACTCGATGCGCGGATCGGCCTCGCTGTCCTCGACCACCCAGGTCTCGCCGGCGCGCATCAGGCGCAGGCACTCGGCGCCGAACGCCGCGAGGCGGTAACGCCCGACGATGCTCGGGACCCCGCGCGTGTAGTCGCCGACGAGGTTGAAGGTGTCCTCGTCGGGCTCGACATCGGCGTAGGCGCAGCGGTCGGCGTCGAGGTGCTCGCCGAGTCGGCGCGCGGCGACGCGCATCAGCTCCTGCGGGTCCTCGATCGCGCGCGTGGCGTCGTCGAGGGAGACGAGGAAGGCGTCGTGGCTGGTGTGCTGGTCCGCGGAGACGGTCACGATGGACAGCGTGCGCGCCGGGCTCAGCGCCACCAGGAATGGTAGCGCGGGTTCGAACGGCGGCGCTGGTCTCGTCCGGCCTCCAGCGGTGACCTCGCCCGCCGTCGAGACGCCGACGGTGGCGGAATCGATGGTCCGGGCGTGCGCCACGTGCGCCGGGCTTTTCCGCCGCCGCCCAGCGCCCCTCCGATTTCGTCCCCGGCACGGAATCGAACGAATCGCCTTTCGTCCCCCAACCAGATTCGAACGCCACGCCTCCCTCGCCTCCGCTAGTCTCGCGCCCCGATGGTCGCCCAACCGCGCCATCCCGGAGACCCGCGATGACCGCCGCATCCAAGCCCCAGCCCGACACCGCCGCCGCCAAGCAGGTGATCCCCGAGGCCGAATGGCCCAAGCTCCTCGCCCGCGTGCGCGCGGTCATCCCCGAGGCGTTCGACGCCAACGGCAACGTGCTCAACCTGCTCGAGGGCGGCTGGTCGCAGCCCGGGCACGGCAAGCACTACGCGTCGCCGGTCGACGGCAGCGAGCTCGGGCGCATGCCGATGATCGACGCCGAGACCGCCAAGCACGCGGTGCGCTTCGCCGCCAACGAGTTCCTGTCGTGGCTGAAGGTCGACCTCGACGAGCGCAAGCGCCGGGTCAGCACGGCGGTCGATGCGCTGCGCCAGCACGCCGACCTCATCGCCTACCTGCTGGTGTGGGAGATCGGCAAGCCGCTCGCGCAGGCGCAGGTCAGCGTCGACCGCTGCATCACCGGTGTCGAGTGGTACGTGCAGAACATCGAGGGCATGATCAAGGGACGCCAGCCGCTGGGGCTGATCTCGAACATCGCCTCGTGGAACTACCCGCTGTCGGTGCTGATGCACGCCGTGCTGGTGCAGGCGCTGTCCGGCAACGCGGTGATCGCCAAGACGCCGACCGACGGCGGGCTGTACGCGCTGACCCTGTCGATGGCGCTGGCGCGGCGCGCCGGGCTGCCGGTGGCGCTGGTCTCGGGCTCGGGCGGGCAGCTCAGCGAGGCGCTGGTGCGCAACGACGCGGTCGCCTGCCTGTCGTTCGTCGGCGGCAAGACCAACGGCCGCGACATCGCCGCCAGCCTCTACGACCACGGCAAGCGCTACATGCTCGAGATGGAGGGCGTGAACGCCTACGGCGTGTGGAACTTCAGCGACTGGCCGGCGCTGGCGAAGCAGATCAAGAAGGGCTTCGAGTACGGCAAGCAGCGCTGCACCGCGTACGCGCGCTGGGTCGTGCAGCGCGACCTCTTCCCGAAGTTCCTCGCCATGTACCTGCCGGTGCTGCAGTCGCTGCGCTTCGGCCATCCGCTGCTGGCCAAGCCGGGCGAGCCGGCCCCGGCCTACGACTTCGGCCCCCTGATCAACGCCAAGAAGATCGAGGAGCTGCGCGTCATGCACAGCGAGGCGCTGGGCATGGGCGCGGTCAGCCTCTACGAGGGCGCGTTCGACGAGGCGAACTTCGTGCCGGGCCAGGACATCTCGGCCTACCTGCCGCCGATGTCGCTGCTCAACGTCCCGCGCAACTGCCGGCTGTACCACAACGAGCCGTTCGGACCCATCGACTCGATCGTCATCGTCGACCGCGTCGAGGAGCTGATCGCCGAGATGAACGTCTCGAACGGCAGCCTGGTCGCGTCGCTGGCCTGCGACGACGCCAAGGCCGCCAAGCGCATCGCCGACGAGCTGCGCGCCTTCAAGATCGGCATCAACCAGCCGCGCTCGCGCGGCGACCGCGACGAGGTCTTCGGCGGCATCGGCCAGTCGTGGAAGGGCTGCTTCGTCGGCGGCAGGTACCTCGTCCATTCGGTCACGCAGGGACCGGCCGGCGAGAAGCTGTTCGGCAACTTCGTCGACCACACGCTGCTGCCCGACAAGCGCTAGCTGCCAGGATTCCGCGACGGCGTCGGGCGCCAGGATGCGCGCATGCCCGACGCCGAAGCCTCCCGCGATCCCATCGCCCTGCCCGCGGCGGAGCCGCAGGTCGACGCGGACCCGCCGGCGGGGAACGCGCCGATGCGCGGCGGCTTCGACGAGCTGCTGCGCGCGATCGTCGACCGGAGGAACGCGCGCGAGCGCGCGGCCACGATCCCGGACGTCGCCGCGTCGGTGGTCGTCGGCGCGGTGGCGGGTGCGCGCAGCGGCCTCACCGATCTCGCCCGCAACGTCGCCGGCCTCGGCGGCCTCGCGGGAAGCGACCTGGCGACCGAGCTGGCGCTGCGCGCCGAAGCGCACGCGGGCGAGCTGGACCGCTCGTTCGCCGATCGTCACGGCGACCGCCCGCTCGGGGCCGCCATCCGCGATCTCGGCGACGCGGCGGTCCAGCAGGCGCCGATCATCGCCGCCGGACATGCGGGCGGCACCCGCGCCGCCATCGCGACCGAAGCCGCGCTGCTCGCGGGCGACGCGTACGTGGACCTGCGCGTCGCCGGCGCCGAGCACGACGCGGCGCGCGGCGAGGTCATGGCGCGTGGCATCGATCGGATCCGCGCGGCGTTGCATGGACCGATGGACGAGGTCCCGCGCTCGGGCGATCCCTGACCCGTCGCTCGGTCCAGGTCGCCGCCGAGAACAGATCGACCCGCGCCATCGGGCGCGGGTCGATCGGGACGCGGTACGCGCGCCGGACTCAGCTCATGCACTCGCCGGCGCCGAGCTCGGCCAGCGAGAACAGCTTGTCCGAGCCGAGGTCGCGCAGGTCGGCCTCGCCGAGCTCGCCTTCCTTGTAGGACATCAGCGGGGTCAGGCGCTCCTTGAGAGCGGCCTTGGCGGCCTTGGCGGCCTCCTTGTCCTGACCCTCGCCGGCGACGCGGCGCAGGTAGCGCTCGAACGATTCGTCCCCCTGGCGCTCGGCCATGTACCAGGCGGCGAGCTGCTTGACCACGTCGACCACCTTCCGCGCCGGGATGCGCGCGATCATGGTGGCGAAGTTGATCGAGTCGCCGTGGTCGCCGCCGCCGACCATCAGCACGTAGTGCGGCACCAGCTTGTCGCCGACCTTCGAGGCCGCGCCGTGCAGGCCGATCGTGCCGATGTGGTGCTGGCCGCAGCTGTTCGGGCAGCCGCTGATGTTGATGCGGCTGTCGAGCACGCGCGCGTCGGCCTTGATCGAGACCAGCGCGTTCTCGAGCTCGCGCGACAGGTTCTTCGACAGCGTGATGCCGAGCTGGCAGGTGCTGGCGCCCGGGCAGCTGACCACGTCGACCATGCTGTGCGCCTTGCGCGTGTAGCCGAGCTGGTCGAGCTCGCGGTAGAGCGCGGTCAGGTTTTCGAGCTTCACGCGGCGGAAGATCAGGTTCTGGTCGTTGGTCGAGCGCACGTCGCCCTCGGCGAACTTCTCGGCCAGGTCGGCCAGCGTGCGCATGCGGTCGGCGGGGATGTCGCCGCGCACGATGCACAGGCTGACGACCGCCAGGCCGCCCTCGCGGTGCGCGCGCACGTTGCTCTTGCGCCACTCGCCCTCGGCGCCGGCGACCTCGGGGATGACGCTCGGCTTGGCGGGGGGCAGGCGATCGGGCAGCACGGCGCCGGCGATGCCCTCGGCCTTGGCCGCGGCGTACTCCTCGGCCACCAGCTTGCGGAAGCCCTCGTCGCCGTGCTTGCGCAGGACGAACTTCAGGCGCGCCTTGGCGCGGTTCTCGCGGTCGCCGTACTTGTGGTGGACGCGCACGATCGCGTCGCACATCGGGATGAGCTCCTCCTTGGCCAGGCACTCGTCGATGACGATCGGCGCCTGCGGCGTCGCGCCGAGGCCGCCGGCGGCGACCAGGCGGAAGCCTTCCTTGCCGTTCTTGACCACGGCGAGCGCGCCGACGTCCTGGATCATGACCTGGCCGAGCGGGTCCTTGGCGGATCCGGCGAGCGCGATCTTGAACTTGCGCGGCAGCGAGGCCGAGCGCGGGCCGCGCAGGAAGTGGTTGAACACCGCCTCGGCGTAGGGCTCGATCGCGAACGGCTCGTCGGTGCGGGTGCCGGCGAGCGGGCTGCCGCACACCGCGCGCACCGCGTTGCCGCAGGCTTCGCGCGTCGTCAGGCCGCAGTCCTCGAGCGCGCGCAGCAGCGCCGGCGTGTCATCGAGCTGGACGAAGTGGTACTGGATCGCCTGGCGCGTGGTGATGTGGCTGATGCCGTTGGTGAACTTCTCGCTGCAGTCGGCGAGCACGCGCATCTGCGCCGGCGACACCTTCCCGTACTTCAGCTTGATGCGCACCATCTGGTTCTCGCCCTGCTGGCGCTGGCCGTAGACGCCGTGCACCAGGCGGAACGGACGGAAGACCTTGTCGGCGTCGATCGCGCCCTGATGGAGCAGATCGATGGTGTTCTGGTACTTCGCGAGCTCCTGCTCGACGACATCGGGAAGCTTGGCGGGGGCGGCGGTCGGCGGCGTCATGGTCGGCTCCAGCCCCGCGGACGGGGCATGCACAGGGACGGAATGGTGGAACGCGGATGGTAGAACCGGCGCCAGAGCGAATCCATACGAAGGCCCGGCCCTCCTCATGCGGCGGTCGTATGGGAGGAGCACGCGCAACCCGCGTCTGCGGAAGGCGGTTAAGCGGTCGCGACCGCCTCGGCGTCGCGCTCCCGCGACCCCGCTAGCCGATCCGCGCATGCTTCCTTCACGAGGCAGCCGGCTACGGTCCGGCCCCATGCTGCCGCACACGGACGACGACGCCTCGGCGCTGATCGCGGCCGCCCGCCTGCGCGGCACCACCGACGATCCGGCGGTCGCCGCGGTGGCGGAGGAGCTCGCCGCCGCCGGCGCGGGTTGGCGTGCACGTCTGATCGAACGCAGCCGCGGCGAACCCGCCGTCGACCGCCTGCGCGCCCTGCTGCCCCCGGGCGGGCTGGCGATCGGCGCCTACCGGCCCCTGGCGCTGGTCGCCGACTGCGGCACCAGCCACGTCTGGCTGGCGCGGCGCGACCAGGTGTCGCCGCTGGTCGTGGTCAAGGTGCTGCGGCCGGAGCTGGCCCCGAGCGTCGAGTTCGAGCGCCGCTTCGCGCGCGAGATCGGGATCGCGCGCGGCTTCGACCACCCGCACCTGGTGCGCTGCCTCGATCACGGCCGGGACCGCGACCACGTGCCGTACATTGTCCTCGAGCTGGTCTCGGGCGGCGACCTGAAGCGGCTACTGACGCGCGAACGCCGGCTGGACGAGGCCCGCGCGCTGACCATCGCGCTGGGCGTCGCGCGCGGGCTCGAGCACGCGCACCGCGCAGGCCTCCTGCATCGCGACATCAAGCCGGCGAACATCCTGCTCGACGCCAATGGCGCGGCGAAGCTCGGCGATTTCGGCTTCGCCGCGGCGCAGATCGATCAGGGGCTGCTGACCATGCGCGGCGTGGTCATGGGCACGCCGCACTACCTGGCGCCCGAGCAGGCGCGCGGCGAGCGCATCGACGGCCGCGCCGACACCTATGCGCTGGGCTGCGTGCTGTTCGCGATGCTGGCGGGCACGCCGCCCTTCACCGGCGACGCCGATTCCATCCTGCGCCAGCACGTCCACGCGCCGATCCCCGACGTGCGTCGCGCCGCGCCGGCGACGAGCGAGGCCACGGCCAAGCTGATCCTCAAGTGCCTCGCCAAGGATCCGGCATCGCGCTACGCGTCGGCAGCGGCGCTCGTCGCCAGCCTTGAGCGCAACCTGGCGGCGATCGGCGCGGTCGCCGCGGCGCCGGCGGCGCGCCCGGAAAGCGCGACGCTGGTCGCCGATGCCGGCGCCGACGCGCTCGCCGGCGACCTGAGGCAGGCGTTCGCCGGCGAGTGGCTGACGCTGGTCGACGAGCGCCTGCGCGACGGCGCGGTCATCGCCCTGTGGGCACGCGATCGCATCACCCTCGGCAGCCGCATGGGCGCGCCGACCGACTGCTGCCTGCGCGTGTATCCCGCCGCCGACCACGCCGACGCCTGCCGCCGCATCAGCCAGGCGCATCTCGCGCTCGGCGTCGACGACCAGGGCGCCTTCGTCGAGGACCTGGCGAGCACCAACGGCACGCGCGCCGACGGCGAGCTGCTGACCGCGCCGCGACGCCTGGGCGCGGCGACGACGCGGGTGGCGATCGACGGCGCGCTCGCGCTCGACGTGCGCGCCATCCCGCGTTCGGGACCCGCCGTGCGCGCCCTCGCCGGATCGCCGGATCCGCGGCGCGACGCCGCGCTGGGCCTCGAATCGTCGGCGGCGTGCGACGCGCTGGTCGCCACGCGCATCGACAACCGGCCGCGCCTGGCCTACGCCCTGGTCCTGCGCCGCCTCGCGATCGGCGGCGATGACGGCCTGCCGGTCGCCGGCCATCGCGGCGGCGACCGGCTGATCGTCGCGCGCTGGCACGGCCGCTGGCTGTGGCGCGCGCGCGACGGGTGGCCGTGGCTGCCGCTGGCGGTCGGCGACTGCCTGACCCTCGGTTCGATGCGCCTGCTCGCGCGCGCCGGCGACTGGGCCGACCTGACATGAGCGACGCGCCGTCGATCCCCGGCTTCCGCGTCGGCACGCTGATCGGCCGCGGCAGCTCGGCGACGGTGTGGCGCGCGGTCGACGAGCGCGACGGCGCGACGGTGGCGCTCAAGGTCATGGCCATCGCCGGCGGCGACGACACCGCGCGCTTCCTGCGCGAGGCCGCCGCTGCGCAGGCGCTGTCGCATCCGCGGGTGGTCGCCTGCCGCGGGTCGGGCCGCCACGACGACGCGCTCTGGCTGGCGCTCGAGTTCGTGCCGGGCGGCGACGCGGCCGGCCTGGCGCGCGCCGCCGGCGGCCGCCTCGACGAGCGCCAGGCGCTGGCCATCGCGCGCGACGCGGCCGAGGGCCTCGAGGCGCTCTCCGCGGCTGGACTGGTGCATCGCGACGTCAAGCCGGCCAACCTGCTGATCGACGGCGACGGCCGCGCCAAGCTCGCCGACCTCGGCCTGACGCGCACCGGCGACGACGCGCTGACGCGCACCGGCGCGGTGCTCGGCACGCCGGCGTTCATGGCGCCCGAGCAGGCGCGCGGCGACCGCGCCATCGATCCGCGCGCCGACATCTACGCGCTCGGCGCGACGCTCTACGCGCTGGTCGTCGGCCAGCCGCCGTTCAGCGGCGAGACGCCGTGGGCGGTGATGGGCAAGGTGCTGCGCGATCCCGTGCCGGATCCGCGCGCGCTGCAGCCGGACATCAGCGGCCAGTGCCGCGCGATCATCCGCTGCTGCCTCGCCAAGGATCCGGGCCAGCGCTACGCCGACGCGCGCGAGCTGCGCGAGGACCTCGCCGCCGCGATCGCCGGCGGGATCCCGGCGCATGCCGGACGCATCCGCGCGCGCGGCCGCGGCGGCGACTCGCCCCCGGAGGCGCCGTCGCCCCTGGCGGGAGACGACGCGGCGACCGCGCCGCGTCCGTGGGCGCTGATCGCGACGACCGCCGCGCTGTTCGCGATCGCGTTCATCGCCGGCCGCTGGTCGGCCGCGCGGGCGGTCGATCCGCCGGAGCTGCTCGCGGCGCGCGGCGCCGACGACACCCAGGCGTGGTACCGTTTGAGCACGACGACCGAGGGCGAGGCGTCCGCCGAGGCGTGCTCGCGGATGGTGCTGTCGTCGGCGATCCTCGTCGCCGGCGAGGACGATCCCGCGCACGAGGAGGCGATGGCGGCGACGCGGACGCGGTTGAGCGCCGAACGCGACGCGCTGGCGGCGGCGCAGGCGACGCTACGCGATGCGCGCGCCGCGCGCGGCGCGCCGGCGGTCGCCCCGCCAGCACCCGCTGCGCCCCAGCGACCACCGGTGAGCGCGGCGGCGGTCCCCGCGACGCCGACGCCGACGCCAGTGGACGGCGCGACCGAGGAGCCCGCGCCATCGCCGGCGGACGCGGCGGCGGTGGCAGCCGCCCAGGCCATCGCGCGGGCGATCGTGTCGCAGCATGCCGGCCGCGCCTCGATGCAGCTCGACCTGCCGGCGAAGACGGTCGCTTTCAGCGTCGATCCGCGTCGACCGTCGGATGTCGTCGCGATCGGCTCGGATGGGGCCGTCCATCGCTCGCGCGACGGCGGCGCCGGATGGGACGCGCCGATCAGGTGCTCCGTCTACCCGCAGCAGCGCGCCGCCTGCGCGATCCGCGGACCGGCGGGCGACGGCTCGGTCCTCATCGTCTGCCCGACCACGCGCGACATCGGCGCGTGGTCGCCCGCCGGCGGGACCTTCGCGCCGTTGGCGCTGCCGCACCGGGCCGCCACGCCGCACCCGCACCGCATCGCCCTGCTCGACGACGGCCGCGTCGTGGCGCTGATCGAGGACGACCGCTCGCAACGCCGCTGCCACGTGCTCGACATCGGGGCGCAGCGCTGGCGGCAGGATCGCATGCCGCCCGACCTGCTGGACTGGGTATTCGCGTGGCGCGGGGGCGCCGTGATGATCCGGCGCGGCGAAGTCGACGGCACCGTCGCGTGGAGCGTGGACCTGGGCGTCAGCTGGGACACGCATCGCGACCAGCGCCTGGTCGCGTTCGGCAGCGATCCGGATCTCCTGGTCAGTGCCCGCGTCGGCGACGGCGTGCTGCTCTTCGACCGCGCCACCGGCACGTTCATGCGCCTCGACCCCGGGATGGCGGCGCCCGAGATCTGGCGACGCGAGTCGATCGCCGAGACGACCGGCGATCTCAGCGCGATCCAGGCCGACCTGCGCGATCCGCGGGTGCTGTACGGGTTGTCCGCGCTCGGCTTCATGGTCAGCCGCGATGCCGGATCGACCTGGTGGATCGATCCGCTCGGGCTGCCGAGCGGGACCGACCGCCGGATGCTCGCGGTCGCCGACGGCCACGCCCTGGTGCTGTGGGAGCGCGGCGCGGCCAGGCATCCGCTTCCGGGCGCCGAGGTCGAGCTGCGCGCGCGTTCGCCGAAGCG
>Ga0196963_10002390_pt1 | contig 11289 bp, 14 predicted proteins | sample S1_5metaG_FD_148600 | JGI IMG/M metagenome (GOLD analysis project Ga0196963, IMG submission 148600) | Soil microbial communities from Anza Borrego desert, Southern California, United States - S1_5 | ecosystem: Environmental > Terrestrial > Soil > Desert | place: USA: California | collected... | reverse complement strand
GGCCCGGATGGCTTCGCGAACGCTGAGCGGGCGCACGGCGTCGCCCTCCACGCTGACTTCGAACAGATAAGGCCCGACCACGACCTGGTCCGCCGCAGCCTTGTTGGCGATGGCCATCAGCGCGGCGGCGGTCGCGGCATCCTGGGCCACGGCGCTGGCGTTCACGTCGGGCGACCAGCGGCCATTCTCGGCCAGGAAGACGACAGCGCCGTCGCCCAGCCGGTTGGCCGTGACGGCCTGCGCCCCGTTGAGATTCTTGCTCTTGATCATGCGCGCACCTTCAGCGGCAGCAACTGCGCCCAGGCGGGCGAAAGCGTGACAACCTGGCCGATGACCAGCAGAGCCGGCCCCTGCCCGAGCCGCGGCTCCGCCAGCACGCCGAGATCGCGCAACGCACCGGTGACCACGATCTGATCGGCGCGGGTGCCATTCTGAATGATGGCGACAGGCGTCGCGGCGCTCAGACCGGCGGCGATAAGACGTTCCGCCACCGTCGCGGCCGTCGACAGGCCCATGTAGACGACCAGCGTGCGGTCGGCGTCGGCCAAAGCCGCCCAATCGGGCTCCGCATCCCCCAACTTGGCATGGCCGGTGACAAACGTGACGGAAGACGCCATGTCGCGGTGGGTCAGCGGGATGCCCGCCGCCGCGAGGCAACCGTTAGCCGCGGTGAGGCCGGGCGCGACCACGACCTCGATGCCGCGCTGGCGCAGGTAGTCCATTTCCTCGCCACCGCGGCCGAAGACAAAGGGATCGCCGCCCTTGAGGCGCAGCACCCGCTTGCCCTCACCCGCCAGCCCAGCCATCAGGCGATTGATGTCACTCTGCGGCAGGGCCTGATGCCCCTTCGTCTTGCCGACGGCGATGCGCTCTGCGTCGCGCCGCACGCGATCGAGGATGTCCGGCCCGATCAGCTCATCGTAGAGGACCACATCGGCCTGCTGCATCAGCCGCAGCGCCTGGAAGGTCAGAAGGTCCGGGTCGCCCGGCCCGGCGCCAACCAGGTAGACGACGCCGCCTTCGGCATGCGCCGCCTTGTTGAGCATGAGCAGCATGGCTTCGCGCGCCGCGCGTTCGTTGCCTGCCAGCACGGCCTCGGCGGCCGGGCTGTCGAAGAAGCGCTCCCAGAACCGGCGACGGCTGCGCGCCTCCCCGATTACGCCTTTCACGGCCGTACGGAAACGCGCGGCGAAGCCCGCCAGCTCGCCCAGGCGTGCGGGCAGCAGCGTCTCCAGCCGCGCCCGCAGCAGCCGGGCGAGCAGCGGAGCCGTACCGCCGGACGAAATACCGACGACGATCGGCGAGCGATCGACGATAGCCGGCACCAGGAAATTCGAAAGATCGGCCCGATCGACGACGTTGACGGGAATGTTGGCCGCACGCGCGGCGACCGACACCGCTTCGTTGCTCTCGGGATCGGCGCTCACCACCACCGCGCAGCCCTCGACATCTGCGGCCCTGAACGCCCGCCGCTCGAGGGTGATCTCGCCCGTGGCCGCCAGCTCTGCGATCTCGGCGACCGGCTGTACGGCGACCACCAGCGCTCGCGCTCCCGCCTTGCGCAGCAGCCGGAGCTTTTGCGCCGCGGTCTCGCCGCCGCCCACGATCAGTACCCGGCGCTCGCGAAGATCGACGAAGAGGGGCAGGTAGTCCATGTCACGTGTCTCGAAACGACGTATCCGCCGCTGAACGGCGGGTTCCGGTACGTCAGTGTTGGATGTTGAAGACGATCAGCCGGCGGCGCACCACGCGGCTGGCCACAGCGAATCATCAGCCTCGGCAACGACTGCACGCTTGCCGACAGCCGCATACGGCTCCCCGCGAGCCCCGGCCGGCGCATTTGCCAACCGGTTGAACGAGACGAGGAACAGACGGTGATGCGGCCGGTCGCCGGCCCGGCCCAGCACGTAGGTCAGGTTGGCGTCGAACAAAATCACGTCGCCGATGCCGCCGGCAACCGGCGACAGGGTAAGACCGGTGGCCCGATCGGGCTGGCGCTGGGAGCCCGCCACGACGGTGAGGGCCGGTTCGTACGCCGCATCTTCGAGCAGGATCGCGGCTGTCAGCGCTTCCGGGGCCTTCATGCCGTCCAGGGCGGCCCAGGAGGCGAAATCGCGGCGCAGCCGGCTTTCCGGTTGTCCGGCGGCGCGCCAGGTCAGCAGACGGGTCTGATGGATATAAAGCTCGTCGCCGAGCAGCGTGCGGGCGGCCCCGACAATCCGGGGATGACGGGCCAGCCGACCGAAGGCCGCTTCCATCCGATCGGCACCGTAGATCGCCCCTTCCGGTGCCTCCTCGGGCCAAGACCCGCGGGCGGCCGTGCGCAGGGCCACGGCCTGGGCCTCGTCGCGGATCCAGCCGATCTCGTCGAACGCAAACAGCCCGGGCAGGCTCAGAAAGCCCTGATCGCGGTACCGCTGGGTCTGCTGAGGGGTGAGGCTAACCATCCTCCGATGCTACGCACCGGTGGCCACAACGCACGGCATCATTTCTAACGCCTGGTTTTAGATTTTCTGCCGGCCGGGCCGGGGCCTAGCCGCTGGCGGCCTCGGCCCTCACCCAGTCGCGGAAAAGCGCCACTTTGGGCAGGTTCAGCTTGGCTTTCGGGCAGACGACGTAATAGGCAAAGCCGACCGGCGCGTTGACCGGGAAAGGCTTCACCAGCCGGCCTTCCGCCAGGTCGGCGGCCGCCAGGGTCGATTTCGCCAGGGCGACCCCCTTGCCCAGCACGGCCGCTTCGATCACCAGGCTCGACTGGTTAAACCGGGTGCCGCGCGAGGCGTCCATATCGACGCCGGCCGCCTTCAGCCACATGACCCAGGTCGGACAGGATTCATCGTTATCCGGGCTGTCGTCGTGCAGCAGGGTGTGGTGGCGCAGGGCATCCGGGGTCTCGATCGGCCCCTTCTCCTTGAGCAGGCCTGGGCTGCACACCGGAAAGACCGACTCCTCGAGCAGCCGCTCCACGACGAGATCCGGGTAACGGCCGGCGCCGTAGCGGATGGCCAGATCGACGTCATCGCGGGAAAAGTCGGTGACCTGCATCGAGGCCGAGACCCGGACATCGATTTCCGGGTGCTTGGCCTGGAAGCGGTCGAGCCGGGGAACCAGCCATTTGGCGGCAAACGACGGGGCGACGCTGACCGTGACGACCCCGGCCATGCCCAGGGAGTCGATCTCGTCGATGGCCGAGGACAGGCGTTCGAAGCCTTCGCGGATACCCGGCAGGCAGGCCTGGCCGGCATCGGTGAGCAGCAGCGAGCGGCCATCGCGACGAAACAGCGGCACGCCCAGATGGTCCTCGAGCGTGCGGATCTGATGGCTGACAGCCGCCGGCGTGACGCTGAGCTCTTCAGCCGCCCGGGACAGACTTAAGTGACGTGCGGCCGCTTCGAACGCGCGCAACGCGTTGAGCGGTGGTAGGCGACGGCCCATGCGCCCTCTATGGTCGACCTCGGGAACCTTGTCCTTTTAGTTTTTCTATCCGGCAAACGAAATAACTTTAAATCCGGCCTCCGGCGCGCCCTCCGGCTGGCAGCACGGGCCGACCGGATCACAACGAGTTGTGTAGCGTCGGCGAGGCGCGGCCGGCATCGTGCTCCCGCCGGGGTTTCACCCCGCTGCCGTGAGTGCTAGACACTCATTTTTCCGAACCGGTCTGGTCGACGAGGTGGGTATGCCGGCAGTGGTCTATGTGCTGAAGGATGGCAGCGAGCGGCGGATCGACGTGCCGGAAGGGACGAGCGTCATGCTCGGCGCCATCCAGAACAACGTGCCGGGCATCGAGGCGGAATGCGGCGGATGCTGCTCCTGCGCCACCTGCCACGTCTATGTCGACGCAGCCTTCGCCGACAAGGTCCCGCCTGCCGACGCGATCGAAAACGATCTGCTCAGCGGCGTCGCGGCGGAACGCAAACCCACCAGTCGACTGAGCTGCCAGATCAACATGACTGCCTCGCTCGAGGGCCTCATCGTACGGATTCCCGACAAGCAATCGCTGTGAAGCCGGGACTGGTCATTGTCGGCGGCTCGTACGCGGCGATGCAGATCGCCGCCTCCGCTCGCGAAGCGGGCTACAGCGAACCGATCCGCATCGTCAGCGAAGAATCGATCCTTCCTTACCAGCGCCCGCCCCTCTCGAAGGGCTATCTCACCGGAAAATTCGCCGCGGCCGCCTTGCCCTTGCGCGCAGAGGCCTTCTACCGTGACAACCGCATCGACCTTGTGCTCGGTCGCCGCGCTGAAACCCTCGACCTTCGCGCTGGCACCATCATGCTTGCGGGTGGCGGCGAGCTTGCCTTCGACCGCTTGGCGCTCGCCACCGGGACACGGCCGCGACCGCTTCCCGTGCCGGGGGCCGACCTCGACGGCGTCCTGTTCCTGCGCTCGCTGGCCGACGCCGACCGGTTGCGGGCGCAGCTCGAGAAGGCCGCCAGCATCGTCGTTATCGGCGGCGGCTTCATCGGGCTGGAGCTGGCCTCGGTGGCCGCAGGCTTGGGCAAATCGGTCACCATCGTCGAGGCGCAAGACCGGCTTCTGGCGCGTGGCGTGTCAGCGCAGCTCGCCGGCTTCCTGGCGGATGTTCATCGCGGCCGTGGCGTAACGCTGCGGCTCGGTACGACAATTCAGGAAATACGCGGCGATGGCGGCCAGGCGCGCTCGGTGCTGTGCAGCGACGGCAGCGCGCTTCCGGCTGACCTCGTCCTGCTGGCCATCGGCGTGGTGCCGAATGTCGAGCTCGCCGCGTCAGCGGGCCTCGCCTGTCAGGACGGATTGCTTGTCGACCGCCTGGCCCGCGCCGGCGATCCGCGCGTGGTGGCCGCCGGCGACTGCACACGCCATCCCAGCGCGTTCGCCGGTCAGTTGCTGCGTCTCGAATCGGTGCAGAACGCGCTCGACCAGGCGAAGACAGCCGGCGCTTCTCTCGCGGGTGCCGACAAGCCATACGAAACCGTGCCGTGGTTCTGGTCGGACCAATACGATCTCAAGCTGCAAATGGTCGGGCTGGTGCAGGGCCACGACCGGCATGCCGTGCGCGGCTCGATGGAGCAGCGTCGCTTTTCGATCTTCTACTTCCGCAGCGACCGGCTGATTGCCATCGATTCCGTGAACCGCCCCGCCGACCACATGGTCGGCCGCAAGCTGCTCGCTCTGGGGCGCTCGCCGAGCCCCGCACAAGCGGCCGACGAAAGCTTCGATCTTCAGAGCCTGCTGGCCTAGAGCGGCAGGACGGGGACCGGTTCGCAGCGCAGCCGCAGCACGACAAGCTCGGGCGGGCAGTTGAAACGCGCGCGCTGGCTGACACCGACACCGCGCGAGGTGTAGCCGAGCATCCCGTCCCACTGCCATTGGCCGGCGACCAACCGGCGGTGGCTGTCGAGCGCCGTGAATATTGGGTGACCGCCTGGCAGGCAGATTTGTCCGCCATGGGTATGGCCCGAGAGGTACAGGGAGTACCCGGCCGCCGCGGCGACATCCGCCAGTTCGGCGCTGTGCACCAGAGCCATGGCGAACGGACCGGGCGCCGGCTCGGACAAAACGCGCTCGGCTTCCGGGGTGTAGAAGCGATTGATATCGTCGAGGCCGGTGATGTGGATTACCCCATCGCCCCGCGTGATGCTGGCACGCTCATTGACGAGCATGCGGATTCCGGCCTGCTCGAGCGGTTCGACGATCTGGTGAGTGTCGTGATTACCTAGCACGCCGAGCACGCCGTCCCGAGCGTTGAGGCCCGCAACTAGCTGTGCCGCGTCTGCCGCTACGACCTCGGCGGAGGGCCAGCCGTGACTCTGAAAGTCGCCGGTGATTACCGCCAGGTCGACGGCGTGATCGCGAGCCTGCTCCACGATCCGATCGATCAGGCGCGGCAGCCGCCGCAGATGAAGATCGGTCAGATGCAGGATCGAGTAGCCGTCGAAGGCCGGTGGCAGATTGGGAAAGAAGAGCTCGACTTCGCTGACACCCAGCGCCAGAGCGTTTCGGACGCCCCGGCGATACCAGCCGAGGAATTGCAGCAAGGGCTCCGCCAGGCGGACGAAGCGGGGTACCGGTGACAGAAGGCGCATGCCCCGGCGGGTCGATCGCCGGCGTTGCGCTTCCAAAGCCTGCCGCTTCGCCCGCCACAAGGCGCGGGCATCGACGACCTGTCGCACGAGGCTGCGAGAGCTGGGTAGCGCCGAAAAGGTTTCCGGAAGGTCCATATGCACCCGACCTGCTTCCTGGCGATCTTGTCCGAACCCTGTGGCGCAACTATGACCGACCGTCAGTCGACCGCGCTCAGTCAAGTTTGGGGCGCGCACGGGCTTGTCCTAGACCCTGAGCAGATAAACGGCCGGTCAATAGAGGGTATTCCGCGCCCCCCTCGGGTATCTCCGACGGGCTAGGTCGGAACCCCCGTATGGCCAAGCTCGTTCCTCCCTCATCTATCACATCTATCACGCCCCTACAGAAGCAGGATCATCCAAAGGAGGGTTCGCCATGAAACGCATCGTGAGTTTGGCCGGTCTGCTGGTGGTCGCTGCCAGTACCACCGCGCTGGCCCAGGTCTTCCTGACCCAGCAACCGCAGACGGTCATCGTCGAGCCTCAGCCGGTCATCGTCGGCTCGCAGCCGCCGGCCACCGTGATCGCACCGGGGACCATCGTTTCCCGCGCCTATGTGCCGCAGGGTGTGATCCACACCACGGCGGCGCAACCCGCCCCGTTTGCACCGGCGCCGGCGGGGACCGTGATCGAGACCACCGCCGACAAGCGAGTGGTCAAGGCGGTCAACGGCTATGACGTCGTTTACGAGGTCAATGGGAAGCCGCATACGAGCCACGCGCTTCTCACCGACGGTCTGGAGGGCACGCGCTTCGCCGAACGCCACGTCGAAGGCCTCTGGCCCCTGACCGTGGGCAAAAGCGAGGATTTCACCGCCGATGGCGGCCCCGGCGGTGCGCATCACATCAACTACCGCGTCCTGCGTACCGAGATCATCCATGTGCCCGCCGGCTCGTTCTATACCTATGTCATCGAACGCCGGGATCGCGTGATGAACGACAGCGGCTCCAACGTCGCCACCTTCTGGTATGCGCCAAGCATCGGCAGCGTGGTGAAGTTCGAGGAGCGCATGGGCCGTGCCGGCCAGCCGCGTCCGGCTTACGAACTGGTCTCGGTTCGGCTGCCCCACGCCATCCCCGGTACCGCGGTCGTCGCGGCGGCCCGCCGCCCCGATACCCTTGAAAACCAGGCAATGTTCTGTCGCGAGCGCGGCACGACGCTGCGTCTCGCCGATGGCCGCGTCCTCGTCCTCGACTGCCCGGCCTACGTGTCGGCCGAGCGCCTCAGCTACGAGAACTGGCTGGTGGTGCGCTGATACGGCGCGGGAGGAACCGCCCCTCAAGCGGGGCGTTTCCTCCCGGCTCGTCACTGAGTAACGGAGGGTGTCATGAACTGGGATCAGGTATCCGGCAACTGGAAGCAGATCAAAGGCAAGGTGAAGGAGAACTGGGGCAAGCTCACCGACGACGACCTCACGGCCATCGACGGAAAGCGTGACCAGCTCGTCGGCCGCATCCAGGAACGCTACGGCGTCGCCAAGGATGACGCCGAACGCCAGCTCAAGGACTGGGAGAAAGCCTCCTGACGGAAAACAGAATCAGGGCATGGGGATCCAGAAGCCACTCAATCAACCGGTGATCGACCCATGACGCTGACCACGATCCTTCTCATCATCATCATTCTGATGCTGATCGGCGCCGTTCCAGCCTGGCCACACAGTCGCAACTGGGGCTACTACCCCAGCGGCGCGCTGTCGACCGTGCTCGTCATCTTGCTGATCCTGATGCTGATGGGGCGGGTCTAGCGCCCCATCGTCTCAGCCTGTCTTACCTTGCGCCTTCGAGCTGCCGCCGCGACCCTTTAGAGGTCTTGGCCGAGCTGGCTGCCGAAAGGCGTTCGTTGACCTTGTCCCAGTTCAGCAGCTTGTCGAGGAAGGCCTCGAGGAATTCAGGCCGGCGATTCTGGTAGTCCAGGTAATACGCGTGCTCCCAGACGTCCACGGTAAGCAGGGCGTGACCTCCCTTGACCAGCGGGTTGTCCGCATTGCCGGTTGAGTAGATCTGCAGCGTGCGGTCCTTGAGGACCAGCCAGGCCCAGCCGCTGCCAAACTGCTCGACTGCCGCTTTCTTGAAGGCCTCCCGGAAACCGTCATAGCCCTTGAGGTCGCGTTTGAGGAGCTCGGCGATCTCTCCCGTCGGTTGACCGCCGCCGCCCGGCCGCATCGAACTCCAAAAGAAATCGTGGTTCCAATGCTGCGCGGCATTATTGAACAACTTCTTCTGCTTCGCGTCGCCTGAGGCCTCCTGGACAATGTCCTCGACCTCGGCCCCCTCGAGATCGGTGCCGGCGACCAGCTTGACGGCGGTGTCGAAATACGTGCGGTGATGCTTACCGTAGTGAAGATCCAAGGTCTTCTGCGAATAGACCGGATCGAGGCCATCGCTTGCGTAGGGGAGCGGGCGAAACTCGAGTTTCATGGCAGTTCTCCCAAAGTCTTAAAATGAGAGTAGCCACCGGCCGAAATCGGCCGGTGGCCACATCGAAGGAGCGACGGATCAGCGACGGCTGAGGAAGAGGAAGCCACCCGCGATCAGCGCGCCCAGCCCGCCGGCGATGTACCAGAGGGTCTGCTGGGTGTAGCGACCTGTAAAGGCTTCCGACAGCTGCTCCGTCGGAGCGTCCGTGGCGTTGATGCCCGCGATGAGGAAGACAACGCCGGCGATCGCCAGCGCGATCCCGCAAATCTGTGCGACCGTCATAAAAGCACCTCTACTTTATTTCGCTGGGGTTCATTCCTTGGCGTGGCTGCGACCTTTCTCTTCTGCGCGCTCAAGCTCCTCGCGCTCCCCGCTGCTGACCGCATCCGCAGCTTCGTCCGCGGCCTTATCAACGCGGCCCGACTTCACGAACTCGCGCTGATCCTTGTTGTACTGGCGCGCGGCCGTCTTGTTCCCCTCGCCCTCGTTCTTCTGCTGGCCAGCCGCTTCAGGTCCCTTGGCACCCGATCCCGATTTCTCGCTCATGGTCATAGTCCTCCGTTTGCTGATCCAAACACCCGGCAGCGGTTGGGGTTCCGCCCCGGTTTTGTGAGGTCTAGGCGACCTTCAGCAGACGCAGAAACTCCTCAGCACCCTTCTCACGCTTGTGGCGCCGGGCGCTGCGGTCATCCTGGCGATCGAGCAGGGTCTGAAGCTCGCTGCGAGCCCGCGAGAGGCGGCTGCGCACCGTCCCCACCGCGCAGCCGATAACCACCGCCGCCTCCTCGTAACTGAGGCCGTTGGCGCCCACCAGCATGAGGATCTCGCGGTGATGGGGGCTCAGACGCCAGAAGGCGCGAGCCATGTCATCGAACTGAACAACGATCTCCTGCGACGGATTGACCACCCGCTTCTCATCCGGGATGTCATCCAGCCGTTCCCGCACCTCGCGGTCCCGGCGCCGCTGATCGAGGAACCGGTTGCGCAAGATTGTGAACACCCACGCCTTGAAGTTGGTGCCCATCGTGAACTGGGTCCGTGCGGACCACGCCCGCACCAAAGTGTCCTGCACCAGATCGTCAGCCGCATCGACATTCCGCGTCAGCGAGCGCGCGTAGGCACGCACATGCGGTATGCAGGTCTGCAGCAATTCACAAAATTCAGCGGTCATGCGTCGACCTCCTTCAATTCACCCGTCATTTCCGCGAGCAGCGTCTTGCGAAGGCGCCGCCGGTACGGTTTCATGGTGAACAGCCTTGCTTGTAGTTAGGCAGCACCGGCCCCTAACCCCAGTGACCAATTCGTGGCTCAAAGTGTCAGCGATACCCACTTCGAAGGAGCAAAGACGCTACCGCGCCACCGTAAGAGGCATGAGGCGCCTGTGAATCCTGCTTCGACCCCTCTTGGTGGGGCTCGGTCCTGCCCGCCTCGAAGGCGCGGCGGTAACGTGGTCGGAACAAGCGCCCACGGGGGGTGTTTACTTCAACGGTTGAATGGATCTGGGTCCGTCTGGAGCATGCATCGATGAATGGAGAAGGCCATTCCGTCGAGCCGAAGCCGGTGAACCTCGACGATATGCAGGACTATATCGAGGGGCGGCTCGGGGAGCGTGATCGCGCACGCGTCGATGCTTATCTGCGCCTCAATCCCCAGGAGGCCGCGCGGGTCGAAGCGCTGCGGCTTCAGGCGCAGCGCCTGAAGAAGCTCGGCGACGACATCTTGCGCGAACCGGTGCCCGACCAGTTCCTGGAAATCCTCCAGCGCCTGCCGAAGACCTGAGCCGTTCGTGGTCAGGTCAGGGCGGTTGATCGGAGCCGCGCCTCGCGCTCCCAAAGCGCTGCGTCGAAGCGCGCCAGCGTCGCCGCAGCGGCGGAAAAGACGCTCTGGGACGCCCGCTGGCTGGGTCTTTCGGTCACGCAGAGGAGATCGACGGCCTCTTCGACATGGGCGATGCCCCAGATGTCGAACACGCCGGCCTCCACCGCCGCGGCAACATCGTCATCGAGAACCAGGTCCGCGACGTTGGCGACTGGCAATACCACGCCGTGGCGCAAACCGGCGACCCGCTCGATCTCAGTTGCCCGGAAGAAGCCCTCGATCTTTTCGATGAGGTCGCCCACCGCCTGGACCTCCCCGTGTTGATTGAAGGACCCGGTTACGGCGAGATCCTGGCGCAGCGGGACTTCCGCCAGCGTCGACAGAATGGCGAGAAGTTCCGCAACTGACGCGCTGTCACCGTCGACGCCCCCGTAGTTCTGCTCAAAGGTGATCGAGCAGTCGAACGAGACAGGGTGGTTCTGGCCGAAGACACCCCGCAGGTAGCCCTCAACGACAAGCGCGCCTTTCTGCTGGATGCGACCTCCCAGCTCCGCGATACGTTCGATGTTCACCACGCCCCGCCGCCCGATGGAGGCCCGTGCCGTCACCCGGCTCGGCCGGCCGAAGCGATGCTCGCCGACGTCACGCACGGTGAGCGCGTTCACCTGCCCGATCGCCATGCCCTTCGTGGCGATGGCGACATGGCCGCGGCGTATGCTGTCAAAGAACCTCTGCTCCGCCCGCCCGTTGCGGCGTTGCAGCGCCTGCCAGGCGCCGTAGATAGCGTCGGGCGGCAGCTGGCGCCGATCGCTGGCAAACTGCGTCGCCTCGCATAACAGGTCCTCGAGCAGCTCGAACCGGGACGATACCAGGTCGCGACGGCCGGCAAATCGCGCCGCCAGCCCGAGCAGAAGACTGATCGCCTCTCGGGTGCACGACAGACCGTGCGCGGC
>Ga0196963_10002389_pt1 | contig 11290 bp, 28 predicted proteins | sample S1_5metaG_FD_148600 | JGI IMG/M metagenome (GOLD analysis project Ga0196963, IMG submission 148600) | Soil microbial communities from Anza Borrego desert, Southern California, United States - S1_5 | ecosystem: Environmental > Terrestrial > Soil > Desert | place: USA: California | collected... | reverse complement strand
AGGCACAGGAGCACGAGCTTAACTTGAAGAAAATGAACCGAGCCGGGGAAGTTCTCTGCTCTTCCGACGCAAAAGAGACTTCGGTCTCTGAGTACTGGGAGGTTTGGTCAGCCGAGAATAGAAGCAAGAGCTCGGTAAGTTGGGTTTCGAGCCAAAACCAGATGTGGCGAGACTACATTGAGCCCGTCATCGGCAATGTCATGATGGCGAAGGTTAAGCCGCCGCACATTCTCAAGATCTTGAACAGAATGCGCGACGGCTCGCAAATGAGGGACGGTAAGCCTCGATCTGAAGCAACATGCCTTCTCGTTTATGCGACCCTCCAAAAGATGTTTGGCGATGCGGTCGGGTTTTACGAGATGCTTGCGAAAAGTCCCGTTCTACCTAAGCACCATCGTCCAGCGGTCTCAAAGAAGCTCTCTCGCTTCCTTGAGCCCAAAGACGCATGGACACTGCTGGACGGGGCTAGGCCTGATCCGGTGCTGGGCCCTCCCGTATGGCTTGAGCTCCTTGCTGGGCTCAGGCGAGAGGCGACCTTAGCTCTTATGTGGCCGGACATCTCCTGGGACACCTCTCAGGCGGTCATTCGACGTGCGTTCAAGACGAACGGCCAACGGGTGATCGTGGATTTCCCAAAGGGGAAAGACTGGGAGTACGTCCCCATGCCGCGCCCGCTGCTCGATTACCTGTTTGAGGTCTACCAGGGGGTCGATCCACACGGGTTTGTTTGCAGGGGGCCAAACGGCGGGATGCTGAAGCCAGAGACCTATGCACCAAGGCTGAAAGCACTCTGCAGGCGTATTGGGCTTCCAGAGTGGGTCTCTCCGCACAAGCTCAGGCACTCGGCGAGCGAGATCTACGTCTCCGAGGGGGCAAGCCAAGTGGACGTGCAGCGGCTCTTGAACCACAAGGACGCGAGCACAACCGCGCGCTACATGCACCGCACCGACGAGCGGTTGCGGGCAATCGCAGGCCGAATCAGCCGGCCGGATCTCAGGGTCGTCGGGGGCGGAAACAAGGATGTTCCCGAAAATGTTCCCAGTGGGGAACAATTAGTCGTGCGCGGTACCAGGGATGAGGCCGGGCATGCGATCTAACTTGTCGAAGTTGTGTTTGATTTTGGTGTTTTTGGGTAATGGCTCTGCTCGGGGTCGAACCGAGACGCCCGTAAGGGCACACGATTTTGAGTCATGTGAGCCACTACCCTTAAACACCGAATCAACTCGCACCTTTGAAGTGAATTCACTGTCTTAGGGGGAATGCATCGGTGTGCCTGGAACTATTTAAAGTCTCTCTTTTCCCGCTCAAATGTTCCCCGCGTGTTCCCGGGGTGCAGTGATGGCCCGCTCTCGCACGATCAAGCCAGACTTCTTTGCCGACACTCGCCTGGCTGAGGCGTCTGTCCAGGCACGCTATCTCTATATCGGGCTCTGGACCCTTTTTGACCGAGATGGAGTCACCGAGGATGACTCGAAGCTGATTAAGGGCCATGTCTTTCGGTACGACGACAAGCTCACCCCGAAACGTGTGGAAGCCATGCTCGACGAGCTGGTTGCTATCGAAAGGGTCCTTCGACTCGAGCACGCGGGCAAACGCTACCTATACTGTCCGACATTCTCGCGGCATCAGCACTTTCACCGAGACGAGAGGCCTAAGTACTCGATTCCTAAAGAGGCGCTATCTAACGCCAGTGCTAGCACCGTGCAGGCATCGATGGAACATGATGCTAAACCGGCTGTAATCTGTAATCTGAAATCTGTAATCGGATATACGTCGGGCTCCGACACTGACGTGTCGCCACCTACTCTGTTTGAGATCTGGAACCAAAACAGAGGCCCCCTCCCGGAAGCCAAAGAATGCCGAGCAGGAACCAAGAGGGGCCGCGCCGCCGCCGCGCGCTGGGCCGAGCGCCCGGACGCCGCCTACTGGACCGGCGTAGTCCGCCGCCTCGCCGCCTCCCCGTTTTGCCGTGGAGAGACTGGCGGGACCTGGCGCGCGACGTTTGATTTCCTCATTCAGCCCGACACGCACGTCAAAGTGCTTGAGGGCAAATACGACCCACCTGCGCGCAAGCCCAAGATTAACACCACCCCAATCGATTTGGAGAAGCTATGAGCATCGACAACTACATCCCTCCTGGTTATGTTCCAAACGTAACCCACATAGGCGAGGTTTACTTTCAGGCGCATGAGGAGCTGCTTAAACCCGCCCCATCGGTAGCCTTCAAGCGGTTTCCTAGTCTCCAGACGATGACCGGAGGACTCAGGCCTTATGAGTTCACGATTCTCTGTGGAGCCACTGGAACAGGAAAGACCACTCTTTGCGCCAACTGGTCTTTGGATTTTCTCAACCAGGGCGAGCCGCAATACATAGCGTCTGTAGAAACTGGCCACACAGACTACGCCAAGCGCATGATCTCGGCTGAGGCCGGACAAGACTGGAACACTGGCGACGTGATTCACATAGATGCGCTGAGGGTTTTCAACGATCAACATCTTGAAAAGTTCAACGTCGGAAATGCTTGGTTATCGCTCTATGACAACCGAGCTCCGGTCGAGTCGCTCATGGCCGATCTTGCCTACATGGTCGAGAACCGTGGAACCAAAGTGGCAATCATCGACAACCTGAACTTCTTTCTGGAAGTAAAGAGCGCTTCTGAATCGATTGTCGAGATGGATCGAGTGATTCATGAGCTCATCATTTTCTGCAAACGTGTTCCGATTCATATCGTCATGGTCATGCACCCAAAGAAGACTGACGGTGGGCGTGTGGAGAGTGAGTTTGACATCAAGGGCTCGAGCACGGCGGTCCAAGAGGCGCATAACGTATTTCTTTTCAACCGCGCGCATCCGGATCTTGTCGAGTCTGGAGCGGCTGGTCCAAACGACCGAGAGCTGATGATCGCCAAAATGCGCAGACGCGGAAAGTTTGTGAGAAAGCGGCTCATTCTCAAGGCCACCAACTGTGTTCGCTACTACGAGGGGGGCGTGGTTTGACTTTCACGCAGGCACTCGAGATCGTTGAGCGCGCGCTGACATCGCTTAGGCTTAGAAACCGATGGGGCAACGAACTTGTGGGCCTCATGGCCGTTGGACCGGTTGCGCGTTTTCACGGTAAGCGCTGGGATGACTTGGAGGACCGATTCGAGCGCGGCGAGATATCGCCTGGAGACTACGCGAAAGAAGCGTGTGACCTGATCTACGAGTATCGTAAAGCGAAGCGCGGTGCCGCATGAGTGCCTGGCATAAGTACAGCGCCGAAAGATCCACACGTGCTGGGCGATCTTTCGCGAGCAAGCTTGAGGCTGCGCTGTTTGATCTCCTCGTGTTGAGAGAGAAAGCAGGCGAGATCCGAGAAATCAGTCAGCAGGCACAGATCGTGCTCTCTCAGGCCAAGATTATCTACAAGCCTGATTTCATGTTTGTTGATTGCAAGACTGGAAGGACCGTCTTTGCCGAGGCAAAGGGCTACGAGACCCCTGAATGGCGGATCAAGCGCAGGCTTTGGCTCGCCTACGGTCCAAGCCCTCTTGAGGTTTGGAAGGGAAGCCACAGACGGCTCACGCTGAGCGAGACACTCATGCCCCAGGAACGTTCAGAGGAAATGCCGTGAACAAGTGTAGCGAACCTAGAAAAGGAGAAACAAATGGATACGAATACGAATCAGTGGACGTTTGACAACTTCGTTGGAAAGACCGTGCTGGTGCGATTCGCCCAGGGAACAGCGAGCCAGACCTGTGTTCTGAACGGGATTCACCAGTATGGTGTGATTCTCAGTAGCGAGCAGTTCAACCAGCGTTTCTATCGCTGGGATGCGATTGAGTACATCGACCTAGCTGCTGGCCAGCAGGCAAAAAGCAGGGTCGCCTAATGGCTTTGCGTAAGAAGCAAAGCATAAGGCGCAAGACCACGCCTAAGAAGCGCACAACGACAGCAACGAGAAAGAAGCGCACGACCCGTCGGGTCGCTTAGGTGATGAAGCTCCCCTCGGAACCACGCTCCGGGGGGAGCGCTTTTTAGACAGGAGAAACTAGCAGTGAGCAGTACCGGAGTAACCGAGAGACCGAGACTCAAGCCCGCAACGTATATCCGCGAGTTCATCCGTAAGGTGCGCTCTCAGGATCAGGAGCCAGCGCATGCGGAGTCGGACGTCCCGCCCTTTGCGCCAACGTCGGCGTTCGTTCTCGGTGATGAGGTGATCGAGTGCGAGGAGAGCGTGTGAACCCGTGCAGATGCAGCCCAGAGTACTTGTGCCCCTTCTGCTCCACGGTCATCAAGAACGATATCCTAGACCTGCTCCAAGCTGAGAATTCGGCACTTGTCGAGCGTGTCCGTGAGTTGGAGGAGGCACTCAGTCGGGCGCTTACCCTCTTGGAAAGCACCGGGCCAGTATTCGAGATTGCTAAGGCAGCTCTATCTTCCAGACAGGCGGATACACCCGAAGTAGGTCATATGACCTCTTCTGTAGGTAATGCGCAGGCCTGTGAGCACGAGCGCATCAGCTCATTCGTCGACCGCTGTTACAAGTGCGGCTTTGTGTATGCCTCGAACGAAGGTGACAAATGAGCAAAGCGATTTGCGCAGACTGCGGCGTGTGGCATCGACCGCTCTGCCCGTTCGAGAAAGCTTCTATTCAAGACTCTGCCGCCGAAGTCGGTAGCCAGCCCCCAGGGGTTGTCGAATCACGGCATGAGGCGGACAGAGCGGAAGGTGCAGGTCGGCCGCAAGCCGGGCTACCAGACCAGACGAGCCCCGGGCCTTCCGTTTCCTCAAAGGCCTTTCGAGAGCGAGCCGCAGAGCTTGTGGATAAGTGGGATGGGGAAACCGATGCCATTATCACGCATCCGCAGCTTGCCTATCTTGAGGACTTGATTGTGAAAGCCTTCGCCGCCGTGGTCATGGAGAACGCGGAACGGATTGGAGCCGAGACCCGGGCGGAGCTGCAAAAGGCGACGGCAAAGCTGCCGGAGATGTTCGCCCCTGCACAGGCTCAAACGGAACGTGAAGTACCGGCCCACTCCCACGAGAACAGCCTGTACACGCGTTGCCTGGCTTGCAAGACCTGGGGCATCGGCCTGCCCGTTCCATTCGGCAAGCCCGACGGCTGCGGTAACTGTGGGTCCTACGAGACGGTTCAGTACTATCCCCCCTGCTGTATCCGCGCCGAGCGAAGGTCACAGGCCCCGACGGCAGGCACATTCGCCGACGGTATCGAAGCGGCGGCTCGACTCTGCGAGCGCGAGCGATGCCGGAACTGGGACGCGAAGGAGTGCGCGCGCCAGCTTCGGGACTACCTGAAGGCCGGGCGATTCGGCGAGGTCGGCTTTCCACAGGCGCCGTCGGACAGGAAACATCCGAACCCGCAGTGCCCGCAGAATCACGAGATGGCCGCCGCCATGTCGCTTCGGTGCGAGTGCCCGGAACCCCAGAACGATGGCTCAGAGTGGGTTGCGCCGAAGGACGTTGTAGGGCGCAGGCCCCGGTTGGCTACCGAGGAGCACTGCCCGCTCCAGCATGTCTGGTTCAGTGACCCCGGCTGCGCCTACTGCGCGAGCGGCCCGAAGATGAAGGCATTCCAAGTCTGGTGGGCTCAGAATCCCGCGCCCGACCAGTACGCGGGCGTCGCCGAGCAGGCGTGGTTCGCGGCTCTGGCACAGGCCCCAGCGGTCAGCGGAAAGGATGGGCAAAGTGGTTAAGCACACCCCAGGGCCATGGAAGTATACGGGCGTCTCGAAGCTTCCGCGCGTGCGCGTAGCCGCATGGGAAGGCGACGACACCTGCGCCGGGCTTCTCATCGCCGACTGCGCGAACAGCCACCTGAGCACGGAGGAGCAAGTCGCCAACGCCAGGCTGATCGCCGAGGCACCCAAGATGCTCGCGATGCTGAAAGAAGTCCGGGACTACTACCTGGACCGGATGAGGTCGAACTCGCAGGAAAGCCTGCTCAGAATCATAGCGAGAGCGGAGGGCTCTGACGTTGCCCGACCGGTCTGTGAAGGAGATAAGAAGTGAAAGACCGTCACTCCCCAGCTACCGAGGGCTTAATTAAGGCAACCGCAGGATATTGGCGCGAGCACGGAGGCACGTTCAAGCAGTTCTGTGAGGCTTGGAATCTGATTGCCCTCAACGTTGAGCGGCGGGAGCGCGAGGCCGGGGAGAACCTGGCGGCAGTCTATAAGCGCGCCCTGAATGAAATCGTCGATATCGCAGCAGAGGCGGAACGGCGCCCTACCGCAGGCTACGACTGCAAGGCCCTTGCATGCCACGTCACCCGGTTCGCGAATAACGCTTTTATCGAAGCCTACGAGCTAGAGAAACAGTCCTCCGATGACTGTGAAGGAAAGAAGTCATGAGCCGGGATGAATCAAGAATTGCCGAGAAGCTAGTGCAATCTCCTGTTCTGGCAGAGGATTGCGAGCATATTTGGTTTGCAACCCCCGCCCCGACACACTGTGAGCGTTGCGGGAAGGTCGCAGAAAGGGTTTCAGTGTCTAAGAGAATAGACCCGGTTGAAGAGATTATGAAGTGGGCGAACGAGCCATCGAAGGATGCGATTCTCGCCCAGCGATACCGCAAGGCGCTTGAGAAGATTCGGGACGCCTGCGCCTGTGACACCCCAGAGGTCTGCTACGACGTAGCCTGCGAAGCACTCAGTGAAGAGTCCACCGAGGTCGAGAAGGAGACGAAATAGATGGGTCATGGTCATGTGGTCCCGAATCGCGATGGAAGCAAGGCCCGGTGCGGAGGCCCCGGCATCTGTGACGAATGCTCGCGCGAGCAGGCATCGCTCGGCGTAACGGTTACACCCGAGCACAAGGAAGCCTTGAAGCGTTCGATGCTGATCCGCTTCGACGTGCTGGAGCTAATCGACCTACTCACTTGCATCATCCCGCTCAACGAGGCTGGGAAGTACAAGGACAAGCCGCTGGTGGAGCTGGAGAAGAAGGTCCGAAGCTGCCTCGGAGAGCTTTCGTACGACTTGCCGCCTACCCCCAAGGACGGTGCGAAGTGAGATGCACTTGCTCGGAATCGACAGCGGGTCGCTGGGGGTGCGCGATTCACGCCGTCCAGAAGCTTGAGTACGACGCGCCCAAGGGCATGCCCCTCGAATTCGAGGACGTGGTGCGGGCGAAGCTCTACGAGCTGGAGAGGCGCATTGCCGCTCTGGAACAGACCCAAAAGGACAGGACAGATGGGCGCTAAGAGCAGAGTCTGGCACATCATCCGCGACTCTAAGAAGACGCTCTGTGCCTGCTACTGGTATCCGGGAGACAAGGTTCTCACCGAGGCAGAGGTCAACCAAGTTCTCGGCCAGGGCGTCCAGTGGTGCAAGACGTGCGCGAAGCGCATGGCCTTTCGGATCAAGCGGGCTTTGCAGATGCAAGAGGACTCTCGTGAAAACAAGTAAGGGCAACCGAAAGGACCCCGACCCGATGAAGGTCCTAAAAAGCTGGGTCCAATGGGTCCAGACGAACGACGCGGCCACCGAGCACGACCTGCTCATGGCTGCGGCCGTGAATGACTTGTTCAGCCAGGTCGGCACCTGGAAGGCCAAGTACGAAGCTCTGGCACAGGCTCAGCACGAATCCGAACCTACGAAATTTCATAGCTCTGGCTATCAAAACGAGCGGGCGGCAGTCTGCGAATGCGACAGCGGTGTGCGCGGGAGGAATTGCGCGAGCTATCACCCGGCAGAGGCCCGGAACGCACGCGAAGGCCATCTGACCAACTGCTACTTTCACAAGGGCAAATGGGACTGCGTAATCGCCTGCCCAATTCGACGGACCCAAGACGCCTGTGCTCATGAATTCACCTCGTGGCGGAAGGTAGATGGGGAACTTGTTCCAGCCTGCACGCACTGCCGGGAGCTGGATAAAAAAGAGCTTGATTAAGTATCCACCATGCGTTATCGTGAGTATATGAAATGCCCAAAGTGTGGATACAGTCCGAAACGAGGTCGCCCCAAGAAGCTCGACGACGAGGAAGTACGTCGCCTGATGGACCAGGGGCTTGGAATACGGGGAACAGCAAGGAAGCTGGGGGTTACACACGGCGCAGTCGCCGCCGCCCTGAAGAGACAGATGAAGCGGCAGTACAAAGCCTTCATTAAAGAGAAGGGCATCAAGCCCGGGGACTGGGTGAAGTGACTCAACAGGACAAGCAGGATGGGAAATGACCGAACTATTGATTGGCTTAGGCGCTGTTACGCTGTTCTTCACCGGCTACTTGCTCGGCTCTGTCTTCCAGATGCGCTGGTGCGAGAGACGCCACGGAATCAAGTGACTTTCCAGGACTCTACACATGGCCAATAGACTAGAAAGCGCTTGGGACAACGAGGGAATGAGGAAGGTCCGCGACCGGGTTGAGGCTATCCGGCTTCTCCCTCTCGGTGCGGTCGGCGCGCTCTGGGAGAAGTATTCCCAGGAAGCCAGGTGCGCCCAATTCATGGATTGGAGTGACAATAGTATCGAGGACTTCGAGAAATGGCTGCATGAGCCAAACCCGGATGATACAGACAACCCATGAATAACTATCAAAAGATTGTTGAATTAACTGACGCCCTCAAGAACCTCATCGCTGCCGTCGAGCACGGGATGAGCATCGGCCAGATTGCCAAGGATGATGACTGGTACGTGGATGCCGTGGACCACGCCAAGAACGTCCTTCAGCGCGTGGCACAGGCCCAGCAGGTAGATGATGAAGGTCGTTAGATTCGAGAAGGTCAGCTATGACTTGATACCTGGCGCACTCAAGCGCTGGCGCGAGTCTGTGGGCGTGTCGAGACGACAGGTTGCCCTAGCTGCCGGTATTTCGCCCGCCTACTACGGCGACATAGAGAACGGGATGCAGAAGACGGTCCCCAAACCGACGTTCGATAAGATTGCCGCCGCTTTAAAGGCTGCTGAGGACACCCATGATTGACGAGCAGATGCTCGATCGCTGGGCCAAGAACCTGAAGCCAGCGATCACTGCGACCTTTCAGGTGAAGCACGCCAGGGAACTCATTCGTATGGCGAGGCTCGGTCTCTGGGTAGAGAAGTACGACGCCCTAAAGTACCTGAAGGCTCTGGACGAAAGCGGGTCCTACCAGGGGTTAGATGTAAGACGGGCTATCGAAGAGTTCCCATCACAGGCGCTAACGGGGGGATCATAATGTTTAACGAGCTAAATATTGGCCAGGCGCTAGACCTGCTCACTAGAATCGCCAGAGCACTTGAGCGCATCGCTGCTGCCGCCGAAGGGGCGCAGCAAGAGGAGGACCCAAATGACGATTAATGAAACCGATTTCGCCTCCGACCTTGAGCGCGCGTACTTCTTTGAGATCCAAGAGCTCAGACGAGCCTTGTCTCATGAAAGCCTCAAGCGGCTTAGCCTTGAGCAGGAGAACAAGACGCTCCGCGAGTTGATCCGCTCCCGAAATAGGCAAATAGTTACCCTCACCGGGCAAAAGCAGGCGGGCATGAACTCAATTCCTGAGAAATGGTAAAATACTGACGATGGGTGGAAAGAACTCTGGTGGAAAGACTCGGTTTAAGAAGGGCTCTTGCCCGAATCCTGGGGGGCGTCCCAAGCTAGACCCCGAGATCAAAGCGATCAGGCAGCTGACCAAGGACCAATTTAAAGAACTCGCTAACCTCCTCCTCTCAGGCACCTTTGAGGACCTGCAGCGCATCTTGGACAAACAAGAGACCACTGCGCTCACAGGCTGGATGGTGAGAGTCATCGTCCAGGGCTGGGAGAAGGGCGACTACAGGACGCTTGATGAGCTTCTTGACCGACTGATTGGCAAGGTGCCAAATGAGCTCGAGGTGAGAGAGCTTAAGCCCTTTGTCGCAAGCTTTAAGAATGAGCGCATTGAGATGGGCATGAAGGAAGAGGACAAATGAGCGTGAACAAGAAGCACCCGCTAGTGGATAACAAGCTACGGTCAAAAGGCGAAATCTTCGATGACACGTTTCGTGAGGTCAACGCCAAGAATGGCGTGGTTATCTGGATAACTCAACCGGATGAACTGGGCCGAGTAGAAATCATTACGAACTACTATAAGTGCGATGCGCTTCAGGCACGCGGCATGCTGGCCCACGCACTAGAGGACAAGTTCAAGCAAGACATCACCTATAGCGTGATTCATGCCCTTGGGCTTGGACACGATCTCTACAAGCAAGCTGATAAGAAAGAGTCCAAGTGATCACACTCCCTAGCGGACGAAAGATCGGGGAAGGCCAGCCAACCTTCATCATTGCTGAAGTAGGATCGAACTGGCGCACGTTCGATGACTGTAAGAACTCGATTGCTCAAGCTAAGAAGTGCGGAGCAGACGCGGTTAAGTTTCAGGCTTATTCGGCCGACGCTCTCTACGGCTCCAATCCGGGTGGGTACCTAGAATACTTCAACACAGTCAATCAGGGCTCTCTCCCCCTCGAATGGCTCCCTGGACTTGCTGAGAAGGCGAGAGCATGCGGGATTGAGCTCATGTGCTCAGCCTTTAGCCCGGAGCTCGTCGACGCAGTTGATCCGCATGTGAATCTCCACAAGGTCGCCTCTGCTGAGCTCACCCATAAGCGCATTCTTGAGCGCTTGGCCAAGATTGGTAAGCCCGTCGTGCTCTCAACGGGGGCAAGCGGGCTCCAGGATGTGGGAGGCGCCCTTCAGATCCTAGGTACTACGCCCGTGGTCCTACTTCATTGTGTGGCGGGGTATCCCGCACGGGAAACCCGACTTGGGCGCATTAAAATCCTAGCGGATGAATTTTATCGCCCAGTCGGGTACTCCGATCATTCGCTTTCGGTCGATGACATCCCGATCATTGCGACTACCCTCATGAAAGCATGCGTGCTTGAGAAGCACGTCAACTTTGTGGAGGCCGACGGTCCAGACGCGCCCCATTCCCTGACAGCCGATGAGTTTAAGACCATGGTAGAAGCCATCCGGGGCACGGGCACCTGGGGACCAGGCTGGACACGGGAAGAAGGCGGCATGATCAGGAGGCATAACCGGAGGCTGATTGCGACTCGCGATCTCCCAGCGGGAACACAGCTCAAAGAGGGCGAGAACTTCGGGATCTACCGCTCACTCAAAGACGACTCACACGCTTTCCACGCGTTTGCCGTAGATGAGATCAACGGCAAGCAGACCAAACGCGACATTAAGGCTGGCCAGGGGATTGGCCCTGGCGATGTTTGAAAGTCGTAATAGGGGCGCGGGCCTAGGATTAAGGGGACCAAGTAATCAGATCATGCGAGTCCAAAGGGCTGTGACAAGGCCAGCCACGCACCTGATGAATGGGGTTT
>Ga0196963_10002388_pt1 | contig 11293 bp, 10 predicted proteins | sample S1_5metaG_FD_148600 | JGI IMG/M metagenome (GOLD analysis project Ga0196963, IMG submission 148600) | Soil microbial communities from Anza Borrego desert, Southern California, United States - S1_5 | ecosystem: Environmental > Terrestrial > Soil > Desert | place: USA: California | collected... | reverse complement strand
CCCATTGAACCCCTCCCCTCGAACCCCTACCATACCCCCGCTCGTTCGCTCGGGGTGGCCGGTCTGACCAGGGCAAGCGCCCGCCGGCCTGAGATCACACCCGTGGAACCTGATCCGGCTCACCCCGGCGTAGGGAAGCGATTCATGCCTATCTCCGATCCCCTCCAGATCCTTCTGGCCCACGACCGCTGGGCTGACCGCGAACTCGTCGACGCCTGTGCCGGGCTGTCCGACGACCAACTCCATCGCCGATTCGAAATGGGCATGGGCTCGCTGCACGACAACCTCGTGCACATGGCGACCGCGATGCGCGTGTGGGGGGATGTGCTGCGGCGCGGCGAGGTACGGCCGCGGTTGGAGGGGCAGCGGAAGACGGTCGCCGAGATCCGCGAGTTGTTCGACGGGGCGTGCGCCGACCTGGCCATACTCGCGACTGGCGAGCCACTTGACGCGATGGTGAGCCGGACGCGCGACGGCGTGACGATCGAGCTGACCCGTGGGGGCGTACTCATGCAGGTACTCACCCACGGCATGCACCACCGCGCTCAGTGCCTGAACATGCTCCGGCAGATCGGCGCCAAGCAGCCGCCGAGCGCGGTGATTGAATGGATCCGGGCGGGAGAGCCGGCGTAATACAAGAAACAAGGGGAGGGGGGACAAGGAGACAAGGGGAGTTTGAAGAATCGAATCCAGGAGTAACTTAGATGTCGCAGACGAACACCGCCGCTAATCCGAAGCCGTACGAACTCCCGCCGCTGGGGGATAACCCTTCGACGGAGCGGCAGGGGACGACGCCTGGGTCGTTCGCGAACAAGGGGCGGGTCGGCACGCCGTGGACGTTCAGCAGCCCGGACACGCCGGGCATGCCGCAGCCGAGCGAGAAGACGGCGTGGGATTTTCTGCCGGAGGGGTGGAAGACGACGACGGCGCCGGCGGGAGCAATGCTGCGTTGGTCCCCCGGTGCGGGTAATCGTGCTGTTACCTTCACTCAGGCAGATGGCGCCGATCGACACGTCGGGTATCCGGAAGGATTTTCTCCGATCACGCAACTCGAATCCGCGCGCCTGGGCATCATCACGCCCGAGATGGCGCGGGTCGCGACGCGCGAGCCGCACCTGACGGCCGCGCAGGTGCGCGACGAGGTCGCCGCGGGGCGGATGGTCATCCCGGCCAATCGGAATCACCTGAAGCACAACCTCGACCCGATGGCGATCGGGCGGGCGTCGCTGACCAAGGTGAACGCGAACATGGGGGCGTCGCCGGTGTCGTCGGGGACGGACGAGGAGGTCGAAAAGCTGAAGTGGGCCGAGAAGTGGGGGGCCGACACGGTGATGGACCTGTCGACGGGGGGCGACCTGGACGCCTGCCGGGCCGCGATCATCCACAACAGCACGGTGCCGATCGGCACGGTCCCGATCTACTCGATGATCATCGGGAAGAAGATCGAGGATCTGGACGAGGCGCTGGTGATGCAGACGCTCGAGCACCAGGCGAAGCAGGGGGTCGACTACTTCACGATCCACGCGGGGGTGCTCAAGGAGCATTTGCCGCACGTCCGCAAGCGCCTGATCGGCATCGTCAGCCGCGGCGGCAGTTTGCTCGCCAAGTGGATGATCACGCACAACCGCCAGAACCTGATGTACACGATGTGGGAGGACGTCTGCGACGTGATGCGCGAGCACGACGTCACGTTCAGCATCGGCGACGGCCTCCGTCCCGGCGGGCTTGCCGACGCGTCGGACACGGCCCAGCTCATGGAACTGGCTACGATCGGCGAACTGACCGAGCGCGCCTGGCGCAAGGGCGTGCAGGTCATGGTCGAGGGCCCGGGCCACGTCCCGTTCGACCAGATCGAATACAACATGAAGCTCCAGCGGCAGCTCTGCCACGGCGCGCCGTTCTACGTGCTCGGGCCGCTCGTGACCGACATCTTCCCCGGGTACGACCACATCACGAGCTGCATCGGCGCGACGAGCGCCGGGTATCACGGCGCGAGCATGCTGTGTTACGTCACGCCGAAGGAGCACTTGGGCCTGCCGAAGAAGGACGACGTGAAGCAGGGGTGCGTGGCGTACAAGATCGCGGCGCACGCCGCCGACGTCGCGCTGGGCATCCCCGGCACGCGCGACCGCGACGACGAGCTGACTAAGGCGCGGGCGGCGCTGAACTGGCAGAAGCACTTCGACCTGAGCTTCGACCCCGAGCTGGCGCGGGCGTATCACGACGAGGATTTGGAGGTCGACACCGACTTCTGCGCGATGTGCGGCCACGACTGGTGCTCGGTGCGGATCTCGAAGGAGATCAACGAGTTTTACAGCGGCAAGGACGAGGCCAGCCAACCCGCCAAGCGCGCGATCGCGTCGCCGGGCGTGTCGGAAGAGGGCAAGGAGATCCTCGAGAAGCGCGGCGTGCTCTCACAGGCGGAAATCATGAAGCTGGCGCATAAGGGGAAGAAGGCGGACTGCCACAGCGACATCGTGAAGGACGCGGGCACGGCGAAGGTCGTGCAGCTCAACACGCTCAAGGCGCACGGGGTGAAGGTGAACGAGGGGGGGCTGTAAGCTCGTGCCGTTCGCCCGATCGGTCAGTGCGGCGCACTCGTGCGCCTCGAAAGGACGTCACATGTTGGTTCGCAAGACGGGGGTGGTGGTCGCGTCGCTCGCGCTGATGGTCCTGGCGGGCGTGCTCCGTGGGGACGGTCCCCCGGACGCGGCGCCGCGGCGGCAGGCGCACGCCCGGCTCGTCTGGGCGATCGGGAAAGTCAACGCCGCCCCGCCCGCGCCCGGCACGGGCGGCGAGCGCGCCGCCGCGCTGGCCGCGGCGGCGCTCGCGGCCGGCGCGGGCGACCCCCAGCCGGGCATCAAGCTGATGGCCGACGACCGCATGTTCGGCCCGCACGCGAGCATGTGCTACGCGGCCCTGGCCGGCGAGGCGCACTGGCGGTTGGGAAACGCGGCCGACGCCGCCCGTCACCTCGACGATGCCGTCGCCCGCGGGGAGAAGCTGCTCCGGGGCTGGAGTCCGGTGCACGGCTCGACCTGGTCGGATTACCGGCTGATCGCGGCGGTGCTCGTGCGCTGCCAGGACGATGCCCGGCTCGGCCGGTTGCTCGAGGCAGCGGAGGCGGACCCGACGAACGGGACGAAGGCCGAGCTGCGCGCGTTCGTCGCCGAACTCTACGCCGACGCCGGCGACCTGGCGCGGGCGGCCGCGATGGCGCGGCAGGCGCCGGCGGGGTACCACCCGGGGCGGGCCCGGGTCATGGCGTTGTTGACGGTCGCGACCGCCGCCGAGCGCGCGGGCAAGCGGGACGACGCCGCCGCCCTAGTGTTCGACGCGCTGACGACCGAGTACAGCCACCCGCGGATGATCAACGAGTGGCGCGAGCAGGTCGGCCGCTTGGCGGCGCTCGCGACCCCGGCGCTTGTACGGAAGGCGGCCGACGCGGCCGTCCCGCTCCTGGTCACGCCGGTCAACGAGGCCAAGCGCGTCGTGTTCGACGCGCTGCTCGCCGCCGGCGACCTGTCCGGCGCCGCCGACGTCGTCCGCGGCATGGGCGACCGGGCCGCGGTCGACCGGTTCGACGGGCCGCCGCTCGAGGCGCGGGTCGGATCGTGGCTGGCGCTCGCCCGCGCGTATCACGCGACCGGGGAGCCGGGCAAGGCCAGGGCGGCGGCCGCCGACGGGCTAAGGCCGCCGTCGGCGCGTACCGTGATTCCGACGACACGCACTACCGCCACGTCGTGCAGACGTACGCGATGAGCGTGACCGGCCGGTTGGCGGCGGCGGCCGTCCTCCGCGAGGTGGGTGACGCGGCCGCCGCGGATCGCGCGCTCGCCGACACGGCCGCGTTCGCCTTGGCCGGCCCGCGCGAGCTCCACACGTGGCACCACGGGCAGGGGCACACGGAGAGCGACCGGACCGCCGCGCGCGACGCGGTCCTCCCGGCGGTCGCGGCGGCGCAGCGCGCGGCCGGCGACTCCGCCGGCGCGGCCCGGACGCTCGCCGGGATGACGGAGGCGGGCGCGGCGCGGGCGCGGGCGGCAACCACCCGCCCGTCCGCCCGCGACGTTCCGGCGGGGGTGGCCGGCGGCCGGCCGGGCGCGACCCGTCCGACCACGGCGCCCGTCACGACCAATCCCGCAGTCGCGTCCCGCCCCATGCCGACGACCCGGCCCGCGGTCCTCGGCCTCGCGCGCCGCGCCGCGTCCCCGGCGTGGGATTTCGACGCGATGCGCCGGGCCGACGAACTGGCCCGCTCGGGCGACCCGGCGGACGTGGTCCGCCTCGTCGGGACGCTCGACCCCAGCGTCCGCCCGGCCGCGGCCGCGCGGCTCGGGTACTTGCTCACGTGCCGGGCCGACGGCAAGCAGGCGGCCGCGCAACTCGCCGCGATCGCGGGCGCGCCGGCCGCGACCGCCCCGGGCGGCGCGGTCGAGTCGCTTTACGGCGACCGGCCGACGCACGACTACGACCTTATCCTGCGCGCCCGGACCGCCGGCGGCACTGCCGCGGCGCTGGCGGCGGCCACCGCTCGCGTGCGACTCGTCGTGGCGGCCGCGGGGGCGCCGATCCCGCGCCGGACCGATCCGGACGCGGCGGCCACGCCCGTGAGTTCGCCGTCAGACCTCGCCTTGGTAATGGCGCTCGCCGGGGCCGACGACAAGCAACTCGCGTGGATCGATTCCCTGCCGCCCGCGCTGCGGCGCCACGTCTGGACCGCGTCCGCCGAAGGGTTCCTGGAACGGTTCTCCGGCGTGCCGGCCGAACTCCGGCGCTTCACCGGCCGGCAGTCGGGGTTTTGAGTCGGCCGTCCCGATCGGTGGGCTTGCCGGGCCGCATTCCGCCGTTACCTCATCCGCCGCCGGTACGCTGCTCCGGGCTGATCCGGCGCGCCCGCGAGGTTGGCCATTGTGCTAGGATTGACGGCCTCCGCGTCGTAGTCAAAAGGGGCCGGGAAGTAGGAGGCGACCATCGTGCAGGTGCTGACGTTTCGCGAATCGACGCCGATCACCGGGCCGGTCACCAAGTTTGGCGGGCAGCCCGTCTGGATCGACGCGCCCGCCTGGCCGCTCTCCCGGTCGACGGGCCGGCCGATGCGGTTCATCGGGCAGGCCGCGCTGCCCGAAGCGTTCGTCGCCGGCGGCAGGCGGATGGCGTACTTCTTCATGACCAATGACGCGGACGACTACGTCGACGGCACGTGGGAAGCCGAGGGGGGCGAGAACGCCGTCATCCTGCAGCCCGGGCCGTTCGAGCCGATCGTCGACGTCGCGCCCGTCGACACCGGGCCGACGTTGCAAAAGGCCGTGGACGATCCGGCCAGCCCCCGTCGCACGTTCGCGGACGTCGAACTGGCTGTAGACCTGGTCGAAATGGACCCCGCCTCCGACGAGGCGAACCTGAATCTGTCTCAGTGGCTCGGCGAGCCGCGGTGGTTGCAGTCCGAGGAAGTACCGGCCGGCGGGCCGTGGCGGTTCCTCATGCAGATCGACTCGAATTCGGATTCCTACGTCGTGAACTTCGGAGACGCCGGCGTCGCCTACGTCTTCGTCGCCGAGGACGGCTCCGCCGCCCGCTTCCTCTGGCAGTGTTGTTGACCCACAAGGGAGACGTCTCATGCCGGGCACCGCTCACACCGGCGACTGGCCCGACGGGTTCCGGCAGGTCGCGTCGCCCCTGACCCGGGCGCTGCTCAAACCGCTCCCGGAGTACCTCGGTCGCGTGCAGATCGACGAGCCGCTCGCCGATGCGGACTACCCGAAGGTCGCCCGGCTGCTCGAAAAGCACCCCGGCATCGCGCTACGCGTGTACGGCGACTACGAGCGCAAGTTCAAAGACCTCGAGTTCCTCCGCCACTTCCCGCGCCTGCGCCGTTTCTGGGTCGACTTGTGGCACGTGCCCGACTACTCGGGGCTGGCCCACCTCCCGGCGAACCTGCTCGCCCTCAACCTCGGGCAGACGAAGAAGGCGCTCTCGCTCGACCTGCTCGCCCCGTTCACTCGCCTGCGCGAGCTGACGATTGTCGGTCATAAAAAGGGCTTCGAGGTCGTCCCCACCCTGCGCGACCTCCGCTCGCTGTCCGTCGTCGGCGCGCCGATCATGAACCTCGCCCCGCTCCGCCCGCTGACCAAGCTCACGTCCCTGTGGCTTCGGGCCGGCCGGTTGACCGACTTGGCCGACCTCCCGCACTTCGATAGCCTCCGCACGCTCGACTTGACCCTGCTCAAGGACGTGCACGATTTGTCGCCCGTCGCGGCCATGCGCGACCTGCGCGAGCTGTCGCTCGGCGGGCTCCCGAAGATCGCCGCGCTGCCGAACCTCAAGGACTGCCGCGCGCTCCGCACGGTGCGCCTGGGCTCGATGACGAACTTGACCGACCTGTCCGGCCTCGCCGCCGCGCCGGCGCTCAAGGAGCTCGAGTTCACCGCCCCGCACCTGACCGCCGACGCCTTCCGCCCGCTGGTCGGCCACCCGACGCTCCGCACGATCCGCGTCCAGCTGGGCACTAACGCCAAGAACGACGCGCTGGACGCGCTGGTGCGGCCGCGCAAGCGGTGACCGCCGACCATGGCAATCTTCTAAACGGCCGGTCGCAGTCCGCAAAATGGAGCCTGCGGTGTTCTGATCCGTGATACAATCCAACGCCATGAGCGTCGTCCCGACATCACCCGCCGCCCAACCCACCCGCCAGCGGATCCCGCCGTTGGAGAACGGCGACCGGCTTACCCGGGCCGAGTTCGAACGGCGGTACGGCGCGATGCCCGAGAATGTGCGGGCCGAACTGATCGAGGGGATCGTCTACATGTCCTCACCGGTACGCGTCAATCGCCACGCCAAGCCGCACGTCCACCTGAGCGGCTGGTTCGCCTATTACCTCGCTAAGACGCCGGGCATCGTCGACTACGGCGACAACGCCACCGCCCGCCTCGACGACGACAACGAGCCTCAGCCCGACCTCTCGCTCCTGCTCCCGAAGTCGCTCGGCGGCCTGGCGCACGTCGACGAGGACGACTACATCGTCGGCCCGCCCACGCTGGCCTGCGAGATCGCCGGGTCGACGGCCAGCATCGACCTCCACGCCAAACTTGAGGCGTACCGTCGCACCGGCGTCCGCGAGTACCTCGTCTGGCGCACCGGCGACGCCGCCGTCGACTGGTTCGTGCTCGAGGGCGGCCGGTACGTCGCCCTCCCGCGCGACGCCGCCGGCGTCGTCCGCAGCGTGCACTTTCCCGGCCTCTGGCTCGACACGACCGCGCTTCTCGCCGGCAATCTGGCCGGCGTCTTGAGAGCCGTCGACGCCGGGGTCGCCACGCCGGAACACGCGGAGTTCGTCCGGCGCTTGATTCCCGCCTCGTAGGTCTGCCGGGCCGCACGTGATACCTGCAGGCCCCGCACGCCGCGCCGCGCCGACACCTGCGACGTATGGTAAAGCGGTTCACCGCCACGCGGCGCCCGCCGAGCGGCTTCCCGCGTCGCTCCGCGGACCGCAGTCCCTCGCCATTTGTCACCCGCCCCCGCCCGCGTACAATCCGCCCCCATTTCCGTAGCCGGCCGTCGCGGGCGGATTGCCAGCCTCTGCGTTCTCTGCGCCTCTGCGTTCTCTGCGCCTCTGCGTTCTCTGCGCCTCTGCGTTCTCTGCGCCTCTGCGGTGGACCTGACCGAGCCGGATTCCTTATGACCATCGCCGACGAAATCGCCCGCCGCCGCACGTTTGCCATCATTTCGCACCCGGACGCCGGCAAGACCACGCTGACCGAGAAGTTCCTCCTGTACGGCGGGGCGCAGCAGCTCGCCGGGTCGGTCACGGCGCGGAAGAACCAGCGGGCGACCACGTCCGACTGGATGGAGTTGGAGCGCAAGCGCGGGATCTCGGTCAGCTCCACCGTCCTCCAATTCGATTACCGCGGGTACCGGGTCAACCTGCTCGACACGCCCGGCCACAAGGACTTTTCGGAAGACACGTACCGCGTGCTGACCGCGGTCGACGCGGTCGTGATGGTGATTGACGCGGGCAAGGGCATCGAGTCGCAGACGCGCAAGCTGTTCGAGATCTGCCGCCGGCGGGGCGTCCCGATCTTCACGTTCATGAACAAGCTGGACCGCCCGACCCGGGACCCGCTCGGGCTCCTCGACGAGCTCGAGTCCGTCCTGGGCATCCACGCGTTCGCCGCCAACTGGCCGCTGGGCACGGGGCCGGACTTCGTCGGCGTGTACGACCGGCTGGGCAAGCAGGCGCACTTCTTCGAGCGCACGGCCGGCGGGGCACACCGCGCGCCGGTGCAGGTGCGCGGGCTCGACGACCCGGCCGTCCAGGAAAAGCTCCAGGGCGAGGCGTACGACCGCACGGTCGACGAGCTGGGCATGCTCGAGGGCGCCGGGGCGGAGTTCGACCAGGCCGCCGTGCTGAGCGGACAGCTCACGCCGGTCTTCTTCGGGTCGGCCGTCAACAACTTCGGCGTTCAACTCCTGCTCGACTCGTTCCTCGAGCACTCGACGGCGCCCCGCCCGCGCAGGGTGGGCGAGCGCGAGATCGCGCCCGACGCCCCCGCGTTCAGCGGGTTCGTCTTCAAGATCCAGGCCAACATGGACCCCCGCCACCGCGACCGCATCGCGTTCGTCCGCGTGTGCGGCGGGAAATTCGAGCGCGACATGGCCGTCACGCACGTGCAGAGCAAGCGGACCGTCCGACTGTCGAGCTCGCACAAGCTCTTCGGGCGCGACCGGGAGACGGTCGACGAGGCCTACGCCGGCGACGTCGTCGGGCTCGTGGGCCACTCCGAGTTCGGCATTGGCGACACGCTCACCACGGACGCCTCCATCGTCTACGACGAGATCCCGCGGTTCGCGCCCGAATGTTTCGCGTACCTGCACGCGACCGCGACCAGCCAGTACAAGCGCTTCCGCGAGGGCCTCGACCAGCTGCTGCAGGAGGGCGTGGTGCAGGTGCTGAAGGTGCGCGGGTCGACGAACCCGGTCCCGCTCCTGGCGGCCGTCGGCCCGCTCCAGTTTGAGGTGGTGCAGTACCGCCTCAAGAGTGAGTACGGCGCGGACTCGCGCCTGGAGGGCGCGACGTGGGAGCTGATGCGATGGGTCTCGCCCGAGATCACTGCCGAGGAGCTCGAGAGCAAGATCCCCAGCGGCGCCAAGCTCGCGACGGACGCGCTGGGCGCGCTGACGATCCTCTTCCCGACCGAGTGGGCGATGAACTACTTCGTCAAGCAGCACAAGGGAGTTGGACTCGCGGACGTGCCCTTCAAGTAGGGTGGGCACCGCCCACCGATGGGGCACCGATCACTGCGCCGCCATCTCCGCATACCTCGCCGCGCGATCATTTAATCGCATGTTCGTCGCCGCGTCACGAAGGGCCGTCCAAAACGTAGGGGGCACGGCGTGCGTCTCGGCGTACACCTCCAGCATGTCGCACGCGAGCTCCAACTCGTTGTGATCGAGGAACTCCTGGTATTCCCGTATCACGCCCTCCTCGACCGCCTCGACTGGCAGCATCCCCCGCGCCCGCTGAAGGTCGGCGATGATCTGCTGCCAGAGGTGAATGAGGTCAGGAGATGGCATCAAGATTTCCGGACGCATTCTACTCCCCCGCGTGGTGACGAGGAACTCTCCGACGCTTTCGCGCACTCGCTGCGCTCCCGTCGCGCACGCCCTGCGCAGTCCCAGATTACCGCATCCGATTTCTCATCCGCGCCGCTTCCCCGTGCCGAATCTGGCCCCATGGCCATCACGACGACGAACCCGATCAACTCCGCCAACAACACTACGGGCAGCCAGGTCACCGGGGCGAAGAAGAAGCAGCTCAACCCCGAGGACTTCATCAAGATGATGTTGACGCAGCTCCAGCATCAGGACCCGATGCAGCCGGCGAAGAACGAGGAGCTGCTCGCCCAGATGTCGCAGATCGGCCAGCTCCAGTCGTCCAACACGCTCCAGGAAAGCCTCAAGAGCCTGGTGCTCCAGAACAACATCGGGTCCGCCGGCAATTTGCTCGGGAAGACCGTGCAGGGGCTCGACGCCGACAACAAGCCGATCGTCGGCGTGGTCAACTCGATCAAGGTCGTCGACAACAAGGTTCAGCTCGAGCTCGACACGGGCAAGCAGCTCGCCATGGAGCGCGTCACCACGATCGCGCCGACGAGCCCCACGAAACTCGCCGCCTGACCGCTCCGGGAGGGCGAGGTTCCGACCGAGCCGCGGGGGCACCGCGAATCGGCTGCGTTTAATGGAATCGCCTGGGAATCATCTGGCACCCGCCTTGCTCTGAGACCTCCCGGTCAGGACGACCCCCCCGATTTAGAGTCTGGAACGACTTCGCGCGGCAATCGATGCGCTCCCGTCGCGCAGCTCCCGCGCCCCGAAGTAACCCCGAGGACATCCCATGGCCCTGACCTCCGCCCTCTTCACCGGCCTCTCCGGCCTGAACGTCAACCAGACCAAGCTGTCGGTCGTCGGCAACAACATCGCCAACGCCAACACGGTCGCCTTCAAGTCCTCCCGGGCCCTGTTCAAGCCCCAGTTCTACGTCACCGACGGCGGCGGGTCGCCCCCTTCGGGCGAGTTCGGCGGAACCAACCCCAACCAGCGCGGCCTGGGCGCGCAGATCGGCGCGATCGAGAAAAACTTCAACGCCGGCCCGATCGAACCCACCGGCAAGCCGACCGACCTGGCGATCGACGGCGACGGCTTCTTCGTCGTCCAGGGCGAATCCCAGAAGTTCACCCGCGACGGCTCGTTCGGCCTGAACTCCGCCAACCAGCTCACGACCACCGGCGGCGAGTTCGTCCAGGGTTACGGCGTCGATTCCGACTTCAACGTCCTCCCCGGGGAGCTTCAGAACATCACCATCCCGCTCGGCGCCCTCACGTCCGCCAAGGCCACAGAGAACGCGTTCCTCAAGGGCAACCTCAACGCCAACGGGCCGGTCGCCTCCGGGGCGTCGATTCTCACCAGCCAGGAGCTCGTGCTGACCGGGGGCGGCCCGCCGGTCGCCGGCTCGCTCCTCACTGACCTCGCCGACGCCGCCACCCCCGCGACTCCGGCCTTTGCCGACGGCCAAGTCTTCACCCTCGCCGGCAAGAAGGGCGGGCGCGACGTCGAGCCCGCCACGTTCACCGTCACCGCCTCGTCCACCGTCCAGGAGCTGATGGACTTCTTCAACCAGGGCATGGGCATCTTCGCACAAGGCACCGCGCCGGACCAGGTTCCGGACGACGGGAACGCCACCACCCCCGCCCCGGGCGTTATGCTTGGCTCCAGCCCCGGCGACACCGCCGGCACC
>Ga0196963_10002387_pt1 | contig 11294 bp, 8 predicted proteins | sample S1_5metaG_FD_148600 | JGI IMG/M metagenome (GOLD analysis project Ga0196963, IMG submission 148600) | Soil microbial communities from Anza Borrego desert, Southern California, United States - S1_5 | ecosystem: Environmental > Terrestrial > Soil > Desert | place: USA: California | collected... | reverse complement strand
GGGGGATTCTTAAAAAGATTATAGAAAAAATTCAATTTTTAACGTTTATGCACGCTGACGGGTCAATAAACCCCACAAGAAGATCACTAGCATGGCACCTAAAACTGCCAGAATAATGCTGCCGATTGGAGGTAAAAAGCCTAACGCTCCTCCGCCTGCTGCCACTGTCCCTGTCCCAAATAATTGCTGACCTAAGAAACCACCGAGGAGAGAACCTAGGATACCTAAACCAATTGTGGCGAAAATACCGCCGCCTTGATGACCTGGATAAATCGCTTTAGCAATGGCTCCAGCAATTAGACCTAAAACAATCCAAGCAATAATACCACCCATTTTAATGTTCTCCCTTGAAAAATTAGTTTTTGAAGTCGTGTTTTTCTTGTTATGTTTAGAATATCAAGTTACTTCAAATAAACACCTCTATCAGAGGGCAGAACCAAAAGGGTGAGAAGCTTCTAGATAACTGAACCCCCTTTAATCCTTAGGGAATATGGGACTAAAAAAATTGATCTAGAACCTAATACTTAAGGAAAAGAGAAGAGTTTGAAAATCGTTCTCTTTTCATCCAGAAAACTTGAATAAAGCTTAGATATTCCTCTATTGAAGCGATTTTCAGATTTTATTGGCTAAAATTTTTTTACGGGATAATAAAGTCTGTACTAAGCCTAGCGTCACATCGAGATTTTAAAATGACAACAACCCGTTCGCCGATGTGAGCATGAAGCTTAGCCTGTGCATGATTGTCAAGGATGAAGAGGCAGTTCTGCCGCAGTGTCTCCAGAGTGTCAAAGACGTGGTAGATGAAATGGTGGTGCTAGATACCGGATCAACGGATCGTACCCCAGAAATTGCCGCAGAATTAGGGGCTAAGGTTTATCAATTTGAATGGTGCCATGATTTCTCCGCAGCACGTAACGAGGCGCTGAAATATGTGCAGGGAGAGTGGATTTTAGTCCTGGATGCTGACGAGGTGCTAAATCTTGAAATTGTGCCACAACTTCAGCAGGCGATCGCACTCAACAACCATCTTGTAATTAACTTGGTACGCCAAGAGGTTGGCGCGTCTCAATCACCCTATTCTCTAGTTTCGCGTTTATTCCGCCATCACCCAGAGGTGCGCTTTTCCCGTCCCTATCATGCAATGGTCGATGACAGTGTTGCTCAACTATTACAAAAGGAACCTCAGTGGCAGATTGGTTATTTACCAGAGGTAGCGATTCTGCATTATGGTTATCAACCAGGGGCGATCGCTGCCCGTGATAAATTTGCTAAAGCACAGGCAGCGATGGAAGGGTTTTTGGCGACTCATCCGACTGATCCTTATGTCTGTAGCAAATTGGGCGCACTTTATGTGCAAACAGGACAGCTTGCCAAAGGCATTGAACTGCTAGAACGCGGTTTACTGGAGGCACAACCACAAACGGACGCATCAGTTTTGTACGAATTGCACTACCATCTCGGTAACGCTTACACCCGCTTGCCAAAACTGAAACCAGCCGCTGAACATTATCAAGCCGCAATTCAACAACCCATACTGACAAAGTTGAAACTAGGTGCTTACAACAATTTAGGTAACTTACTGATGGCAGTGGGAGACTTAACCAACGCTAAAACGGCTTACGAAACCACCTTGCAAATTGAGCCGAGTTTTGCCGTGGGTTCATATAATCTGGGCATGACTTTAAAAGCAATGGGACGTTTTGATCAGGCGATCGCAGCTTACCAAAACGCCATTGAGTTAAATCCTGACTATGCAGAGGCTTACCAAAATCTGGGAGTCACCTGGCTGAAGATGGGTAATGTATTAGAAAGTTTAGCTGCCTTTAGAAAGGCGATCGCCCTTCATCAATCACAGAACCCAACGGAGGCTGAACGTCTTCGCCAAGGCTTGCAAGAAATGGGATTTCAGGTTTGACTAACCTTTTTCCAGTCTAGGCTTAACTTCTATTCAAACCGAGAAATATCAACTTTCAAGACCGCTTTGTTTGATAAACACAGATCGGTCGATCAATCCCTTTGAAACGGTAGGGACCCAACTCTTCCAAGCCGTCCTTTCGCGTCAGCATGAGATAAGTTGCTTCACTAACGACACATTGACCCGGAGGACAAATCGCTTCCATACGGGCAGCTAGATTAATCGTTGGACCTAATGCGGTATAGTCAACTCTTTGAGAACTACCAACATCTCCCACCACAGCTTTGCCGCTATTAACGGCAATGCGTAATTGTAGGGGTTCCTGCAAAACATGATGGGTATTGAGATAATCAAGACGCTTCAGCATTCCCCAAGCAGCCGTCATCGCCCGGTCAGCATGATCAAATTGGGGTTCAGGCGCGCCGAAAAATGCCATAATGCAATCCCCAATAAACTTATCTAAAGTTCCGCCAACGGCAAAAACTTCTTGTAACATCTCTTCAAAAAAAGCATTGAGTAATTGAGCCACTTCTGTAGGACTCAATCGTTCTGAAAGCGCAGTAAAGCCAACAATATCTGCAAACAGAATCGTGATTTCACCCTCTACAGGAGTAAGACGACCATTAGATAAAGCTCCCACCGCCATCATCTGCTGTACAACAGCCGGAGAATGATACCGTTCTAACTTATGGCGAATCGTTTCTTCGCTTCTCAGTTTCCGAGTTAAAAGCCAACGTTGCACACTAGAAGCGACTAAATTGCCTAAGGCAGAGAAAAAGCTGAGATCTTCATCTCCTCCCTTTGTCCAATGATGAAAAGAAAGATTAGCATCTGCGTAAAGTACGCCCACAATTTTATCGGCATCCCAAAGTGGAACCGCCAAAGCGCTGCGAATCCCTTTGGCTAAGATACTGTGTTCTCCCTCAAACCGTTCATCAATTTGGGCATCAGCAGTTTTAATCGCGACTTTATCGGCAAAGACTTTTTGACAAATGCTGCGGCTAATCCAACTGGCATCGGTTGTGAGATTTCTGTGTTGAGAGCCATTTCTAGCAGCCGCTGTTAAGAGTTCAAGTTTTCCCGTTTCCTGAACATCTATTAATAATGCCAAGCGATCAATACTTTCAAGATCCCGAAAAACAACTTCTTGTACGGCTTTAAAAATTCCTTCTATAGATTCAGCAGAGTTTAAACCTCTGGCAATATCGACTAGATCTTTAAGACGGGCGATCGCTTTTTGGGGATCAGATACGGCGTCGCCCTCATGCTCAGCATGTATCCATTGCTGTTGCAAGTCTTCGGCGCTACGAAGGATGGTGACGCCTTCTGAAAGGGGATTGATATCGTTTCTCTGGAAGGTAGGTTTTTGAGTGATAAACACATCCAGGGAGGCTTGCCCCATTTTAATCACATCGCCATGATTCAACGGTTGGGGAGAGGTGACTGGGCGCTCATTCAGGCGTGTACCGTTTTTACTCCCCAGATCCTCAATAAACCATAATCCCTGAGCACTCTTAAATAAGCGAGCGTGTTGACGGGAAATCGCCGCTAAAGGCAGGTATAAATTGCATTCGGGCAAACGACCAATAATAAATTGATCATGATCAATGGTTAAGGCTCTCTCTGTGACTTCTGTATTGCCCTCAATTTTTAGGTGCAGTTTGAGTTCAGCCATGTTTCCAAACCCTCCTTGAACTCTGGCAAACAAGGCGTGCTAAAACTCTTGAGACAAAGATATGGTATAATCCTATACCCCAAGGTTATGGCGTTTCCCGGTTAATCCTGCACCCATCTTAACCTTGCAAAATCCTGCTACAGGTCAGCAGGATAGTAATCGAAACCTTTTATGAGAGATTGGCTGATTCTTAGGCTTTTAGATAACCGAAACCAACTGTATCTTCAGGCTACGGGCATGAACCAGAATCAAGCAATGCTACTTTACGAGGAATTATTGGGGTGTTCAATCAGTAGCCTGTTTCAAGACCATAGCATTCCTCGTCATCCGCCACAAATGCTGAAATTGCTTTGATCGTAACGCTTTATGGGGCGATATCCCTGATAGTCAAGAAGTATAACTTGGGGGTAACTCTAGGGGCAGTGTGCCTAACAACCCTATACGAAAATCGTTTAATAATCCTCGTGCGGTGCGTTCCACATCCCCTTGATGACGCTGCTTCGCCAAAGCATGTAAATAATCTTCACCCGTCAATCCGGTGGGATCGAGTTCATAGCGAGATAGTAACGGAGAGGGAGTAAATAAATTAGGCGATGTCGTTGTCAAAGTTTCCAGTAAGTCAACTAATATAGCCGCCACGCGCTGATTATCATAAGCCGCTTCACCGATATCATCACAAATTGCTAATTTTAGGGCGGCTGGTTGATTGTCTAGCTTCCAGGGGATAATTCCCGGGGCATCTAATAGCTCAATGGTGTCAGAAATGCGTATCCATCTTAATTGACGAGTGACTCCCGCACGACGGGCGCTTTCTACGACTCGCCGCTTCAGCAGGCGATTAATTAAGGCTGATTTACCCACATTGGGAAACCCAATGACTACAGCCCGAACTGGACGTGGAAGCATTCCGCGATCGCGCCGACGCCGATTCATCTCTATACCTGCCTCCTGGGCAGCTTTGGCAACGGCTACAACCCCTGTACCATGTTGGGCATCCGTAAAGTAGGGAGTTTCTCCTTGTGCTTTAAACCACTCCGTCCACGGCTGTCGTAGCTGGGAAGGAATCATATCAATGCGGTTCAGGACTAAAACTCTCGCCTTACCAGTTGTCCAATCCCGCATTTGGGGATGGTCGGTTGATAAGGGAATTCGAGCATCTCGGACTTCGAGAACGACATCTACACGCTTAAGCTGTTCTTTGAGGTTTTTTTCAGCTTTAGCAATGTGACCGGGATACCACTGAATGGGGGGAGTACTCATAGGATTTTGGATTTTAGATTTTAGATTTTAGATTTTAGACTCAATCCAAAATCCAAAATCCAAAATTCGCTAAGGGACAACTAACACAGGACAAGGAGACAAATTAATTACCCGGTTGGTAACGCTTTCAGAAGCCCCGTCTTCAGTTAAGCCCAAACCTCGACAACCCATGACAATCAGATCCGCATCAATTTCGTCAGCCACATCGCAGATAACGAAAGCAGGCTTACCCTCACGTTCAAGAGTTTGAGCTTGAATCCCTTGCTGGGCAAACAAACTTTGGGCAGTTGTTAGCAGTTCGGCGATCGCTTCTGGGGTCATCCGTTCTTGGGTAGCTGGCTCCTCTTCCGAGGGTGGGGGTTCCAGCACCGAGAGCAGAATTAAGCGACTTGCGTAGGTTTTCACAACATTAACGACCACTTCAGCCGCTTCACGGGCTTCACGGCTTTGGTCAATTGGAAACAGAACAGTCTTAAACATCGCACCTTCAGATCCCTGACTCCGGTAAAATGTGGACGGCGCAGAGCTAGAACACAACCATGTAGACTCAGTGGGGTCGTTCTAGCTTTTTAGGACATCAAGAACGACCGATAGAACGCTGTTAGGCGTAGCAAAGAGAAAAAAGCAGCAATTAGGAGGTTTACGCTTTGACTAAGAAAACTGTAGCAAATTTGTCGTCTTCCGATTTATCTGGCAAACGGGTACTCGTGCGTGCCGACTTTAATGTGCCTGTAGATGACGGCGGTAACATTACAGACGATACGCGAATTCGGGCAGCATTGCCAACGATTCAAGATTTGACGAGCAAGGGCGCAAAGGTGATTCTCACCAGCCACTTCGGGCGTCCCAAAGGAGTAGACGACAAATTGCGCCTCACTCCCGTCGCCAAACGCCTCTCAGAATTACTGGGTAAACCCGTCATTAAGTGCGATGACTGCATCGGGGATGAAGTCGCTGCCAAGGTTGGGGGAATGCAAGATGGCGATGTGGCATTACTAGAAAATGTCCGCTTCTACAAAGAAGAGGAAAAGAATGATGCCGAATTCGCCAAAAAGCTGGCATCTGTTGCCGATCTTTATGTTAATGATGCTTTTGGAACGGCTCACCGTGCCCATGCTTCTACAGAAGGGGTGACTCATTTCCTCAGTCCTTCCGTCGCTGGTTACCTGATTGAGAAAGAACTAAAGTATCTGCAAAACGCGATTGAAAATCCTCAGCGTCCTTTGGCAGCCATCATTGGGGGTTCTAAAGTTTCCAGTAAAATTGGCGTGATTGAAACGCTACTGGAAAAGTGCGATAAGTTGCTGCTGGGCGGTGGCATGATCTTTACGTTTTATAAAGCTCGTGGTCTGAGTGTTGGTAACTCGCTGGTAGAAGAAGACAAGCTGGAACTCGCGAAGTCTTTGGAAGCTAAGGCGAAAGAACGGGGCGTTGATCTACTGCTACCTACCGATGTGGTAGTGGCGGATCGGTTTGCCGCAGATGCCGATTCCCGAACTGTCAGCATTGAGAACATCCCTGATGGCTGGATGGGTTTGGATATTGGTCCTGATTCCGTGAAGGTGTTCCAAAACGCTTTGGCAGATTGCAAAAGCGTTATCTGGAATGGCCCAATGGGTGTGTTTGAGTTTGATAAGTTTGCCGTGGGAACTGAAGCGATCGCTCATACCCTGGCTGAGATTGGTAAGCAAGGCGCTACCACGATTATCGGCGGTGGCGACTCTGTGGCAGCCGTGGAAAAGGTCGGTCTTGCCGAGCAAATGAGCCATATCTCCACAGGCGGTGGTGCCAGCCTGGAATTGCTAGAAGGAAAAGTCCTTCCTGGAATTGCTGCCCTAGATGAGGCTTAATCATCCTTAGTCTAGATCTTGCCCAATTAGAATAGGAGGGTGAATGGATATTCACCCTCCTATTTTTTGGTTGTCTACCACTTTAATTCAGCGGTGTAGGTTAAGTATAAAAGGTTTAGATTTAAGTTTTGCTTACTGCCTATTGGCTACTTCCAGCGAATTTGCTCTCTCTGGAGCCTTTACATTCCTTGGTCACCATAATTGCCAAGAAACATTAGACCCAGGTAGAAAACTACTAAAGAGAGTGTAAACATTGCTGCGTTTGACCTTTAGGAGATGTAAGCTGAACCACTCAAGGTTGTTTATCAACCTATTAATAAGAATAGTTTTTCGATCATGAGTTCAACAAACGAAGTTATACGTATCTTTTAAAAAGGCATAGTTTTTCTTACCGTAGGATTACGGAGGGCAGTAGAAATTTAAACTAGAATCACTGAACATAGGTGCAAATCCTAGAGGAAATCCTGTCAAAGGAAGGTTGAGTGGTGCTCGAATCAGGACACATCATACAGGAACGCTATCAGCTTCAAGAGAAGTTAGGACAAAATGCTAGTCGGCAAACTTGGCTGGCAGTAGATTTGGCAATAGAGCCGAGTCAGGACAATCTTTTGGTAGCGCCTCTAGTCATCCTTAAGCTGTTGGCTTTTAGTCCTCAGATGCAGTGGGATGAGTTAAAGCTATTTGAGCGCGAAGCCGAAGTCCTGAAGCAGCTTAACCATCCCAGAATTCCTCTCTGTCGCGATTCCTTTATGATCGAGCAGCACAAAGAAGGGGGATTGTCCTGGTTTGGTTTGGTACAAGACTACATTCCGGGTGTTTCTCTACGACAGTTGTTAGCTCAAGGTCAGTGTTTTACAGCCGCGCAGGTGCAATCTTTGGCTAAAGGTGTGCTGGAAATCTTGATTTACCTGCACGAGCTGAGTCCTCCCGTCTTACATCGCGATATTAAGCCGAGCAACTTGATTTTGGGTGAAGATGAGCAGGTTTATTTAATCGATTTTGGAGCGGTGCAAAATCGAGCGGCGGTGGAGGGGGCGACGTTTACGGTAGTGGGAAGCACGGGTTATGCTCCCTTAGAACAGTTTTGGGGACGCGCTGTACCTGCGTCTGATCTCTATGCCTTGGGTGCTACGCTGATTCATTTACTGACAGGAACAGCCCCTGCCGATTTGCCTCAGCGAAATTTACGGATTCAATTTCGCGATCGCGTGAGTATCAATCCCAGCTTAGTCCGTTGGATTAGTGCGATCGCCGATCCGGATCTTGAGCAGCGTTTTAGCAGCGCCCGACAAGCATTAGAGGCACTAGAAACAGGTGAGACTCTCGACACTTCTGGTTCAATCATTTCTCCGCCTCCTCGCACCCAGGTTCAACTCAGGAAGTCTGTCAATCACTTAACTATCAACATTCCCCAACGAGGTTTGAAGTTAGGCGCGATCGCTAGATTTGGGTTGAAATTTATTCAAGCCTTCTCCTTACTCACATTTTTATTGGTTTATAGTCTGTTCGTCGGCGTTTGTTGCTTTGAGCTATGGATGGACGCTATCACACTCACCCATTTACAGGAATGGCACAACTGGATTCACTACATCCCGCAATTTTTGTCTTTCCTAGCTATTCCCATTTTCTTACTTTGGGGATGGATATCAGGCTGTAAATTGTTGTTAAAAATATTAGAAAATGTAGGCACAGAATTATTTACAGCTTTCAGCAATTCTTGCTTTTATGTTGATAGCAATAAGTTTACAATTGAACGACGATTATTCGGTTATTGCTATCACCGCTTATGGGGTAAAACTATAAAAATTAAAGAGATTTCTTCGCAAGGAATAACCATTAAAACTAACAGAAAACAATATCAGCTAGGTCATAAACTCACTCAATCTGAATGTGATTGGTTAGCTCAAGAAATCCAGGAATGGCTGTATTAAAGCTGTTGGACTTTGGACAAAAGAGAATCTCTTGGTGATATTTCTCGCGAAGAAAAACTCACAATTAGTCAAGCTCTAGAGACTTTAAGCTGATATTGGTAAATTTTTTCGTTATTTTTGGCTCTTTTTGATAATTTTGTGTTTAGAACGAGGTGGCAGAGAACATTCTTTGTTACGTCCGCGACAATAACCTCTGGGTTCGCGCCCCACTCGTTACTGAAGTTTTACTTAAGAATTATTATCATCGCTAAGTCAGGGGAGGCGAGCGACGCTCGTCTCCTCAAACCTCCCCTAACCTTAATTATCATGATCAAAAATCCTGATACGGGTCATCAAAAACTTTCCTGAGTCGGTGTGTAAATTACGAAGGAACATCAGCCCGTTTATTAGAATTTTATGAAATTTGTGTGAAGAGAGGCGAAAGCTCTAGACGAGCGCACCTATGTTCCTTCACAATATCTCTGCATTAAGGAAAAAACCTTTCTCAAGAGGGGTGTCAGGCGGGACAAGTTTTAACCAGACACCACCGTCCAACCCAATGGTTGATTAAATCTAAATCCTGCTCAGTTTAGGGCTTTAGCTCTACTACTAAGCAAACAACCAGCGGTTTGAGTTTTATCCATCTAGCGCTTTGTTGCTGATGAAAAAGCTAACTTACTGATGTTTTTACTCGTCAAAATTCAACAGTCCCATCTGTTGAGCTTTGGCAGGTGCCTTACATTGACCATTTACCTACAGTATTAGGATCTTTTTTGCATGGTTACACAACAAGTCAATTCCCCGAACCCTTTGATCCCAGCTTCTACCGCATCTATGTCTATTGTTTTCATTGATTCTGGAGTGGAGAATCTAGAGAGCTTGGTCAACGGTGTAGTCAAAGATGCTCAGGTGGTTGTTTTAGACTCCAAGCGAGATGGTGTCGAGCAAATTACTGAGGTACTGGCTGGACGTGAAGATGTAGGCACAGTCCATATTGTTTCTCACGGTGCGCCCGGATGTTTGTACCTGGGAAATAGCCAACTGAGTCTGGGCAATCTAGAACAGTATGCTCCACAACTCCAAACCTGGCTGACAACTCCCACGTCCCTGTTCTTATATGGCTGTAATGTAGCGGCTGGAGATGCTGGGGCTGAGTTGATCGAAAAACTGCACCAACTGACAGGTGCAGACATTGCCGCTTCTGCTCAACGGACGGGTAGCACCCTGCAAGGCGGAGACTGGGAATTAGAAGTCCGCACTGGTGATTTTGTTCCATCTTTGGCATTTCTGCCCCAGGTAATGGAAACCTATGCCGGAGTTTTCAGTGAACCCAATGATACTCTGGCTCAAGCTATCGACACAGGGATTAATGGATTCGGGACTTTCTCCATTAGTGGTTCTATCGGCGACAACCCTAATTTTCCTAAAAGTGACGTTGACTTATACAAAGTTCAACTCAATGCTGGAAACTTGCTCGAAGTCCGTATTGACGCGAGAACAATCGGCTCTGGCTTGGATTCATATTTGCGGCTGTTTGACTCCAGTGGCAATGAAATTGCCTATAACGATGATGCGGGTTCAAATACTACGGACTCCTTTATCGGAACCACTATTACCACCACTGGAACTTACTACATTGGTGTGAACGCTTATGGCGTCACCGATTACGACCCCTCCGTTGAGGGCAGTGGTAGCGGCCGTACCACAGGTAACTACAACCTGAATATAAGTATACCTAGCCTTAACCCCTACTCCGCTCTCCTTGCCACCGCCTCTGGGGATGGGGGTGTTCGTGTCGCCTTAGATCCCTATGGTTCTTTTGGCCAGGACGTTACCTACACTAGCGAGCCCTTTTATGACCCCTTGGGTAGCCAAGGACAAAGCGGTACTGTTTATGCATCTGCTGTAGCGATTCGGTTTGGGGATACAGGTTCGCGACAATACTTATCCTTTGACAATATTGGTTACACAGACGGAGTAACGGGCGCAGTTTTCACAGCAGTCAGCTCAACCAGCGCTCAGAGTACCTTTACCTACAATGGTTTAAACTTTGTCCTCGACCAACGGGTCAGTGATATCTTGGGTGCCAATAGTCTGCGTCAAGGTAGTCAACTGACTCAGACTTACACCATCACGAATCCAGGCTCTACAGCCCTCAATTTTGAATTAATTCGCTATGTTGATGGCGACTTAGACTTTGATGGTTCTATTGACGATACAGGTGGTCTGACCACCATTGATGGCAAGACTACTTTATTTGAGACGGATGGGGGGGGTAGCGCCACAGAGCGGGCTATCTTTGTAGGGATCACGGATGCCGGAGGGACGCGGCTACCCAGTTACTATGACATTGATGACTATGAGCTTCTCAGAGACCGTATCGAAAACGGTGAATCTCTTAATAATGTGATTGTGGGTGATACCGATGGGGATAACTTTATCGATACAGCGCCCTACGATGTTGCCCTCGCTTTAGGCAGGGGATTTACCCTCAATCCAGGCCAATCCGTCACCTACACCACTGCCACGATTTTCGGCGAACCGTCCCCAGCAGAAATTTCAACTAACATTGCTCCAGTTGCTATCAACGATACTGCTACCACTAATGTCAACACGCCTGTTGCCATTAATGTGCTAGCCAACGATAGTGACGCTGATGGTGGTTCTTTACGCTTCACCCTTGG
>Ga0196963_10002386_pt1 | contig 11301 bp, 9 predicted proteins | sample S1_5metaG_FD_148600 | JGI IMG/M metagenome (GOLD analysis project Ga0196963, IMG submission 148600) | Soil microbial communities from Anza Borrego desert, Southern California, United States - S1_5 | ecosystem: Environmental > Terrestrial > Soil > Desert | place: USA: California | collected... | reverse complement strand
GATGGAACGGTGATGCTGCATTGCACCGATCCGACGGTGCTGCACTGGGTGCGCGACGTTTCGACACGGTTGGGTCTCGGAACGTTCAGCGTCACGAGTCAACGGCGGCAGGGCTATCTCAGCCAGAACGAGCCGATCCATCGCATTCACTTTGTCACGAGCACTCTGGCGGAACCGGTATTGCTGCGCCGAGAGGCTCTCGCTCGCTGGCAGGGTCGAGCGAAAGCCTTCGAGCGTCTTCGCTGGACCGTGGTCTCGGTTGAGGAGAGCGATCGTGTCGAGGAGGTCTATTGTGCCGAGGTGCCAGAGCATCACGCCTTCGTCCTGGAAGACAATATTCTGACGGGAAACTGTTTCGGCTGCGGCGCGCACGGCGATGTCATCGGGTTCTCGATGCGCATCGACAACCTCTCGTTCCCCGAGGCCGTCGAGAAGCTGGTGGGCGAGGCGGGGCTGGAGATGCCGCGCTTCACCCCGCAACAGCGCGAACAGGCGAAGCGCCAGCAGACCCTGCACGAGGTGGTGGAGGCGGCCTGCGTCTGGTTCGAGGCCCAGCTCAAGGCGCCGGCCGGCGAGCCGGGGCGCGCCTACCTCACCGGCCGGGGGCTGGGGCCGGAGACCATCGCGCGCTTTCGCCTTGGCTACGCGCCGGAGGGCCGCGAGAACCTGAAATCGGCGCTCAAGGCGGCCGGCATCCCTGAGGCGCTGATGCTCGAAGCCGGGCTGATCGTGAAGCCGGATGACGGTCGCGAAAGTTTCGACTTCTTCCGTGGCCGGGTGATGTTCCCGATTATGGACCGGCGCGGCCGGGCGGTGGCCTTCGGCGGCCGTATCCTCGGCGACGGCCAGCCCAAATACCTGAACTCGCGCGAAACCCCGCTGTTCGACAAGGGCCGAACGCTCTACGCCCTGGACAAGGCGCGGGTCGGCGTCGCCGGGGGAGCCGGCCGGCCGCCGGCCGAGCTGGTGGTCTGCGAAGGCTATATGGACGTGATCGCCCTCCACGAGGCAGGCTTCACCGGAGCCGTCGCCCCCTTGGGCACGGCGGTGACCGAGACCCAGATCGACACGCTGTGGAAACTCGCTCCCGAGCCGGTGTTCTGCCTGGACGGCGACGCCGCCGGCCAGCGGGCGGCACTGCGGGCGGCGGAGCGGGCCCTGCCCCTCCTCAAGCCGGGTTTCAGCCTGCGGTTCAGCCGGCTACCCCCGGGCGACGACCCGGACACCCTGGTCCGCCGCCAGGGGTCCGGTGCCTTCGCCGAGCTGCTAAAGCACGCCCGGCCCCTGGTCGATATCGTCTGGGACGCGGAGGCCGGCGGCCGGCCGTTGGACACCCCGGAGCGCCGGGCCGGGTTGGAGCGCCGCCTGAAGGAGCAGATCGCCCGCATCGCCGACCGCTCGGTTCAGCAACAATATTTCAATGCGCTGATACGGGAGCGGCTGTGGACCGCCTTCCGGCCGGGGCGCCGGGGGCCGCCGCCGATGGCGAAGCTCCGCTCCGCCGGCTTTGTCTCCGGGGGGGACGTGGAGGCGGTCCTCCTGGCCACGCTGGTTAACCATCCCACCTTGGCCGTGGACCACTGCGAGGCGCTGGCCCAGCTCACTCTCGAGAACCCCGAATTTGATAAAATCTTCAAGGAAATCCTGCATTTTACCGCGCGCACCGAACTTGACACCGCAGACCTGAAAAGCCATTTAATACAAGCGGGTTTGGCGGGTCCCCTTGGCGGAATTACCCGGCCGGACCTCTACAAACTTTGGGCTTTCGCAAGACCTGAGGCGGAGTTCGCCACAGCGCGATCGGGATTGGATCACCTTCTCGCGCGTTTCCTAGAACGGCGGCTTGAGGTCGAAGTCGACGCGGCGCAAAAGGATTTGGCGGCGGCGGATTCGATGGAGAGCGAGGCCCGGTTGATTAGCCTGCAGCAGCAGCTTCGCCATAGCGGGTTGCGGGGTACTACCGCCCTCGACGAGGAAGATGTTTCGGCCGGGTGACCCTGGCCTACGGAATTGCATTCCGTCGCGCATATATAGGGGCCTCAGAATCGGGGTCCGCATGTTTGACAGGACGAACGGACGCTTATGAGCACCAAGATCAAGGCCGCCCCGGCGGCAGCTCCCGCCCGCGAGGATATCGTCGACAGTCCGCTGATGGACGCGATGGCCGCGGCGGTAAAGAAGATGGTCGTGCGGGGCCGCGAGCGCGGTTTCGTGACCTACGACGAGATTAACGCCGTCCTGCCCCCCGATCAGGTGTCGTCCGAGCAGATCGAAGACACCCTGGCCATGCTCTCCGAGCAGGGCATCAGCGTCATCGAGAGCGAGGACACGGACGAGTCCGAGAAGCCGGCCGCGGCCAAGCCGGCCGACAAGGAAGACGAGGACGAAGAGGAGGAGGAAGCCTCCAGCGGCGGCAATATCGACGCGGATTCGATCGGCCGCACCGACGACCCGGTGCGCATGTACCTGCGCGAGATGGGCTCGATCGAGCTGCTGTCGCGCGAGGGCGAAATCGCGATCGCCAAGCGGATCGAGGCCGGCCGCGACAAGATGATCGGCGCGCTCTGCGAGAGCCCGCTGACCATGCGTGCGGTGGTGCACTGGCGCGATTCCCTCGTCGAGGGGAAGATGCTGCTGCGCGACATCATCGATCTCGACGCCACGCTGGGCGGCGTGCCCGGCGGTGCCGATCCCGGCGCCGAGGGCGGGGCCCCGCCGGCGGCCGAGGCTTCCGAAGACGAGCCGGCCGAAGGGGCCGCCGAAGGCACCGGCGAGGCCGGAGCCGAGGGCGGCGGCGACGGCGAGGGCGATGAGGCCAACCTGTCGCTTGCCGCGATGGAGATGCAGCTCAAGCCGCAGGTCCTGGAGACCTTCGACAAGATCGCCGCCATCTATCGCCGCATGCATCGCATGCAGGAGAAGCGCCAGGAGGCGCTGCACACCGGCAAATCGTTCAGCCCGGTCTCCGAGCGCCACTACCAGAAGCTCAAGGGCGAGCTCGTCGAATATCTCGAGGGCGTGCGCCTCAACAACCAGCGCATCGAGCAGCTGGTCGGCCAGCTCTACGACCTCAACCGCAAGCTGACCCAGGCGGAAGGTAAGCTGCTGCGCGTCGCCGAATCCGACGGCGTGAAGCGCGATGAGTTCCTCTCCAAGTATTCGGGCCGCGAGGTCGACCCGCGCTGGATGTCACGCGTCGGCCGGCTCAATCACAAGGGCTGGAAGAAGTTCGTCGTCAAGCACAAGAACGAGATCACGCATCTCCGCAAGGAGATCGCCGAGATCTCCGAGCGTTCGGGCTTGCCGATCGTCGAGTTCAAGAAGACGGTGAGCCAGGTCCAGCAGGGCGAGCGCGAAGCCGCCCGCGCCAAGAAGGAGATGGTGGAAGCCAACCTTCGCCTCGTCATCTCGATCGCCAAGAAGTACACGAACCGCGGCCTGCAGTTCCTCGACCTGATCCAGGAAGGCAACATCGGCCTGATGAAGGCGGTCGACAAGTTCGAGTATCGCCGCGGCTACAAGTTCTCGACCTACGCTACGTGGTGGATCCGGCAGGCGATCACCCGCTCGATTGCCGACCAGGCACGCACCATCCGTATTCCGGTGCACATGATCGAGACGATCAACAAGCTGGTCCGCACCTCGCGCCAGATCCTGCATGAGATCGGCCGCGAACCGATGCCCGAGGAGCTGGCCGAACGTCTCGGCATGCCGCTGGAGAAGGTCCGCAAGGTCCTCAAGATCGCCAAGGAGCCCATCAGCCTCGAGACGCCGATCGGCGACGAGGAAGACAGCCATCTCGGCGACTTCATCGAGGACAAGAACGCCGTCCTGCCCGTCGAGGCGGCGATCCAGTCCAACCTGCGCGAGACCACGACCCGCGTTCTGGCCACGCTGACCCCGCGCGAAGAGCGCGTGCTGCGCATGCGTTTCGGCATCGGCATGAACACCGACCACACCCTGGAAGAGGTCGGCCAGCAGTTCAGCGTGACCCGCGAGCGTATCCGCCAGATCGAGGCGAAGGCGCTGCGCAAGCTCAAGCACCCGTCGCGCTCGCGCAAGCTGCGGAGCTTCCTCGACACCTGATCCCGGGAGTTCGCTTCCGTCCCACGGCCGGCCGGGTGTCCCCCGCGCCGGCCGTTTCATTTTTCTGGGGACGATTCGGCGATGGGAGCGCGCGACTCGCAGAGCCCCCCTTGTGGGCTTCTCCGATTGCGATAACATGACGCCCGATTATAGGGGGCGACTCGAAAAGGCGGACCCGGGGCCGCTGACTGGTAGTGAGGCCATCACGCCGGTCTAAATTGTCACTTGGCCTTTAGGCGCTCAAGGACCCCGTGCCCAACGAACCGATTCCAATATCCATGCCCGGAGTGGCGGATGCCTATCTCCGGGCCGTTCGCGAAAAATATAACGCCATCGAGATCTGGCCCGAGTCGGACCGATGGCTTGCCCATGTGAAGCAGTGGATCGCCGGCGCTATCGCCGAGTGGCAGCCGCTCCTGGGTCTGACCCCCAATTCCCGCATCCTCAACGCCGGCTCGGGCGACGAGTCCTACTCGATCGCTCCGGGCATGGTGATCAACAGCGACATCGCCGACAAGAAACTCGTCGGCATGCCCTGCGGCGTGGCCGGCGACCTCGCCCGCCTGCCGCTGGCGACGGGATCGGTCGACGTCTGCGTCTGCGTGGGCTCGGTGGTCAATTATGTGCCGGAGCACCCGCGGGCGATCGACGAGATCGGCCGGGTGGTGAAGCCGGGCGGCAGCTTGATCCTCGAGTTTGAGAACAGCGCCAGCCTCGAATACATCGGCACGCCCCATTTCGGCCGTGACGTCTCCCAGGTCAGCACGTTTTTTATTTACGAGAACGAGAACATCTGGGTCTACAACGAGCGCCACATGCGGCGGCTACTCAGCAACGCCGGATTCGAGGTCGAGGCCGTGAGCCGGGCGCATTTCGTTGCCCCTCTGGTCCACGGCTACGCCCAGAACATCCACTACGCCGCGCGCTTCCTCTGGCTGGACCGCTTCATCCGCCATATCCCCTTCCTCAACCGCCACTCGGCGAACGTCATCTATCTCTGCCGCCGGCGCTGAACGCGCCGCAGGGGTGACACGGGCGGCGCCGCCCTTGCGGGCCGCCCATTTATCTTGTCGTCAGGACCTCGCAGGCGCTGCCACAGGCCTCTTTGACCGCCTCGGGCACGGGCCGTTTGGTGACCAGTTCCAGCGCCGGAATGAGGTTGGCTTTCTTCACCCGCAGGGCCGGCAGCGAGATGTAGGGCGGTACGCTCCTGCCGAGCAGTGCATAGGCGGCGGCATTCGCTTCGGCGACGCCCAGGTCGAAGGGAAGCTGGGCGCCAATGGCCAGAATCTCGCCCCTAGCCACGTAGAGGGCCGTGTCGGGGCCAAGATCGTTGGTCGCGACGACGAGATCGTGGCGGCCTAAGGCCTTCGCGGCGGCAACGGCCTGCATTGCCGGATCGCCCCACACGGCGAAGATCCCCTTGATGTTCGGGTTCGCCGTCAGCATGGCGATGGTCTTCTGATAGGCCTCGCGGGGCTGAATGAAACGGTCGGTCGCCGCCAGCCTGACTTGGGGATACCGGGTGAGCGTCTTGTGGAAACCGTCGCGGCGGGCGGCGATCGAGTAATAAGACTCGTAGTAATAGGTGAGCAGTCCGACTTCGCCCGAGCCGCCGATCGCCTTGATCATCTCCTCGGTGGCGTAAGCGGCGTTCTTCTCATTGTCCGAGGCGACGACGGTGACGTAATCGCGACCGGGCGTCATGTTGTGGACGACGTTGTCCATGAAGACGAGCTTGATCCCGGCATCGGCGACCCGCTTGTAGGCCGCGGTTTGGGTGGCCGGATCGATCGGTACGGAAAAGATCACATTCACTTTGCGATCGATCAGGCTCGCCAGATGCGCCGCTTGGCGGGCGGGGTTCTGCGCCGCGTCGGTCACCGCGACCACCTGCACGCCGTACTTTGCCAGGGTCGATGTGATCGCCTCGACCTGGAGCGAATTCCACGGCGTGTCGAGCGCCTGCATGGCAATACCGGCCGTATAGCGCCCGGCCCTCAGCCGCTGCACATCGGCGTCCGTCAGGGTCAGCACGTTGGGTAGGCTGGCGGGTGCACCCTCGGGAAACCCCGGCACCGGCTGCCCTCTAGCCGAAAGAGGTAGCGGCTGCATCAGAGTCTGGGCGTCGTCGGCTCTAGCGCCGACAAAGGAGGCCGGAATCAGGACAAGGGCGAGAAACGCTGCCCCTGCGGCATCGGCTCGGACGAACATTAGAGGTCTCCTGCGCCCGGGAACGATCCCATTAGACCGAATGCCCGCACAAGCGAAACTTCCATCGGCCGTTACGCTATTGGACTGCTTGGAAAAAGTCCGGACTGCAACTAACCTCTGGCGAGTGTCGCGCTCCAAGCCCAGCTTCTTCTGGCCTCTTCGCCTGATTGCAGCGCTTACGCTCGTCGCGCCGGCTGCGATCTTCGCCTACGCCACCTGGGAGAACTACCGCGCCATCGACGCGCAGGCGAATGAGCGCATCGAGCGCGCCCTGGACGTGCTGCAGGAGCACGCTCTCAAGGCGTTTCAGACGGTGGAACGCTCGATCTCCGAGATCAACGAGGTGCTGCGAAGCCTGTCCGAGGACACGATACGCGGCAGCGAGTCTGATCTCTTCCTGCGCTTCAAGCGTACGCAACAGGCCCTGCCGCAGATCGAATCGATTTGGGCCTTCGACGCTGCCGGCCATCCGTTGGTCTCCAGCACCATCCTGCCGGTGCCGCGCGAGCTCAATAACTCCGACCGTAGCTACTTCGCTGCCCAGAAGAATGCCGACGTCACTTATATCAGCGAGGTGGTGAAGGCCAGGATCGGCTCGCTGCGCTTCTTCGTGGTCAGCGGCCGCCGCCACAGCGAGCCGGCGGGCCGCTTCAACGGCGTGATCGGCGTCACCGTCATGCCCGAGCATTTCAGCGAGTTCTACCGCAAGCTGACCCGCGGCCGCGACACCTTCGCCTTGGTGCGCGAGGACGGCACGATCCTGGCGCGCTTTCCGGAAGTCGCCTACGAGCAGCTTTCGCCCTCGAGCGAGTTCGTACGCAACGTCCAGGGCCAGGAGAGCGGTGTCTTCACTGCCACGTCGCAACTCGACGCTGTCGAGCGACGCTTTGGTTACCGGCGAGTGCCGGGCCTCCCGGTTTATGTCACCACGGCGATCGAGACCGGCGCGTTGCGAGCCGAACTGCTTAGCATGGTCGCAACGCAGCTCGCGATCGGCCTGCCGGTGGTGCTCGCAATGTTCGCGCTCACTCTCTACGCGCTGCGGGGCGCTCAGCGCTTCCAGGAGGAGACGGCGCGCCGCGAAATTGCGGAAACAGCGCTCAAGCAGGCCCAGCGTTTGGAGGCGGTCGGCCGCCTGACCGGCGGCGTCGCGCATGATTTCAACAACCTGCTGATGGTCGTGCACGGCAATGTGGAGCGGCTCAAGCGATACATCTCGAATGAAGACCGGCCGCGCAAGGCCGTCGCGGCGATCGAGACGGCTGTCAGGCGTGGTGCCGATCTGACACGCCAGCTCCTTTCCTTCTCGCGACGCCAGACCCATGAGGCCATCACCGTCGACCTGAAAGAGCGCCTGCCGGTTATCCAGCAGATGCTGCAGTCGAGCCTGCGCGGCGACATCAGCGTGGTCGTGAGGGTGGCGGACGGGCTCTGGCACACCAAGGTCGACATCAGCGAGTTCGAGCTCGCGCTCCTGAATCTGGCGGTGAACGCGCGTGACGCGATGAGCGAAGGCGGCCGCCTGATCCTGTCCGCGGGCAACATCACGCTCTCGAAGGCCGACCCGCTCGATCTCGAGGGCGAGTTCGTGGCCGTCAGCGTGCAGGACAGCGGCACAGGTATTCCATCCGAGATTCTGAACCGGGTGTTCGAGCCGTTCTTCACCACGAAGGACGTGGGGAAGGGGACCGGGCTGGGCCTGTCGCAGGTCTATGGCTTCGCCCAACAGGCCGGCGGCACGGCCACCATCGCCAGCGAACCGGGAAAGGGAACCACCGTCACCCTTTATCTGCCGCGCTCGAAGGAGACGGCCGATGCCGACGCGAGTGCCGGCCGCGATACCGCCCAGCTCCGTATGCGAGAGGGCGGCACGGTTCTTCTGGTGGAGGACAATTCCGACGTTGCTGATGTCACCCGCGGCCTGCTGGAGCAGCTCGGTTACACCGTATTCAGCGCCGAAGACGTCGAATCGGCGCTTGCGGTGCTGCGGGCCCGGAACCGCAGGATCGACGTGGTCCTGACCGATATCGTGATGCCGGGCGGGGCGAACGGGTTGGACCTGGCACGTCTCATCCGCGAGGAGCAAGGTTCCGGGCTGCCGGTCATCCTCGCCACTGGCTATAGCGAGAAGGCGCAGTTGGCGGCTGACGAGGGCTTCACCATCGTGCGTAAACCTTACGACGCGACGACCTTGCACGACGCGCTCATCGAAGTACTGCGCAAAGCGCGGGTGCGCGATGTCGCCTGATCGTCGCCGATTGCGGCAAACCCGTATTGCGGCAGCGGGCGCGTCGCTATAGTCCGTTCCGTGGGAACACTGGCATACGCCTCCCTGGAAAGGGAGGTCCAATGGTTCTGTCGAGCAGGGGGCCTTGTTTCTGATCGTGCTGCCCCTGGGCGTGGCCTACTTCTGAGCTGTTTTCCGCTGCTATGGCCGTAGCCTGACCGGCCGTCGTCTCGAGATCCGCGGTTAACCCCCTATAGACAGCCGCCGCTCCCCTGCGCGACAGTGCCCGCGCCGAACAGCGGGGGGCCCGTAGTTCAGGTGGTTAGAACGCGCCGCTCATAACGGTGTTGTCGCAGGTTCGAGTCCTGCCGGGCCCACCATTCTCCGTGTCGGTCCTGGAGGCACAAGCGATGCCCACTGCCATGATCATCATAGACATGCAGCAGGGCTCGTTTATCGCCCGGACGCCGCGGCACGATGCCGAAGGCCTGGTTGGACGCATAAACGGGCTTGCGAGCCGCGTGCGGGCCTCGGGCGGGGTCATTATCCATGTCCAGCACGATGGCCCGGCCGGGGACGTCCATCATCCCAGCCAGCCCGGCTGGCGGCTGCTGCCCGGCCTGGAGACGGCAGCGGTCGATCTCTTCGTCAGGAAAACCGCCTGCGATGCCTTCCTCGACACGGGGCTCGACGAGATTCTCCGGAGTGCAGGCATCGAGCGGGTGATCATCACCGGCTGCGCCACGGATTTTTGCGTCGACACGACGGTCCGTAGCGCGCTGGCCCGCCGCTACCGGACGGTGGTTCCGATCGATGGGCATACCACAGCCGACCGCCCCTACCTCGCGGCAACCAAGATTATCGAGCATCACAACGCCGTCTGGGCGGGTTTCATCTCGCCGGCGGGACCGGCCTTGCTGATGCCGTGCGCCAGGATCGAGATTTAGTGCCCCGGGTCTTGGCGGCCGAGCATGGGGGAAACCCTATATTGACTAAGGTTTTGAATTGACCGCACCCGGTGTGGCGGCTATGTGACTCGCGCGGGAAGAACCGCGTGGAGGCGAGGGAAGAAAGCCATGACGTTATCGACGAAGGCAGCGCTCGCTTTGGCCGCCGTGGCCATGCTGGCCGCTTGCGGCAACAGCGAGAAGTTCAACCGCGCGGCCTACGAGGTCTGTCTCGCCGATGCCAAGAAGGCCGGCTCCCCCCTCGCCAGCGCCACCTTCGCGAGTTTTGAGGGCAGCAAGTTTGCAGCGTCGACGGGCGACGACAATTTCCGGGTCAACATCCCCTATGACCTCAACGGTCAGAAGGGCCTGTTCCAATGCATCGCCGAGAAGAAGCAGGACGGCACGTTCAAGATCGCCGACTGACCGCGGCGCTTAGACGCCGCCCGGCGGCCGGCCGAGCAGCTGCATCACGAAGGTCATGGCCCACATCGCCGTCGCGGCGATGGCTGCCATGGTTGCGTGCCAGAGATAGCGTTCCCGCAGGATAGTGCTGAAGACCTGCTGGGCCCGTTCCTCCGGCAGGTCGTGGCGCTTGTCCATCAACAGATAGACCTCGGTGTGCTTGTAACGCCGGCTGCCGGCGTCGAGGGCCTTCCATAACAGGATGGCCACCATGAAAGACACGCCGGTGGCGCCGAGCTTGAAGGCAACGGCCATATCCCAATAGAGCGCCACCATCCCCGTAGCGATGGCCAGGAAGCCGAAGCCGCAGGCCCGGCGTATGGACTGATCGGCGAAATAGCGGATGCGTTCCATCGATTGAACCCAAGCCGTTCAAACCACAAACGCCAAGAGCGCGCAAAAATTCCCGCCACGAGCCTGCAGGGGAGGTCCCGCCGGTCTGCCGCGGGAAAATACCAATAAAATCAGGCCGTCTTAACGGCCCCGCGGGCGGGGCTGGCGCAGTTAGAAGGACCCGCCGAAATTCTGGATGGCGGGAATTGTCATGAAAATAGCGGCCGCGAACCAGATCCACATCGATGTCGGGCTGGTCTCATCCGTTTCGAGAAACCGCTCATAGAGCGCGGCCGGGATGCCGCTGACCAGCAGGGTCGCGGTTGAGACCATGATCGAGGCGAAGAACAGCGACCAGCCGACCGTGCGCGGAAACATCTCCGGCATTAGGATCGGCGCTATCTGCAGCGCGATGGCCAGAAAGGGAGAAAAAATCCCGTTCACCACGCACACGCTGACCACGAGGTTGAGCAAGCCGCGCCGGTCTAGGATGGATGGACGCCCGGTCATCCGGCGGCTCCGGCTGCGGGCATGCGCGGAGTGAGCTCCGCCGCGTACATGACGGCAAAGAACGCTATACGGACGATCACCACCCAGAAAGCGGCGATGGGCAGCAGCACGTGACCGTGGAGCTGGCGGGGCGTGACGAAGGCGACCGGCGGCAGCAGCCAGTCGGTCAGGCGACAGAACCAGCGATAGATATAGTTCTGCGAATCCGGCTTCAGGACGAAGGCAAGGCCGAAACGCCCGAACAGCGTGTAGAAGAGGACCGAGAGGGCGTAATTGGGAAAATGGAAATACCAGTATCCCCACCAGATATCCGGGCTGCTGCTCATGGGGTTGTTTTAGCCTAGGCGGCGCTGGAGGGGAACCAAGGTGTCGCGGCTTTGCGAAAGCCGGGCTCAAAAAAAATGGGGCCCGCTTGCGCGGGCCCCATCTCTCCGACGGCTTGTCGGAGTTAGTGCGTGGCTTCGGCGTTCAGCACCGCGCCCGTCGGGGTGCGGATCGAATCGACGAAGTCCTGCATTT
>Ga0196963_10002385_pt1 | contig 11301 bp, 15 predicted proteins | sample S1_5metaG_FD_148600 | JGI IMG/M metagenome (GOLD analysis project Ga0196963, IMG submission 148600) | Soil microbial communities from Anza Borrego desert, Southern California, United States - S1_5 | ecosystem: Environmental > Terrestrial > Soil > Desert | place: USA: California | collected... | reverse complement strand
TAATCACCACCAACCACCCGGCTTACATCGTTCCAGCTCAGGCCATCCGAGGCCATGCGGTAAAGCTTGGTCGCGTCCCCACAGAAGTTGAAGACATTGCCCGAGAGGTCGCGGACCGAGATCGCACCTTGCGCCCTGGCCGTGATAGCGCTCGCCACTGCGGCAAAGCCGGGAAACGGCCTATAGCCCCTTGCGGTCGGGATGACGCCAAGGGCCTGCATGGCGGCCTCTGGATTGAGCCCGTCCATGTCCGGGAGCCACGGCATGAACGGATACATCATGCTGATTTCGCCTTGACACGGATACGTGGCTTGAACTCGGTCACAAAACCAACGGGCTCGCTCGCGCGCCAGATGTCCTTGCCATACTGGTCGAGCAGGCCTGTTTTTGTCGCTCCGCCCCCGTCCACCGTGAGATTGGGCAGATAAACCACATCATCACCCCAGATGTGGCCACCAGTGACGATATACCGAGTCATGGATAGTCAGGCCCCGGAGCGCGCATCTGCAACGGCGCTGAGCCGTATCTGTCCCACTGGTCCGAGCGGGCCACGCCCTTGCAGGCGCTCATGAAAGCGCCATGCCATTTGGCTATGTTGTCGTCGTCGCCTAGATAGAGCGAGGCTTCGAGGAGCGACCCGTAGAGATAGACGCTGGGCGCTCGGCGGAATAGCTCATTGAGTTCGCTTGAGAGAGCATTGAAGCGTCGGTAATAGGTGCCCCTGACGAATCGTGTTCCGTCTGAGGGAGGAACAAAGCGGATGGCATCTCCGTCAATCGCATAGCCACGGATCGGTGAGCCCGAAGAGTTCGCGCCCGCCATGCCAACAAGATGCTGCGGCGCAATCTGATCGAGAGGACGCTTGCGGTCGCCATCGTCATATATGTGTTTGAAGCCTAGGAAGCGTGAGGGGAGCGGAGCGCCGCCTTCTGGGATGAGTCGCCAGTTAGTGGCGCTCGTCATGTATGCGGTATAGGTCGCGCCCAGAACAATATCAGCCGCCTCAAGCGCGTCGTCATTCACTCCCTTTGAGAGAGTCACCGCGCCTTGAGAGTTGGCATTGAGCGTGGCCGCGCCGGTATTGGTGAAGCCCGCAACCCATGTCGCCGTCAGGCCGAGCGCATAGGTCGGCGTGGTGGCAAGGGTGATAGTCTGTGCATTGGCAGAACCGCCCGATGTGCCGCCATCCTGATTGGCTTCGACCCGGATGGTGAAGGGATGCTCCATCATCCGCACACGCAAAGGCGGCGAATAGAACGGGTCTCCGGGCTCACCAGAGCCGTAGTGGATGCGCTGTTCTGCCAGCGTCACCCATTCGGCTTGCCGATCGGTGACAATCGCAGAGGTGTCATCCTCATAGTTCTGGATAGCGGACAACAGCTCGTTGTACGTGGTGATCGCCATTGTTTTGTGCTATCCTGTGAGAATGGAAATCACCCGCAGACGACTGGTAGTAACCGGAGCCGCCGCGCTGCTGTGCGCGCCCGCTATTGTTCGCGTGGCTTCACTCATGCCCGTGAAAGTCCAGCCCACATCAGACGATCTCATCAAGGCGATGCTTGATGAGATTTTTGAGAGAACCGGCCGTGAACTGCAAAGAGCGTTTGAGGATGCGCTATTCTACGGCACTGGAACCGTTAAGGTTGGCGGTTTACATGATTTCACGATAACTGCCATGCCCAACCAGATAAATTTCGGGGCGGCCCACTCACTGGAGCCGCGCGGATGAGCCGCCCCGCGCAACGGGAGGGAGGTCCCGCGCGCAACCTATTTTTCGCGCCAGAAGTGGATATAATCCACCGTCAGCACGTCAGCCGCAGCCGAGCCGGCATGAACCGCAAAGCTGATGGTCAATTCCGTTGTGGTGGGCGTGGCCGTCAAGGTGCCCTTCACAACATCATCGACCGCATAGACAATCGAGGTGCCGCCGTCATAGTAGAACGACACCTTCATGTAGGTGTCATCGACAACCGTATGGATGCCGAGCGCAGCGGTATCGACACTGGTCGCCATGCTGTGAATGTCGAGCAGCGCGTCGCCGTCATCCTTCTGGAAGTAGACGCCGTCCGCAACTGCCAGCGGTGTCGTGTCGCGGACCTGAAGGCCCATGATAAAGTCTGACTGCGTGGCCTCGCCTATCTTGAAGCGCGCCTCGAAAAAGGCCTCCTTGCCGCTGGCGAGGGTGAAGATTTCGCCAACCGACTGAAGGCTTGCGGCGTCGTTCTCGGCAGTGAGCGTGGTAAGCACCAGCGTTCCGCCATTGGCGTCGCCCATTGCTTGGGTCGAGTCGTTGATTTCGGTTACGACCCAATCACCAGCCGTATACTTGAAGAAGTCATCGAACCATTGGAAGTCGCGGGCGGGATACGGCATGGTGATGGCATCGCCACGACCGCGCACCCAATGGCCGTCAGGAAGGTTGTTGAAGCCGCGCGGATGAGGGTCCGGTGCAGCAATGACACTCGCCGCGAAGGCCAGCGCCAGTAAGGGCAACAGGGCTAGTTTCTTGAACATGTCAGTAGTTCTCCACGGGAGTGATATTGAAGACGCAGTCGTTAGTTCTCGCGCGAATGTGCGCGATGTGGGTGTGGCCCGCGACCCACAGCAAGCAGGGCTCGCTGTCGATCACGGGCAATCCGTTTGCTGTGGTGACGGTGGCAAGACCGCTCGTCACCGGGCGCACCACGACCATTTCTGAGGCCGTGATGACACTGATGCGGACGAGCTTGGCGCGATTGCCGGAACTATCATCCGGTATCGCGACTGTCGCTGACGCCGCGCCAGCGGTGGCCTGTACGCCTGGGGCTAGTTGCAGAACGCGCATGGGTCCACCTGCTGTTAGTAGGCATAAGAGACGCGGCAGATGAAGGGAGCTGCACCCACGTCATTGGTTGAAGCGACCGCTATGGCAACCGTCGCACCAGATGCAATGGCAGTGGTTGCTGTCGCATTCGCCGTGCCGCTGGTGGCGTTGTCGGCAATCGACACCGAGATAGCCGGGGTGATGGCAGCTTCCGCCGAGCGCAGCGTGTAGGTGAGGCCGGCAGCCGCATTGTGATCGGTCGCGTAGCACACCATGCCGAGCGGATAGATTGCCGTGGCCTGAAGGGCCGGCGCGTCCGCCGTGGCTTCTGTGGTGTTGCCGGCAGCGGTCGTGTCGCAGGTGATCTGACCGACCGTGGCCGACCCTACAATGGCCTGCGACGGACCATAATAGACGGTGTTGTTGTTGACGGTCGTGCCGTCGCCGCAGATCTCAAAATAGCCCCTCGCCATGTTCTTGAGGGTTTCTTCGTTGATCGTGGTCGTGTCGATGACGATAGTGTTGTCGATATTCAGCGGGCTGTTGAGGATGAGGCCATCATCCCAGCCGGTGCCCACGACGATTGCGGTCTCGGCGCCAGCAGTGCCGGTGAGATTGCCGATGTTGATGCCCGTGGTCGAGACCTGGGCATCCCCCGTCAGAGCGTCGATCTGGAGGGCACGGGCCGCATTGGTGCCGCCCGTGGCATTGCCGATGTCGAGATCGACGGTGAGGGCATTGTGGGTATTGGTGCCCGTGGTATCGACCGGCGTGGTGAGCGCGATCTCATGATAGTCATTAGTCGCGGCCGAGTTGGCGACGGTGCTCTTGACCCAATCGACAACGCCATTCGCTGCTACGCAAAGGCGGTCGGTAATGGCAGAGCCAGTGGTTTCCTGCAAGCACCAGCTGCCTGCGTCCGTCTGGCGCTGGTTGTAGCCCGCAAAGGCAGTAACAGATCCCGCAAGCAGCACCGCTGCCGTCGAGAGAAGCAAGGTTCTCAGTTTCATAGCTGAATATCCTCAGATGGTTAGGGGAGTTGTCTTGAGATACCGGAGGTCCGGGTTGTTCAGGAGACGTTCAACGGCCTTCTCATGGTCCTTGTTGAACACGTCGATGCCGTATTGCTTCTTCCACATCTCAACGACAAAGAGCGGGATTTTGGCGACAAGCTCGAACCTCATGCCGTCAACCTTGAAGGATCGGCGGCCTTCGTTCTGCATGCGCCTGTTGGCGTCGATGTTGGCCTGAAGGTCGGCACTGCGCGAGAGCATGTGCCACTTGCCCTTCTGCTCCGACCTTACATATTTGCGCTTGATCCCTGAGAAGGTGTCATAGTCGATGTAAGGATAGGGCAGATCAGGCGGGCGATCAGGCCGACCGAAGTTGTGGATCAGGCCGCCTGCGGCTTCGTTTCTTTCTTGGTCCACGGCTGTCTCACCCAATTGCGCTCGATAAGCTTTTCAAATTCGGCGTCGGGAATATCCACGATGTCGCCTTTGAAGACGCGCTCCAGAACATGGTTGGTCTTGTCTGGGTGCTTGACGTGAACCCAGAAGCTGCCCTTGCGCCCGTTGGGGTCGTTCTGGTCGTAGTTCGGCCGGACGACCTCAGCGCGGGTGTAGCCTTCAGGCACGGGGCCTTGGGCCTTGTAGGGCTCGCGATCATCCTCGGGTCGGGGAGCCGGCATGACGATGGTGCGCCGGCCGCCGCCGATCACGGGCGGGTTGGTCTTCATGTACTCCGCAAGATAGGTGCGAAGCTTTTCGTCCAAGCTGGGCATAGAATCTCCTTGTGTTTGAAACAGCTGGGGCCGCCCGGAAGCTTGGCAACCGAACAGCCCCAGAACGTGCAGCACGCTACACGCGGGATGACGCTTACGAAGTCGTCAGATCAGCGATGTGGCCGTGAGCGGCTTCGTTCTTGATGACGTTGCCATACTCAACGATGAGCTGAACGCGATCCGAGTCGCCGGTCTTCGCCAGCTTCTGCGTCTTGAACGGGCGCAGATAGGCGACACCGAGATATTCGGGGTCGATCAGCAGGCCGTCACGAGCGCGCGAGAAGCGGCTCGGAATGACCTTGATGTTGCCGAAGTCCGACTTGTAGACGTCGATTGCCGCATAGAGCTTTTCGCCCTTGGCATCGACCTGGCGCGAGGCATTGCCGGTGAAAGTGGACATCACCTGCTTGTTGAACGAGCCAAGGATAAGCTTGTCGGGCTCGCCACCGGCTTCCCACGCTTCGCGGATGACCTCTTTGAGGATGACTTCCGTGAAGGCGCGCTGAGTGCCGTCCGTCGCGGCAACGGTATTGCCGGACGAAAAGCCACCATCCGCGCCAGTCGCACCGCGCGACTCGTTGGTGGTGATCCAACTCACGAAGCCGCCAGTCTCGCGAGCGGTTGCGTTGTTGCCCGTTACCGAGGCGTTGTTGGAGCAGAGGAGCGCTTCCATGTCGCGCTTCAGCTCCTTGCCGGCCTTGGCAACGAGATAGTCAAGCTCATCGCCGCGACCAGCTGTCTCGACAGCGCGAGAAGTGCCGGAAACCAGGATGACCTTGTCGGAGATGTTCATGCGGGTGCCAACGCGGGTCGTTGCGACCTGAGCGTCAGTCGTGGCGTCGTCGCCTTCAATCACATGGTTGGTGGCGGAAGCAGACGCAAGCGAGTCGGTCTGCCACTCATGGTAGACCTGCTTGGCCTTCATGCGCTTGGCCATGGAGAGATAAGGCGTATCGGTCGGAGAGATGTCGTAGATGATGTCCGCGAGATCTTCCCGGATACCCACCATGTCGTAGGTATCAAACATGTCGTTGGGTTGTGCCATTGGAGGCGCCTTTAAGGGTTAGGCGCTAAGCTGGCTCCGTAATGTGCGGAGGAGTGCCGCCGCATCGTCTACTGAGCCCGACTTGCGCAGTTGCTGTCTCGTGGCAGCAATCTTTTCGTCATGCGCTCCAGCATTGTTTGGCGTTCCCGGCTTGAGAACCCTTGGCAAGGTACGGACATGGGAAGGGATGACCTTCTGGCCCGGTCCTGCCTGGGGCTGTCGTGGCACATTGGCTTTCGCCTTCTGTGCGGCGTCCCATTTCATCGCTTTTTCAACGATGGTCAGCTCCTTGAAATTCACCTGCGCAATGCGCTCGTCGGGGACGCCATATCCCCTCAGATAGTCAGTGATTTCGCGGTCGTACTGCTCGAACTTGGCCGGGTCTTTCAACTCGGGCTTGGCTTCGATGAGCTGAGCGTTGCGGGTCTCCACATGCTGTTGCATGAGAGCCTGCTGTTCCTGCTGTCGGTGATGGGAAAGCTGTTGCTCCATCTGGCCGATGCGCTTGAACTCTTCTTGGAACGCTTGGTATGCGGGCCACCTGTCGGTCTGGGAAAGACGGAACAAGTCCATATGTCCAGACAGAACGTCAGCGAATTGCTGGCGAAAGGCGGCCTCTACCGGGTGCCTGAAATGCTGTAGCTGTGACTCTAGAAACTGCCGTGTTTGAGCCGCTGCTTGCTGGACTTGTTCAATCTCAGCGAGCTTGGCCTGATATTCGTTTTGCCGGCGAGACTCGGCGGCTTTCGTGCTGTGGGCTAGTCGCTGAACGGCTTGCTGCTGTTCAGGCGGTAGCGCGGCGAAAAGCTCGCGTTCTTCGGCGTTGAACCAAGACGGGGCTTCGATGGTCGGTTGTCCGGCATCGGGTTCCGTCTGTTGTTCCGCGTCGGCAGCTTCCTGCTGGTCGGGCGGGGATTCTTGTGGAGCTGCGTCGGTCGCGGCTGGCGCGGTATCGTCGGGCTCCGGTTGTCTGGTATGATCTTCCTGTGAGGCGGCTTCGCGGGCCTTGCCTAGTGCTTCTGCGGCACCTTCAAGTGTGGTGCCTGTGTCTTCAGTCTGCGTCGCGGCTTCATCAGCCATTCTTGCGTTCCTTCTGTTCGCGCTCGTAGAGTTCGACCTTGCCGGTTTGAGCCTGTTGGATGAACCAGCCCTTGATGCGCGGCAGAAGACGCAGCACCGCAAGCCATTCGGCGTCACTCGCGCGGGGGCCGTCTGAAGCCATGAGAATGGCTATGGTGTTCTTCTCCAAGGCCTCAAAGGCTTCCTGAAACAGCGGGTCTTCAAGCAAGCGCTGGGCGTTTTGGGCGCGGGCTACGGGGTCGGTCATGAATCCTCGCCGTAGGTGGCCTTAATGCGCCTTGCCCATTCCGGGTGCGGATCGGGGATGACAAAATTACCCTCAAAGACATAGCGCTTCTTCTTACGGCGCAAAAACGGCGTATCGGCGGGATCAACGTAATAAACTTGTCTGCCAACCCTCACAGGGTAGTAATAGTCGCGCGCTTTGCGTTTCTTGCTCATGCAGCCGCCTGTCTCTGCGGCATTGGTCGCGGCGCATAAGCCCCCTGCTGCGCCGTTATCATCACTTCCATGGTCTTGATCTTGGCTTCGTTCTGGACGCGAAGCATTTCAATCTGGAACTCGGCCTCTGCCTTGATGCGCGCCGCCTCTATCTCGGCTTGGAGCTTTCTTTCGTCATGCTGCGCATCCATTTGCGCCTCTTGCTCCTTGAGCTGAAGCTTTGCCTTCTCCACCTGGACCTTCGGGTCTTCTTTTGGCTGTTGCGGCGGGGCGTTCCTTGGGTCAGTCGCAAACTCCTCTGGGTTCTTGAACCCTGAGTTTTCAACAACGCGCTTGATAAGGTTGAATACGTTTTCCTTGGTGATAATCGGCCCCTCCCACCCCTGTTGGGCCGCGATCACTTCCTTCTGGATGCCGGCAATGTTCATGAGGTGGCCGAGCATCTGGTCCTTGTTGCCAGTGCCGAGGCCGACATTGATTTCGAGGTCGAAGTCTGCACCCCATTGCGAGGGGTCGATTTCAACCCACTGCTTGTTTCGAAGCCGTATTGCGCGCTTGGCAAGGTCGGGATAGCGGCGGATATACCACTGCTGCAGCATGAATATGCGCTTGATCCCTTCGGCAAAGACACGTGCGATAAGCTCAATCCTCTGCTGCGAGGCACCCATAATCTGGCTGATGCCGCGCGCTGTCTTGTTGAGCGTGTCGGCGTCAGTGCCTTGATTGTAGCTGGTGACGCCTGTGCGATTCTCCCTGCGGCTTTGGATATACTCCAGCATCGGAAGCGCCTCACCCATAATCGAGGGCGTGACGATGGGGAAAATGCCCTGCGGATTGTATCTTCCACCCGGAGGCGGCCGGACGATGCCGCCAACCCGGGGCTGCAGAATATCGTCAAGGTTGACTGCTTCGGTGTCGATGTATTTTTGCGGCGTGTTGACGAGATAGGTGTTATCAAGCACTTGGCGCAGCAGAGTGGAGTTCAGAAGCTGGAACTCCATGGTCTGATCGGCAATGGACAAACCAATCAGCCGGTGCGGAATAAGGATCGGGCTTATGACCGCGATAGGACGTGGCCCTTCCCATTCCTCATTCTCAAGAATGCTGCAGCCAGGGCCCACATGGACAATGCGGCGCATCTCGGCAATGCCGTCGCCGTCATAGTCCACCTTGACATAGGCCTCGGTGATCCAGATTCGGCGGTTGGCGTGGTTAGCCGTGGCAAACTCGCCACTCGGGTCTTCGTCTATTCCACGATAGCGGGCCTGGTGCTCCTGGTCGGTCGCATTGTGCGGGCCGTCGCCGCCCAGCGTTTCGATGATGCTGCGCTTCTTGGGATAGAGCTTGATGAGGTCAGAGGCAGTTTTCTTGGTCCGGTGAGCCATATAGACCGGCTCGTCAATGTCGCCCCGCGCATCGCGAGAGATCAGCGTTTCTTCCGGGGGCATCGGGTCAACGCATATCTTCATGCGCTTGACGGTTCTGCACCAGACGCCGGAATGAACCGTAACAGGCTCGGGCATCATGCCCATTTGCGCCTGCTCTGGCGGCACTTCGGGAGTTACCTGGTCTGCGTTGTGTTCCTTCACATACCAGAGCTTGCTTTCGTCAACGTCCCAGCCGCGCTCGGCATAGTCAGCCTGGAGCTTAGCGTTCTCCTCCTCTTTCTGCAGAGCCATGACCGAAAACTGGTCATCGGGAACGTCTATGAACTCGTCCAGCTCCTCGGTCTCGGTGAACTCAGGATAGACCTTGCATGCTCCGGTGCGCTGAAGCAGCGCGTCCTTGAACATGCAGTAGAGAACGCGAAAGCCGTTGTTCTCCTTGAGAAAGATGAAGTTGTTATATTCCGTCGCCTGCTTGGCGGCCTCTTCGTCTTCCTGGCCCTGCGGCTCGAATGAGACCACATCATCGCCGGCCGTGAACATCTTGATGAGGGATGGCAGTATCCACTCGATTGTATCCGCCACGTCAGATGAGACGACCTTGGAGCGGCCTTCGACCTCATTACCGAACGGCTCGGCCATGTAGTAGTCCATGGCCTTCTTGCGGGCGTTGGACAGATCACCACCGAGATAGCCAAGGGCTGACTGCTGTTCTGCCTCAAGGAGCGCGGACAGCTCGCTATCCGTCATTCCCCCCGATTTCTTCTTGGCGGGCTTGTCGTCACCATATGCCATGTATCAGACAATCCCTCTGCCCTTGTCGGGGTATTCGATAGGCTTGTAGGCTTGGTTCGTCCGCGCAAACCGCTTCATCATCAGCGCGTAGCGAGAAGCGCTAATAACATCGTCGCGCTCTTTCACAATCTTGCCGTCCTTGCGATGGTAGAGGCGGAACTCCTCAAACCACTCCCGACAAGTCGAGAAGACCTTCCATTTTCCGGTCTGCATGCGCTGCAGCATGTCTGACAGACCCGCCTCAACGCCGTAGGTCTCATCCTCGAAGGTCGCCTTCTCAGGTAAGAGCTTGAGCATCTGCTTGCGGTATTGCTCGGCAAGCTGTTCGCCAGAGCCCTTGTCATGCTGCAGGCCGTCATGCGGCCATGCCCACGGGAGCCAGTCGCCCCATTGCCTCAGAGCTGCAGCATGAATGATCGGCGTGGCCTCGCGCTCGCGATAGCAGCCCGTGACATAGAAAACATCGTTGTCCCGATCCCACGCGCACTTGACCGCGCCGAACGGGTGATCCCACCCGAAGTCGAGTCCACCGATCTGCGCCCAACTGCTATGAATCGGGAACGGATCAACCTTGATGCTCTCCTCGGCAATCGGGAATATGCGGCCCGAGCCGAGAGACGGAATGCCCTTGGTTCTGGCTTCACGCTCATGCGCCGGGTAGCTATTGATGATCCTCTGCCTGTCTTCAGGCGAATAGTGCTCCGCATCGTCAATCGTCATCGTGGTGACGTTGCGGTCTGGAGATTGCTCCAGAAGATAGCGGGCAACGACCGTGGACATGCCCAACAGCGGCGTGAACGTGACCGCGATCAGGCCCATATTGGCGTTGGTGCGGGTTATGCCCTCAAGGTAAACGTCTTCGGGCGGCTCCTCATCGAACCAAACATAATCGACCGTGTTGGCCTGCCATTTGCCACGGCCCTGCTCATAAGCCTTGAAAAGAAGCGAGGACTGCCCGCCGGTCTTGTGCTCGACGGATACTGTGTCAATGGCATTGGTAACGCCCAGCCGGCGCGTCGCTCGCTTCAATTTGGCGCCAGGGATAAACCCTGTGCCCCAATCTTCCTCCCGATCAGGAGGCCCTACCAGGAGGCGCTGAACGCCGTCTCTGGTTAATTCGTAGCTTTCCGACCCCGTCAGCATGACGACCGGCTTCTTGAAGCGATGGCCTTCCCACCAATCGGGATAGTCGCCCGTGAGGTGCATCGCTGCTTCTGCCGCGCCCGCCAGGGTCTTCCCGAGCTGGTTGCCGGCCATGAACAGGCGCTCGCGATAGCGGCGGCCTGAATTATGGAACTCAGCCTGTTTCGGATAGGGAATGTAGCGGTAAAGCTTAGTTCGGTCGTGACGGCGCTTCTGTTCTTCCAGAAGACTCGCCAGCTCCTTCAAAACCTCCGAGCGCGAACTCGGCAAATTCAGCAAGCTGGCGGATGCGGGCTGTAAGTTCGTCATCCGTTAAATCGCGAGCGTCCTCTACGCGGACTATCTTGGGCAGGATGGACGCGACCACCTTGAGGTAGGCGTCCGGCTTAGTTTCGCGCACGGCCACAATCGCAGCGGCGCCATGCGCCAGCCAGTCGGCCTGCATATCTTCGAGGAACTGCTCGCCTAGCTTGTTGCGCGCGCCCTTGGGCCGGCCGTCAGGGTTGCCGCTTTCACCTGGCTTAAAAGGCATTGTAGGAGCCTGTAACAACAATGGGCGGATACGAAAAAACCCGGCAGCCGTGGGCGGGCTCCGGGCGGAATTCGTGTGATGGAATTTCGTAACACTCTATGGTGTCCGTGTCAATAGGGTGGCACAAGATTTTGTTCACGCCGCCTTCCGCATGCTTTCCCGCCGCGTTATTACCCTGCCGACCGCGTTTAGGCCTTCCCGAAACACCCCCATCTCCTTCGGGGTGAAGCCTTCATTCCCCTCGCGTAGGCAAATCTCCCATAGCATTGAGGTGGCAGACCTTCCGCACGGGTT
>Ga0196963_10002384_pt1 | contig 11314 bp, 11 predicted proteins | sample S1_5metaG_FD_148600 | JGI IMG/M metagenome (GOLD analysis project Ga0196963, IMG submission 148600) | Soil microbial communities from Anza Borrego desert, Southern California, United States - S1_5 | ecosystem: Environmental > Terrestrial > Soil > Desert | place: USA: California | collected... | reverse complement strand
TCGGCGTCCGCCGGGCCAAGGAGCTGGTTCTCACCGGCCGGGCCTTCGCCGCGGCCGAGGCCGCCGACTGGGGTATGGTCAACCGGGTCTGGCCGGCCGCAGAGCTGGCCGCCGGGGTGCTGGAGACTGCCGACGCCATTGCCGCCGGCGGGCCGATCGCCGTGCGCCAAGCCAAGCGGGCCATGGGACTGGGGGTCGAGACCGACCTCAAGACCGGGCTTGCTCTGGAAGTCGAAGCCTACAACCGCACCGTCCCCACCGCCGACCGCCGCGAGGGGGTGGCCGCCTTCAACGAGAAGCGTCCTGCCCGGTTCACCGGCGCCTGAAGGAAAGCCCCAACTCTAATGCTCCCGGCCGCTCTTCCAGAAGGTCTGGAACAGGGGTTCGGTCAGGTACTGCAGGGCGCTGCGCTTGCGCAGCGGCACCACCACCTCGACCGGCAGGCCTGGGGTGATGGCGGTTCGGTTGCCGCGCACCCGGCGGATCTTGGCCATTTCGGCCTCCGGCACGGCGATCTCGGCGCGGAAGAACCGCTGGCCCGACTTCTCGTCCTCGAAGCTGTCGGCGGAAATCCTGGTCAGCTCGCCGCGCAGGATCGGCAGGCTGCGCTCGTGTAGCGAGGTAAAGCGGATCTGGGTCGTCTGGCCGGGCTTGAGGTCGTCGGCGTCGTTGGGATTGATGCTGGCCTGGATGATCAGCGCCTTGTCGCCGGGCACCACCTCCATCAGCACCTGGCCGGGCGAGACCACCCCGCCGACGGTGAAGATCGACAGTCCGACCACCTTGCCGCTGGCCGGGGCGCGGACGATGGCCCGGGCCAGCTGGTCGCGGACCGCCTTCTGCTTGGGCTGAAGCTCGTCCAGCTGAACCTGGACGTCGCGCAGCTGGCCGCTGACCTCCTCGATCATCTGCCGGTCGAGCGAGATCATCTGCAGCCGCGCCTCGCCGATCGCCTCCCTGGACCGGGCGATCTGGGCGACCAGGCTGCCCTCTTCGCCGACCAGCTGCGCCTGGGTGCGTTCCAGGGCCCGCACCCGGTTGAGGGGGGCGTAGCCCTGCTCGGCCAGGGACTTCATCCCGGCGGTCTCCTCGCCGATCAGCCGCTGCTGCTCGCGGTTGGCGACCAGCTGGCGCTCGGAGCCGACCACCTGCTCGTTGAGCTGGGCGATCCGCTGCTGCAGCACCCCCTTCTGGGTGGCGATCGACTGCGACCGGGCCTGGAACTGCCGCTGCTGCAGGTTCAGCACGTCGTCGGCGATGACCTTGTCCTCGGGCGGCAGGCCCACGAACTCCGGGGGCGGGATGACGTAGCTCTGGCCGTCGCGCTCGGCGACCAGCCGGGCGCGCTGGGCCAGCAGCGTCAGGACCTGGCCGGTCAGGCCGCGCTCTGTGGCGACCAGGTCGCCGGCTCCGATGACCACCAGGATCTGGCCCTTGACGACGTTGGCGCCCTCGGCGACGCGGATCTCGGTCACGACCCCGCCGTCGCGGTGCTGCACGGCCTGGCGGTTGCCCGAGACGGCCACCACGCCCATGGCATAGGCGCCGGCGTCGAGCGGCGTCAGGGCCGCCCAGCCCAGGAACACCACGAAGAAGGCGGCCGCGATGGCGGCGCCGATCATGATCTCGCGCTTGGGATTGTCGTCGACCTTCACCGCGGTCACGGTTTCGGTCTGCGGGGTCCCGCCGGGGGCGACGTCGAGGGCCATCTGTCCTAGCCCTTCATGTCCACGACATTGGCCGGCTGCTGCGCCGGCGCCTTGCCGGCCAGCTTGGCCAGCACCTCCTCGCGCGGCCCCAGCCGCTCGATGGCCCCGTCGCGCATCACCAGCAGCCGGTCGACCCCGGCCAGGATGCCGGTCCGGTGGGCGACGATCAGCACCGTCGCGCCCCGGGCCCTGGCCCCGTGGATGGCGCGGAGCAGCCCGGCCTCGCCCTCGGCGTCGAGGGCGGAGTTGGGTTCGTCGAGGATCAGCAGGGTCGGGTCGCCGAACAGGGCGCGGGCCAGGGCCACCCGCTGGGCCTGGCCGGCCGAGAGCCCGCGGCCCCCGGGGGCGAGGGGGGTGTCATAGCCCTTGGGCAGCTTGAGGATCAGGTCGTGGACCCCGGCCTTGGTCGCCGCGTCGACGGCCAGCTGGTCGACCTTCTCGGCGGGCATGCCGCGCCAGGCGGCGAAGCGGCTGATGTTGTCCTTCACCGTGCCCGACAGCAGCGAGGGGTCCTGCGGCAGGTAGCCGATGTATTCGGCCAGGGCGTCGGCGTCCCAGTCGCTGTAGTTGGCGCCGTCCATCCGCACCACGCCCTGGTCGGGGGCCAGGGCGCCGGCGATGATCCGGGCCAGGGTGGTCTTGCCCGCGCCGCTCGACCCGACGATCCCGAGGGACTCACCGGGCGCGATCTTCAGCGACACCGCCTTGAGGATCAGGTCATCGCGGCCGGGGGCGCGGACCACCACCCGGTCGAGCTCGACGGCGCCCATCGGGGTCGGCAGCTGGGTGCGTTCGACGTCGAGGGGCTTGGTCTTGTCGAACAGCTCGCCGAGGGTGTTGAGCGCGCCGCGCGCCTGAATCACCTGGGTCCAGCCGCCGACCAGCTGCTCCACCGGCTGCAGGGCGCGGCTCAGCAGGATCGAGGAGGCGATGATGGCGCCCGCCGAGATCTCCCCCTTGATCGCCAGCCAGGCGCCGAGGCCCAGGGCCGCCGACTGCAGGAACAGGCGGAAGAACTTGGTCATCGCCGAGAACTTGCCGCCCTTGAACTGGGCGTCGGTCTGCAGGCTCTGGCCGATGCTGCGCTCTTCCAGGTGGCGGGCGATGACCGAGCGGCGCATGCCCAGGGCCCGCACCACCTCGCCGTTGACCGCCGCCGACTCCTGGCTGGCGTAGGCGGCGGCGTTGGCCTGCTGGGCCTTCATCAGGGCCGGCTTCGTGGCCCGTTCGTTCAGCACCGCCAGGCCGAACAGCAGGATGCCGGCCACGACGGTCAGGACGCCCAGCGCCGGGTGGATCAGGAAGGCAACGATGACGTAGATCGGCGTCCAGGGGGCGTCCATGAAGGCCAGCGCCGCCGGGCCCGACAGGGCGGCGCGCAGGCCGTCGAACTCGCGCATCGCCTGGGCCGTGTTCATCGGCCGCGACTGGGCCATCAGCCGGCCGAGGATGTCGCTGGTCAGAAGCCGGTCGAGGCGGGCGGCCGCCAGCACCAGAAGGCGCGAGCGCACCGTCTCCAGCGCCGCCAGGACGCCCAGCGCCACGGCGATGATCGCGGTGAGAAACACCAGGGTCATCTCGCCCTGGGTCGGCACCACCCGGTCATAGACCTGCAACATGTAGATCGAGGGAGCCAGGTACAGCAGGTTGACGAGCGCGCTGAAGACGGCCGCCGAGCCGATGTGGCGTCGGCAGTCCTTGAACGCCGCTTCCAGCGGCGCAGGCAGTGTCCCTAAGAAAATCACGCGCGCGTCTAATCCGAACCGGAGTCCCCAGGAAGACCCCAGGCCCCCGGTCTCCACTTAACGGTCTTTTACGCTAAAGGTTGGTTGCCGTCGCGCGTCATCTTGGCGCCCTTGCGGTCAGCGGGGATCGACGGTCACCCGCCGCATGTGCCGCCGCTGGCCCGGATAGTCGTTCAGGGCGTAGTGCCAGACCTGGCGGTTGTCCCAGAAGGCCACCGACCCGTCGCGCCAGGAAAACCGGCAGGTGAAGGCCTCCTGGCGGCCGTGCTCGAACAGATAGTCGAGCAGCGGCTTGGATTCTCGCCGGGTCCAGCCCTCGAAGCGCAGGGTGAAGGCCGGATTGACGTACAGCGCCTTGCGGCCGGTTTCGGGGTGGACCTTGATGACCGGGTGGACGAACTCCCCCGCCAGGCCTTCTGCTTCGACCACCTGCATCGAGGCCCGCTTCTGGGCCGAGGCGCCCTTGGAGGAGTATTCCTTGCCGGCCGAATGCACGGCCCGCAGGTCTTCCAGCGTGGCTTTCAGTCCCTCCGACAGGGCGTCGTACGCGGCCGCCTGGCTGGCGAACAGGGTGTCGCCGCCGAAGGCGGGGGTCTCGACCGCATAGAGGATCGAGCCGATCGACGGCGTTTCCAGAAAGCTCATGTCGCTGTGCCAGCCGCCGCCGAAGTTGAGCTTGTCGGACGGCTCCTTGATGATCTCCATCACCTCCGGGTGCTCGGCCATGCCGGCGACGTAGGGGTGGATGTTCAGCGGCCCGAACCGCCGCCCGAAGGCGAGCTGCCGCTCCGGGCTCAGCGCCTGGTCGCGGAAGAAGATGACCTGGTGCTCGTTCAGCGCCGCGCGGATGGCGCCGATGGTCTCGTCGCTGAGCTCCCGGGACAGGTCGACGCCGCCGATTTCGGCCCCGAGCGCGCCCGCCACCTTGCGAACCGTGACCATCGCCGTCACCCCGTTTCCGCGACCTTGGGACCGTCCGGCAGTTCGACGAACTTCAGGTTCTGCTCGCGGAGCTTCGCCCCGGCCTCGTCATAGAGGAAGGGCAGGAAGGCGAACCGCTCGCCCTTGGTCACCGGCCGCGCCTCGTGCATCAGCGAGCAGGAGAACACCACGGCCCCGCCGGTCGGCGGCTTGTAGAGCCGGTTCCCGAATTCGGGGAAGCGCAGCTCGCCGCCCTCGTACTCGTCGGCGTTGAGGTTGATGGTCACCGCGAACTTCCGGTGCGCCGTGCCCTTGGTGGTGTTGTCGCGGTGCGGCCGGAACCAGCCCGCCCCGGCGATGTAGCTGGCCACCAGGTAGCGCTCGATGCGGGTCGCCTGGAACTGGAAGGCCTTGCGGATCTCCGGCACGAGCCGCCGGTTGATCTTTTCCCGGACGATGGCCTGCATGCCCTCGTCCTCGATGATGACGTCCTTGCGCTGCTTGTGGCGCGGGTCGGTCAGCAGCCTGGTCTTGCCGTCGACCTCGCGCATGAAGCCCGATTCCTGACCGCCGACATGGTTGTAGAAGGCGATCAGCTCGCGGCAGTAGTCCGGCTCGAACACCCGCGGCAGGATCAGCACCGGAGCGTTCAGCTCGACGCCCGCGTGGGTGGCCGGCGCCGGCATCTCGGCCAGCCGCCGCACCAGCGCTCCGACGTCCTCGATCTGGCCCCGGTCGAACACCCGCAGCTGCGGGTCGAGGATCAGCCAGCACGAGCCGGGCGCCCCATAGATCTTGGACAGGCCCCCCGAAGGATCGAAGAACCAGCGCGGTCCCAGGCTCGCATGGCCCGGATGCGCCTTGACCACCCCGAACACCGCCGCATGGCCCTCGTTGAGGTCCTGCTGCAGGTTGATCACCCGCGCCAGGCCCTCGGCCGTGGGCCCGTCTGGCGCGAACACCAGCCCCAGCCAGCGGCCGGCCAGGGTGGAGAAGTTGAACTGCGGGTTCTCCTCGGTCGGCGCCATGAACCAGGGCGCGGGATCACCGATGGTGAGGGGCATGTCGACGGCGTCTCATGTGCATAGCAACGCCTGCACTTTCGCCGACGCGGCCGGGCGGCGCAACCGGCGCTCAAGCCAGCCGCGGCCGATGTCCTGGCGCCCCTTATCGCGTCAGTCCCGATCCGGCGCTCCGAGCGGGAAGTGGGGGCGGAAGTAGCGCGCCTCTTCCACCGCACGGGAGAACGACGGCCGGGCCAGCAGGCGCTGGCGGTAGGCCCGCAGCACCGGCCAGTCGTCGGTGATCTCCAGCACCCAGTCGGCGTAGAACAACGACGGGGAGGCCGACGCGTCCGCCAGGCTGTAGGCCTCGCCGCAAGCCCAGGTCCTGCCGGCGAGGACGCCCTCCAGCCAACCGTAGGCGGTGCGCAGCCGCTGGTGAGCGAGGCCGAGGCCGTCCTCCGGCGTCATCGGGATTCGGCCGAGCTTGCTCGCCACCGCCACCTGCTGGGCGTCCATCACGTGAAGGTCGAAGAAGCGGTCCATGAACCGCACCTCCAGCGCCGCCATCGGGTCGTCGGGAATCAGCTTCACCGGCCCCGGATGGGCGATCTGCAGGTATTCGATGATGATGCTGGTCTCGACCACCTGCCGGTCCCCGTCGACCAGCATCGGGAACTTGGCCAGCGGCCATTTCTCCAGCCAGGCCGCGATATGCTGCGGCGTGTCCGGCCCGATCTCGCGGAACTCGAACGGCGTGGCGTTCTCGTAGAGGGCGATCAGCGCCTTCTGGGTGTAGGACGAGAAGGGATGGCCGTAGAGCGCCAGCGACATCGGTTCCTCCGGGGTCAAACTACTTGTGATCTGCAATGGGTTGCAAGCTAGTCCGACCGCTTGCATCTAGCAAGGGGTGAGCCCGGAACCCGACCATGGCGCAGACTGACCGCTCCGGCTGCCCGATCAACCTGACCCTCGAGGAGCTCGGCGACCGCTGGAGCCTGATCGTCATCCGCGACGTGATGTTCGGCAATCGCCGCACCTACGGCCAGCTGCTGTCGCAGAGCGAGGAGGGCATCGCCTCCAACATCCTCGCCGATCGCCTCAAGCGCCTGACCGCCTCGGGCCTGCTCAGCCGCGCTCCCGATCCCGGCCACAAGCAGAAGGGCCTCTACAACCTGACCGAGCCGGCCATCCAGCTCGTTCCATTGCTCGCCCAGATGGGCGCCTGGGGCCGGCGGTTCAAACGGCCGAGCGAAGCGCTGTCGGTCCGCGCCGAGATTCTCGAGGCCGGCGGTCCGCCCCTGTGGGAGGGTTTCATGGAAGAGCTGCGCCACCTGCACCTGGGCGCGCCCAAGCCGGCCCGCTCGGTCTTCGCCGAGCTGCAGGCGGCCTATGAGGCGGCGGTCGCCCGCAAGGCCTAGTCGAGCATCCGCTCCAGGGTCTCCAGCTCGTCCGCCTCCCGGGCGGGCTTGTCCCAGCGGATGCGGTTGATGCGGGGAAAGCGCATCGCCACCCCGCTCTTGTGGCGGCTGGAGCGCTGCAGCCCCTCGAAGGCCACCTCCAGCACCAGGCCGAAGTCGAGGTTGGCGCGGACCGAGCGCACCGGCCCGAAGCGTTCCACGGTGTTGTCGCGCACGAACTTGTCGAGCTGTTTCAGCTCCTCGTCGGTGAAGCCGAAGTAGGCCTTGCCCACCGGAGTCAGGGCGCGGGCGCCGGCCTCGTCCTCCCGCCAGACGCCGAAGGTGTAGTCGGAATAGAAGCTCGACCGCTTGCCGTGGCCGCGCTGGGCGTACATCAGCACCGCGTCGATCAGGTGGGGGTCGCGCTTCCACTTGAACCAGGGGCCCTTGGGGCGGCCGGCCTCGTAGAGGCTGTCCCAGCGCTTGAGCATCAAGCCCTCGGAGAGGGCCGGATCGCCCGCCGGCGGATCGGCGCGCAGCGCGGCCAGTTCCTCCCAGGTCTCGAACGGCTGCATCGGCGAGAGATCGATGCGCGGGGAGGCGGCCTTGGCCACGAGGGCCTCCAGCCGCTTGCGCCGGACTGCGAAGCACTTGTCCCGCAGATCGGTCTCGCCCTCCAGCAGCAGGTCGTAGGCGCGGATCGCCGCCGGATAGGCCGCCATGGTCTTGGCGTCGACGCTCTTGCGGTTCAGCCGCTGCTGCAGGTCGGCGAAGCTGGCCAGAGCCCCGTCGCGGATGACCAGGAGCTCGCCGTCGATGGCGCCCTCGAAGGTCATATGGGCCAGGACGTCCGGGAAGGTTTGGCTGATGTCGTCCCCGGTCCGGGTGTAGAGCCGCCGTTCGCCACGCTCGCTGACCGCCTGGATTCGGATACCGTCCCACTTCCACTCGGCGGCGTAGTCGGCGGGATCGAGTCTGGCGAAGTCGACCGCCTCGTCGATCGGGTGAGCCAGCATCACCGAGCGGAACCGGCCCGGATGATCGGCGGTCGGCGGCTCGGAACGGCCCTCCAGCCAGGCGAACAGGTCTTCGTAGGGCGGATCCAGAGCATGCCAGACCTCCTCGATGGCCGGCACGCCGATGTCCTGGCCGTTGGCGGCGGCGAGGTCGGCGCAGGCCTGCTTGGCCAGGCGGGCGGAGAAGCCGACCCGCAGGCCGCCGGTCAGCAGCTTGAGCAGGGCCCAGCGGCCGTCCGGCTCCAGGGCGTCGAGCCAGCGTTCGATCATCGGCTGGACTTCGCTGCGCCTGGCGGTGCGCAGGGCTTCGACCACCTCCGACAGCTCGGGTTCGCGGTTGGCGCCGCGCTCAGCCGGCCAGACCAGGGCGACGGTCTCGGCCAGGTCCCCGACGTAGTCGTGGCTCCAGCGGAACAGCATCGGGTCCATCCGCGCCTTCACGGCCTTGCGGATGGCGCCGGGCTTGGCGGCGGAGAATGACAGGTCGCCGGTAAGCGCCGCCAGGGCCCAGCCGCGGTCGGGGTCCGGCTGGCCATCCAGGAAGTCGCGCACCAGGGTCAGCTTCGCGTTGCGCGAGGCGGTGAGGCTGAGCCGGTCGAGCAGGCGGGCGAAGGCGCGCATGGAAGGGGAATGTAGCTTAGGCCTTCCGGTTCACGAGGGGGTGCTTGCGCCGGCTCCGGGCGTGGGGGAGCATCGGCCATGAACAGCGACTCCAGCAAGCGCTCGGCGGTCCAGTCGCAGGGCTCCTGCGTCTGCGGCGCGGTCCGGTTTGAGATCGACGTGCCGGCGGTGTGGGCCTGGCACGACCACTCGGCCCGCAGCCGCAAGGCCCAGGGCTGCGCCTACGCCACCTATGTCGGGACCTGGAAGAGCCGCTTCCGCTGGCTGGAGGGGGAGGAACACCTCAGCCGCTACGAGGACGAGGCGGCGCGCACCACCCGCAGCTTCTGCAGCCGGTGCGGTACGCCGGTGGCCTACGAGCGGGCCCGCTCGCCCCGGTTCATCAACCTGCCGCGCAGCCTGTTCGAGGCGCGGACCGGGCGCGAGCCGCGCTATCACATGAACCTGGATGAGCGGGCCGACTGGACCTACTGGGGCGAGCCCCTGGGGCCGCTCAAGGGCTATCCAGGGGTCATGCGCGAGCGGCCGCGCAGGAAGCGGCTCGATCCGATGGGGGAAGCCTGATGCGACTGGCGATCATTCTGGCGGGACTGGCGCTCTGCGGCTTCGCGGCGCCCAGGCTGGTGGACAGCTGGAACAACGGGCCCAAGACGCCCGCCTATCATCGGGTCCTGGCCGACTGCGAGACCCTGACCCACAGCCATGGCCGCAACGCCGTCAATGGTCGGTGGGTCATGCCGCTGTCCTCGGCGCAAATCGCGGTCGCCGACAAGCGGCTGACGGTGACCTGCCAGGATGGATCGGCCTGCATCAGGGCGGGCCGGATGAAGGACCTCCCCGGGCGGCTGGCCAGCCATGACATCCCCTTCGACAGCCCGGCAGACGCGGCGGCGATGGCGGCCGCGCTGGAGGCGCTGCAGCAGGCCTGCAAAGGCTAGCCGTGCGGATGGGCCGCCGAATAGGCGGCCAGCAGGCCGGCGGCGTCGACCGCGGTGTAGCGCTGGGTGGTCGACAGGCTGGCGTGGCCGAGCAGTTCCTGGATCGAGCGCAGGTCGGCGCCGGCGCCCAGCAGGTGGGTGGCGAAGCTGTGGCGCAGGGCGTGAGGGGTGGCGCGGTCGGGCAGGCCGAGGCGGCCCCGCAGCTTCTGCATGGCGGCCTGGACGTGGCGCGGCGACAGGGCCCCGCCGCGCTTGGCGAGGAACAGGGGATCGGTCCCCGCGGTGGGGTAGGGCAGGGCGGCGACATAGGCGTCCACCGCCGCGCGCACGGCCGGCAGCACCGGCACGATGCGGGTCTTGCCGCCCTTGCCGGTGATGCGGATCGAGACGCCCAGCGGCGCATCGGCCCGGGTCAGCGACAGGCCCTCGGAGATGCGCAGGCCGCAGCCCCATAGCAGGGTCAGCACCGCCTGGTCGCGCAGGGCCTCCCAAGCCTCGCGGCCGTCTCTGATATCGTTTTCTGGGCCGGCCTCCGCAATCAGGCCGATCGCCTGGTCCTCGCTGACCGGACGGGGCGCGCCGGGGCGGACCTTGGGGCCGCGAACCAGGGCGAGGCCGGGGGTGACGATCCCCATCCGTCGGTCGAGGAAGCCGTGGAAGCTGCGGACCGCGGACAGGGCCTGGGACAGGGAGCGGGCGGCCAGCTCCCTCTCGCCATGGCGCCCGCCGCGGCGATCAGCCAGCCAGGCGCGGACCTCAGCGGCGGTCACGGAGGCAAGGTCGCCGGCTGTCTGCGATCCCCCCCGATGCCGGGCAAGGAAGCCGAGATAGTGGGCCGCACCGGCGCGGTAGGCTTCCAGCGTCTTCGGGGAGGCGCGGCGCTCGGCGGCGAGATGGGTCAGCCAGGCTTCGAGCGCGGCCGTGGCTTCCGTCACAGGACCGGCCAGCGCTCGGCGGTGCGCTCGAACACCCGGGCCAGGAAGGCCACCAGCTCGTGGCCCATGTCCCGGGTGAAGCCCTTGGGGTCGGGCGAGCCGAAGGCCAGCACGCCCTGGCGGGCCGGCTCCCAGATGGCCATCCGGACCATGGCCATCGATTTCACCGTCTCGGCCCGGTCGCCGAACAGCGGGGCGGCCGGGGCGTGGAAGCCCATGCGCGCGAGCTTCTGGGGGCCGAGGATCAGATCGACCTGGCCCTCGACCAGGGCATACCAGCCGGCGGGGACCCGTTCGGGACCTTCCAGGGCGACCACCGCCCCGGCCAGGCCGAATCGCAGGGTGGCGACCTCGTCGACCCGGCGGGCGAGGTCGGCGTGGTTGCGGGCTTCCAGCAGGTCGATGACCGCCGCATGGGTCTGGGCCTGGGCCGCGAAGTTGGCGCGGGCGGTGGCCTCCAGCATCCGCCGGGCCTTGGATTCGCGCCTGGCCGTGGCCTCGACCCGGGCCAGGGCCGCGGGGCCGAAGTCGACCAGGTTGGCGGCGTCGAGGCGCAGGCCGAGATCGGCCAGGAGGTCCGGATCGTCGCGCAGCAGGGCGCCGTTCTCGCGGATCAGGTCCCGCAGCGCCGCCAGGTCGGGGGCCGCATCCAGTCTCTTGATCCGCGCCCCGTCCGACATGCCCCGTCCCGCTTCTAGAGGATGGACTGGCCCGTCTTGGCCCAGTCCGCGAGGAAGGCTTCTAGCCCCTTGTCGGTTAAGGGGTGCTTGAACAGGGCCTTGAACACGTCCGGCGGCAGGGTGGCGCAGTCGGCCCCGAACTCGGCGCAGCGCTTGACGTGGTCGGGGGTACGGATCGAGGCGGCCAGGATTTCGGTGTCGTAGCCGTAGTTGTCATAGACCGTGCGGATGTCGGCGATCAGGGCGCAGCCGTCCGCCCCGTGGTCGTCCAGCCGGCCGACAAAGGGCGAGACGTAGGTGGCCCCGGCCTTGGCGGCCAGCAGCGCCTGGGCCACCGAGAAGCAGAGG
>Ga0196963_10002383_pt1 | contig 11315 bp, 16 predicted proteins | sample S1_5metaG_FD_148600 | JGI IMG/M metagenome (GOLD analysis project Ga0196963, IMG submission 148600) | Soil microbial communities from Anza Borrego desert, Southern California, United States - S1_5 | ecosystem: Environmental > Terrestrial > Soil > Desert | place: USA: California | collected... | reverse complement strand
TCTTCTAGATAGTTCGGTTGTTCGTGCAGAAGTAACCCGTTTGGAACTGTTGCAAAGCTGATCCTTCTGAGTGGTTGTCCTATATCATTTGAGTTTATTTCAAGGGATAGCATTTTGTACACAGGCTTTAGAATAACTATTACAACTGGTATGACAGTCCCATCACTGAGTACATAAATTGGGGGAATGCTACAGTGAAATAAGTGTTTTGCTTTCCGACCTCTTGCAACCATCACTTCATTAACAACGCCACCATCAGCAGAATCCCATCTGCCACTCCCAGAAATTTGGTTGTGAGACATTACGGCATGATCTTGATCATCTCTGGGTCCAACAGATTTAATGTCTAGGAATAACCAGCACGTTTCCGTAAAGCCACTGGTAATATTGCTGATTTCTGGGTGAGTTAGAACTAATCTCACATCAGAACCTGTAGGTAAACCTACATCACGAATACTGAAATAACCCTCCAATAGTCTCGGTAACTTGTCCCCAATGGAGTGTTCACCCACCTCTATCCAAGGATACTGATCACCTATCGGCAATCTTCCTCTTTCTTCAGGTGGATAGTTTTGCCAAAATGGGTAAAGATAGCTTGCTTCATTAAAGTCTTTAACTATCTGCTCGATATTGTTATTGATAATCTCGTATATTTTAGAAGATATAAATTTTTCCAGATCGATTAGCTGAGTATAGTTTTGGATGAAGTAATCTCTGGCTTGATTATAGACAACGTATTGAGAATCTCTAAAAGCATTAAACATCTTGATGATCTTTCAGTAAGTCCTGTGGTGAAACACCTAAACTTTCTGCAATTTTTTCTAGAGTTTGTAACGTGATGTTGCGCTCACTTCTTTCAATAGCGCCGACATAAGTTCTATGTAGACCACATCTTTCAGCTAAATCTTCTTGGGATATTCCAATCCTCTTCCTTAGCTTCCTGAGATTTGTAGCTACAACTTGATTAAGTCCCAGAAATTGTTTGACCATCCAATATAAGTAAGATACCAGATTAGATATCTTTAGTAATCCTATCCAGATGCTACTTATATATCTACAGACTATATATAGCAGTTACCCTGTCGGGAGCTACTGTACTCTGCCCACCAGTGCCTTGAAAGGTCTAACTATTTAAAGGAACTGGGCAACCCCGCAAAGATTTCTCTACCCTGGTGATAAAGTTGGGCAGGTTTACCATGAACTGACTTAGGAGCACGAATCACCTGCCCACCAAAGAACTCACCCTTAGATTCATACAGAAACTTTTAACGGGAAGCGAGTTCAGGAGGACGCCCTCTTAGCCCCGTCATCAGTTGCAAAGCATAAAGCTTGATAGGCTGAACTCGGCGCAGCATCCATAACCCCAGGCGGCGCAAAAGGACAAGCGGTAACCAGTTGTTAGAAAACATCCGATCCAGTAAGTCGGTGAAACCAAGAATTACCAGGTTTTCTGTTTTGCGCCAACGTTCATAGCGTTTTAATACCTGGACATTGCCAATATCTTCACCTTGATGGTGGGCTGACTGTAGCACTTGTGCTAAAGCAGCAGCATCCCGAATTCCCATATTCATGCCTTGTCCGGCAACTGGATGACAACAGTGGGCAGCATCTCCAATGAGTGCCAATCGAGGTAGGATGTAGCGATCGCTCTGCATCAGCTGTACCGGAAAGATATAGCGATCGCCCTCTAGTTCCAGATGTCCCAAAAGTCCTGCTGTGCGGCGTTCTAGTTCGGCTAAAAACTCTTTAGTATCGAGTTCTCTTAACGCTTTTGCTTCAGCATGGGGGGCAGTCCAAACAACCTGACAACGGTTTCCAGGTAACGGTAGGACACCCATCGGACCACTCGGCCAAAAGCGTTCGTAAGCAACATTATTGTGCGGTTTTTCGGGCTTAATGGTGGCGACAACGCAAGATTGCCAGTAATGCCAACCGCGTGTTTGAATCCCTGCTGCTTCCCGAATACGCGATCGCGCCCCATCTGCCGCTACTAGTAAGCGAGTGCGGATTTTGTATGTTTGCTCCCCTTCCTTACCCTCCGACTTCTGAAGGAGGGTAGATTGCATGGATGAGAGGAGATTCCCTTTCACCCTCACCTCTAATTCGACCGCATTCGCCTGATATTCAGCACTTACGACCTCTGCGGGACATAGCCAAGACACATTTTCGCAAGTTTGTAAGCACTCTTGCAATGCTGTCAGCAGTACCCGATGTTCTGCCGCATAACCAAGTCCGTCTGTCTCTAAATCCAGGGGTTGGAATTGCACAACCCCTGGATAATCAGCGTCAGAAAGGTTTATTTTCTCGAATGTGGTAATTTTGGGCGCTATCTGATTCCAGATGCCGATTCCCTTAAAAATGCGACCTGATAGTAGAGAAATCGCATAGGCACGTCCTTTCGCCACAGCCGCAGACTGAGCTTGCGCCTCAATTAATACCACCCGTAAACCAGACTCTTTTAAAGCGCTAGCTAAGGTAGCACCGACAATACCGCCCCCCACAATTGCTAGGTCATAATCAAATCCATGCTCGGTTGGTAAAGTTGAGAGGGTTTGATTCGGCTGTTCCAGCACCATCGTTAATAAACTTTACAAAAAGGCTTCTGAATATTTCCTATTGTTACGCGATCGCAGGGGGTAATCAAGTTGCCGAAAGCAGTAATCAGCAGCATCGCCCTATCTATGTGCGAATGACTCAGCAAAATACCTGTCCCCCAAGATGGGATGATTGATGTCTGGTAAATCCTTAGGAGAGATGACTTTGTTTGCAGGAAAAAGACCAACCAACCTGGGTGTCCGTGATGGTCGATTAATCCCATGTCCCAACACACCCAACTGTGTCTGTAGTTATGACCAAGATGCCCAACATAAAATTGAGCCTTTGCAATATAACTCAACACCTAGAGAAGCTTTTGCGAAGCTGAAGCAACTTATTCAGTCTCTTGAAAGAACGAACATTATCACTGAAACCGAAAACTACCTCCACGTAGAATTTACCACCCCCCTCATGAAATTTGTCGATGACGTGGAATTCTATCTAGATCAAGCCGCAAATGTTATCCAGGTTCGTTCAGCCTCGCGTCTTGGAAAGTCAGATTTAGGATTAAACCGTTCAAGAATTGAGATGATCCGAACTAAACTGAACGCTTAATTAAAGTATTCGTCAGGGAATGTGTTTCAATGTATGCATTTCCTGACGACTACTTAAACTTATCTGGTGTGATTAAGAGATATTTATGCATCTTTGGTTCGATGAATTTTTATAGTAGTTTCATCATCTATTGAAGTGCAATACAGCGATTTTTAGAGAATATGGAAATCTAAGGCAAAAAAAGAAGCGATCGCGTTACCGAAGCTTAGGCGCGATCGCTTCTTAATTGAGTATTGATTCAGATCTACGTCTTCACCCTACTTTCCAACTGTATTGTTATTAACCATTGCACGAGCCATTTGCAAATGCTCTTGGACGATTGGCAAATTGGTAGCCGCAAACGCTCTGACATCTGGATCTTGACCGCGCTGTGCTTGACGTTGAAACAGAGCAACTGTCTGGCTGTGATCTCGAACCATGTGGTTCATGTAGGTTTGATCAAAACGTCTACCAGGAATCTGTCCAATACGTGCTCTAAATGCTTTATGCTGAGCATCCATATCTTGAGGCAGAGTCACCCCTTTTTGGGTTGCTAACTGCATCAGTTGAGTATTGGTATTAGTATGATCTGTAACCATACGTTGTCCATATTGCTTCACGTCATCACTCACAGCGCGTTGTGCTGCCAGTTGACCTAGCCTGATTTCTGCAATTCCGCCTTGGGTCACTTTAGCCATAAACTGTCTATCAGCAGCACTTAGGCGATTGGGAGATGATTGCACATTTGGCTGGGTTCGTTGAGTTGGCTGAGTATCAGGTTGGGTTTGTTGAGTCGGCTGAGTATCAGGCTGGGTTTGTTGAGTTGGCTGAGTATCAGGCTGGGTTTGTTGAGCGACTGCTGTATAACCTAGAGCAGCAAACATTCCTATTGTTATTAAAGTAGCCGTTACTGTTTTTTGTTTAGTCATCACTGGTTCAATTCCTCAATAAGTCGGCATAGAGTTAAAAACTTTAGTCAGAAAGCCAGCCTCATCCCTGACTCTCTTGACAATCCTGGCTCTTTCTACTTCTATGTGCGCTTATATCTTTCTGTAACTACCTCTCCCTTTAGGTATGTTTGCAGCGTCAGAAACAGGTGTGGTCAAAGTAGCATCGCTTGAAAGCCAAAAAGCGATCGCGTCTAGGCAGAGGGACGCGATCGCTTCTACAGTGATAACAACTTGTACAGATGTAATAGATTGCACCGAGGAGGTGCTTTCTCAGACACTCAGCAAACTCGCTTAGGTTGCGTCTGGGAAAGTCCGCTTAAACTCATCTATTAGATCATCAATTTCTTCCAATGCCTGATTGACATCGATTCTTAAGGTTCCCAGGTTCGGTTGCTCCAACAACCGTACCAAAGACTCACGCTTGCTTTCAATCAGGGTAATTCGTTCTCGAATCGTCTGTGGATCCATTGGCTCCATCATCTACTTCCTTTGTATACCTCTTATATAGGATAGACAACGCTAAGTAGGTAAGGACAACCAATCACAACCTGCTGTAACTGAGGAACGTTGAGGAGAAAGAACCAAACAACTACTTATCGCAGGAACGGAGGACGTTTAGAATCAACAGGTTTATTCTTAATCACTTCAGCGATAAACCGTTTGAGTGCCTTCTCACGATTTTTCATGAAGGCCGACCAGAATCCTGGTTGAAATTCATCCATCGTTTTGGCTAAAGCCCAAACATCTACAGCCAGGATATTATAGAGCGTCTCATCCTCCCGCTTCAGGGAGTTTAGCTGCTCTAGGATAGGACTACTCTTTTTTGCAACTTGTCGGTCTTCTTGTTTAATCATCTTAGGGACTCATTTGGGACGCGTTAGTGACAGAAAATAACAACCTGTCTTGATAATAGGGGTTTTTTGATAGCAGCCCTGATTAGTAATTTCTACAGTCTAATAGCACTTCCAATAAGCTTGGGGTGAGTGACTAATTTTGTTTGTCAAAGCTTAATTCTCCGCCTGATAACCACTAGCAGCGCCAACCTGTAACAGAGATAGCACCGCCAGGAAAGCCAATAGAGATGGAGAAAGTACGATTCATGGGTAGACTAGGGTATGTCAACTTGCTTGATCATCATGAGAGAGCGTATGCACCTATTGTTCCCAAATTGGTGGTGATAGAACGCTATCTCAATCAAGCTGAAGTGCTTGCTAGTTGCATCCCTTAATTAAAATGTTACGTCAAATTTCTCTTGCAACCTTGGGTTTGAGCGTCGGTTCCGTCTTGACAATTATTGGATTCGTTGCCTACGCTGCTGACTATGCCACCTTAAATCTAGCGGGTTTTTTTTACGGCATTCCTCTAGTGCTTGGAGGTCTTGCCCTGAAAACTGCTGAACTCAAGCCAATTCCTTTCAGCCAACCAACTTCTCCAGAAATTTTGGCACTGAGAGAGCAACAAGCAACCTTTACTCAAAACCAAGTCCGTAAAGATGTCACTCGCTATCGCTACGGTCAAGACGTTCACCTCGATTATGCTTTGGCTCGTCTAGGCTTAGGCAGGAATGACGAGGAGAGACCTATACTCACTGGATTGCAGGAAACAGAGATTGATGGGGCTTACGCTTTAATTATGGAATTTGAGTCACCCCTGATTTCCTTAGAAGCTTGGCAACAGAAGCAGGAGAAAATGGAAGCCTACTTTGGGCCTGGGGTACGTGTGCGAGTGACTCAACCAGCAAACCAACGGATTGATGTAGCACTTATTACTACACCCAAAGATTAGCCCTGCTTTAGCATTATTTTTCCAGGCGCACCGCGTACCACTGTAAATACTCCCCTGCTCCCACATTTAAATCGCAGGAGGTTTCTAGTAAATAGTGAGCCTGCTCTTCTATAGACTGCAAATGCTGTAAATCGCGAGGCAAATCATCCTGGCGTTGCGCCAAAATAGCCTTGAGTTTGTCTAACATTTCTGTTGGAGTTAACAGTTCCTCTGGTTGGTTCGTTTCTAGAACAACATAGGCATCTTGCCGATACATCAAGGGGTCTGGCATTTTGGTTTCTATGGCTCTCTAATCTATAGGAATTAAGTACAACCTCTCTCTATAGTAGGGGCACAGGTTGTATCAGCGCCTCTACTATGGAGAACCTAAGGTGGAAAATTGCCTAAGTCCTTAGCCATCGTTGAATTACACCAGTCTACTTATCTCCAGTTCACAGTCCGTAGCCATTGCCAAACCCCTGTTTTCCTTCGGATCTTGATTCCCTCACTCAGTTCTGCTACGACCACTTTAAACTCTTCCGTAGTAAAGCTGTAGCCTGCTTCCTCGGCAGTTTTGATAAATTCTTCCGAATTGGCTACATCTTTAAACTTTTCTCGTAAATTTACATCGTGAGCAACCAAGGCCAAAAATTTATTTACACTTTCTTTAGACATGTTCAAAAATCCCCGGTTTAGAACGCATCTGCGTTAACTCATCTACTACGAATGTTAAAGCTAAAGTACCCAAAATCTTGACCCCTCGTCTCAGAATAAGATTACAGATGCGGTGCTACCACTGATGATGAATCGTTGCTAGCGTTTAAAACAGTAATGTCCTAAAACCTAAAACAAGCTGGGAAGCAACCTATGAGTCAAAACTATAATGAGCAGCTAGACCCGATTGAGGTGTTGGCTTCGGATCATACTACGGCACGAATACGCCCTTGGGGTACAGTGACTGTCTTAGAAGAAGGTCAACGTTACAAGATTAATCGCATTGAGGTGAATCCAGGACAGCACATTAGTACTCAGATGCATTATCATCGCAGTGAGCACTGGATTGTAGTTTCAGGCACTGCCAAGGTTATCTGTGATGGTCAAGAAACTGTCTTGATGCAAAAACAGTCAACTTATGTTCCTATGTGTACCCCTCACCGGGTTGAAAATCCAGGGGTGATTCCCTTGGTGATGATTGAGGTGCAAAATGGGGAATATCTGGGAGAGGATGACATTATCCGTTTTGCAGGCGATCCTGAACTCTAAATTTTAAAGACGCATAAGGTGTTAGCAGGGTGCGATAGCGTTTAGCGAACGCTATCGCCGATAGGCGTACAACAGCTAAGGTGTACCAGCCAATAAGGACAGTTTACACGTCCTCAATTAATATATTTAAACTAAAAAATATTCTAAATTTTAGGTTTTTATTTAAGAGAACTGTCAGTAAATCTAATTAACTATAAAATTATAGTATTTACACTGAGATTTATAACAAAGCTGAAATTTCACTGACAATTTTCAGCCGACCTTTCCGTACTGCGTAGAGTAAGCGGTCAATTGAGCGCTTTTCTTCATCACTTAATGAATCAGTTAATAAAGCAGCCAATAAACCATATTGATCAGCTAGGGTAATATTACCAGTATTGCTAGTTTGGGCAAACAGTTCTGGAATAGCGGATTGGAGTAAGCAGACTTGGATAAGCATTGCGATAGGTAAAACCCAATACATCTAATATGACTGTTTATTTCTACCTTTGGAGTGATTGAACAGGTTGATAATGTGTGATTGTAAACAGAATAAATTAGTGATGTATGACCACAATAAATGTGAGAAAATTGCTGCTTATATGTGATAAAGATCACAGTGGAAATTTGCCACAAGATATAACTATAAGTAGAAGATATTCTAAGCCATGATTAAAGTTTTAATACTTAATCCTTTAAAGTATCTAAAAGTTCGTAGGCTTGATTAACTTTTGTGAGTATTTCCTGAGCTTTCTGCTGCATTTGAGCATTAGGATAGAAAAGATCGGGATGGCATTTTTTAACTAACTGTTTGTATGCCTGTTTTACTTCCTTGAGGGAAGCACCTGGATTTAATCCTAAAATTTTATAGGCACGAATTATATTTTGGTTACTAGGCGGAGACTGAGATTCGCAGCTTGGAGAATGATGAGGGGTATTCGCTTGATTTTTTGATTGTTCTTTTAAATTCTGTAATTCTTCCTCAATTTCGAGCGCTAAAAATTTATCTTCCAAGCTGCTACTCCAGATTAATCTACTACAGTTATTCATTCTATGGAACGATAGCCTAAGACTGTCAATAGGGCGGTACAAGGATTTACATCCTTAGGTAATAATTTTTTGCAATTAAACCCTTAAAAAAGGTACTTTTACCCGTTTCATGTGTCCTAAAGCTAAGAATCAGCAACCGCTTTGGGTTAAGTTTGTACTAGTAATCTTTATAGCGTTTCTCGAATAACTGAGGTACACCAAGACTGCTGCTATTGGTTCATTTACTGCCGTTGCTGTATTTCAACTATTTGAGAACCGCTATAGATCTTCTACTTCAGTCTCTAGACCAAAACCACAGGAAGTAGCCTTAGCTTTAGCTTCTGTGTTGGTAAGAGTTTCAGCAATTTTGCCTAAATAACCTGAAGCTTCAGCCCAAACTTTAAGGACTCGCTTCAGATCTTTCATGAAACTGTTTGTTTCAATCTAGTAATTCATTACGGATTACATCCTGCTTAGTTGGGATGATTTTGGAAAGCGAAGACGAACGAATAGTCCAGTAAAGCTAGCAGCTAGAGAGTGAGTAGACGAGAAATCTTAGGAAGTGCGATCGCCTTCTTCGTCAGTTCCTTACAACCTTAACTTCAGTTCTGGATGAATAGCTAGAAGAAGTCAATAAACTTTGATAAAGATGAGTGATCCCAGGCAAGATCCAGCAATGAAATGCAACGTTAGGTTAATTGTGCTTGAGATCCTTGACAAAGGAGAGAGGCGTTGGTTTAAAAAGTGCTAGTTTAACAAGCTAAGGCAGTGCGATCGCCAAGTGTGTTGCCTAGGGATCAGTCCTCCGATTGTACGCAGACACCTAATTTTTTAGGTGATCCCTTATATAGTCAGTTCACCGAAAAGGACACATCAACTAAGGGGAAAGGGATGTGTTAAAGTACCAATTGTTGAATTGGATTCGGTTGTAGATTTTGTTCTTTGCTACAGAGTTGCCAGACAATGCACCGTTCTGTATCGGCAGGCATATCTCCGAAACTGAATCTTTATTTTTTTGACCCTGGAGGTATTCTATGTCGATTTATGTAGGTAACTTATCTTACCAAGTAACGCCAGAAGATATCAGCTCCGTCTTTGCAGAATACGGAACTGTTAAGCGCGTTAACGTACCGAGTGACCGTGAGACTGGACGTCCACGCGGCTTTGCATTTGTAGAAATGGAAACAGATGCTGAAGAAACAGCCGCCATTGAAGCTTTAGATGGTGCAGAGTGGATGGGACGGGATTTGAAAGTCAACAAAGCCAAACCTCGTGAAGATAATAACCGAGGTGGCGGCGGCGGTGGCGGTCGCAGTGGCGGGAACCGAGGTGGTGGCGGTGGCTACGAGGGTGGCTACGGCGGTAAATCTTCTTCCCGACGCTATTAAGTTTTTGGTGCGTAGCCTGTTAGTCTCATATTTGAGATGGCAAAGATAGGCTAGCTAGACAAGCTGAGTTTATCCTGGTTAATAAATAACTGGATGCACCTGTAGAGATTAAGAATACTTAACACCTGGATCACCTCTAGTAAGAAAGGAGTCAGAATGACCCAAGTCGTATTAGGCGAAAATGAAGGGATTGATTCGGCTTTACGTCGTTTCAAACGACAAGTTTCCAAAGCTGGAATCTTAGCCGATGTCAAAAAGAATCGGCATTTTGAAACTCCGCTGGAGAAGCGCAAACGGAAGGCGGTTGCAGCGCGACGCAAGAGACGTTTTCGTTAATCTTTAAGCGAGTGTCATCAAACGGGTTTTGTCATTTGGCAAAGCCCGTTTTTATTTGAGGGCGGCAAAAAAGAAATACTCACGAGTAACGAATGCCCAGTTAACTGTGCGAAACTGGTCGGTTGATACCAAACTAGTGCTAAAGCCACCTGCTAATCCTTTTCTATCAAATCCGCTTTGATAAGACCCCATCAAAACCCGACAACTCAAGCCGCAGATGCATAGACAGAGCTAGCTTACATAGGTTTCTATGAGAAGAAGTATCTATTAATCGGGCTTGGTATGATTGGATGTTTGCAAACGGCTAGGTAAATAGATCGAGATCATTAAACTGAGGTCAGGATTTGTTGTCTGGTGTGATTAAAGCAGTGTTCCTGACGGCTACTTAGTGACGGATGTAGGCTATTTCTCGACTTGTTATGCTCACTCCGGCAGAAATAGCGATCGCAACTGCCAAGCCAATCAAGCGATCGCTATTTCTGCCCTAGAGTAGCGTTGTGTTTTTCTCCTAAGCTACCTTGAGACAACAATGCATCTAGATACGGTTGTTTTAGTTCTCCTTGAAGTTGTTATTGTTATTGGACTTTCCCGGCTGACTGGTTTGGGATGTCGCTGGATCAACCAACCCTTAGTCATTGGCGAAATTATCGCTGGGATTATGCTGGGACCTTCTTTGTTTGGGTTGGTGGCTCCTGATTTAGCTGGGTTCTTATTCCCTGCCCAGGCGATTCCCTTCCTGAATGTGTTGTCTCAGGTGGGGCTGATCTTTTTCATGTTTTTGATTGGTTTGGAATTAGATCCCAAATATCTCAAGGGCAACTTAGACATCGCGATTTTGACTTCCCACGTCAGCATTTTGGTGCCGTTTTCACTAGGGAGTTTACTAGCCTTACTGCTTTACCCTTTGGTTTCTAATGCGAGTGTGTCGTTTACAGCGTTTGCCCTATTTTTAGGGGCAGCCATGTCGATTACAGCGTTTCCCGTTCTTGCTCGGATTATCACGGAAAACAACTTGCAGGCAACACGCTTAGGGAATTTGGCGCTGACTTGTGCTGCTGTGGATGACGTGACAGCTTGGTGTTTGTTAGCACTTGCGATCGCGGTTACTCGGACAAATAGCATGGTGGGCGCTTTGCCAACTATCGTCTATTCCTTGCTGTATATTGCTTTCATGGTGACAGCAGGGCGTTGGTTCCTCAAACGACTTTCTACGCACTATGACCGGACTGGACAGCTAACCCAGTTGGTTCTCGCTGGCATCTACATGGGCGTCATTGTTTCAGCCCTGATTACAGAACTGATTGGCATTCACTTGATCTTTGGAGCCTTTTTGTTAGGCGCAGTGATGCCCAAGAATCCTGGGTTGGTGCGAGAGTTAGCTGAGAAAACTGAGGATTTTGTCCTCACTATTCTTCTGCCTGTATTTTTTGCCTATAGCGGTCTCCGTACTCAAATTGGTCTGCTCGACAGACCAGAA
>Ga0196963_10002382_pt1 | contig 11319 bp, 9 predicted proteins | sample S1_5metaG_FD_148600 | JGI IMG/M metagenome (GOLD analysis project Ga0196963, IMG submission 148600) | Soil microbial communities from Anza Borrego desert, Southern California, United States - S1_5 | ecosystem: Environmental > Terrestrial > Soil > Desert | place: USA: California | collected... | reverse complement strand
AGTGGCGCGCGCTGCGCCGCGCCGGCTACCAGGTGCACGTGCTGGACGACCCTGGCCTGCAGGGCTGGAAGAAGGCGCGCCTGCCGACGGCAGGTGAGCTGCCGCAGCGCAGCGACCGGCAGGCGGTCGACCTGCTGCTGGCGCGCGCCAGGCCCTGAGCCCCCACCGCGCCTGAAAGGACCGATCGTGAGCCTTCGAATGACGACGATGGCGCTGCTGGCCCTGGGCCTGCTCGCCGCACCGATCCAGACCTGGTTGATGCTGGGGGGCGATTTCGGCGAGTACCTGCGCTTCGACACGCTGCGGGGCCAGGAGCTGTACGTGCTGTCCAAGCCTTGCGCGCTGCTGGCCATCGAGCTCCTGTGGCTGCAGGCCTTGCTGGGCCTTCTGCGGCCGGGCATGGTGCGCAGCGGCTGGCTTGGCGCAGCGGCCTGGCGGCGCTGGCACCGCGGCCTGGGCATCGCTGCGCTGGCGGCGATGCTGGCGCACGTGGCCTTGTTCGTGGTGGCGGCTTCCCTGCGCAACAAGGCTGCAGCCGTGGACCTGCTGTGGCCCTGGGGACACGGCGTCTACCGCAGCTGGGTTGCGGTGGGCGCGGCGGCGCTGTGGATGATCATCGCGGCGGCCACGGTGCAGTTCGCCCGCCTGTTCGTTCCCGTGCTGCGTCGCTGGGTGCACCTGCTGGCGCTGGCGGCCGTCGTGCCGGTGGCCTTGCACAGCCTGATGATCGGCAGCGAAGCCCGTTCCGGCGCGATGGCCGGCGTCTATGCGCTGATGGGCGCGTCCCTGGCCGCTGCCGTGCTGTGGCGCTTCACCGGCGGACGCGCAGCACTCAACGGCCGCTGACGCCGCAGGGGCGACGTGCGCGCGCTCGGCTGGTCACCCCGGCCGCCGCGCCAGGTGCACGCCCGCCAGCATGCAGCGCACCGAGCCGCCGGCCAGCTCGATGGTCGGCACCGCCAGCGGCAGCAGCCGGGCCGAACGTTCGATGCGGCCGCGCTGTCCAGGCGTCAGGCAGGCAGCGGCGCGCTCGGACAGCGCCAGCAGCCGGCCTTCCGAGCCCGACAGCTCCAGCGCGTTGCCGGCGAACTCGCCGATCTGCGCCGCGTCCAGCACGATCACCTCGCGGCCGGTTTCCTGCAGGCGGATGCGCACTTCCTCGCGCCGGCGCGGGTCCGCGACCAGGTCCAGGCCGACCAGCGCGAACTCGGTCGCGACGCACATCAGCACGTTGGTGTGGTAAATCGGCCGGCCCTCGCCGTCGGCGGTGTCGAAGACCATCGGCTCGTAGTCGAACTGGGTGCAGAAGCGCTCCAGCGCCACCGGGTCGGCGCGGTTCGATCGCGCCACGTAGGCTACGCGGCCCAGGTGGTCCAGCACCATCGCGCCGGTGCCTTCCAGGAACACGCCGTCGCGTTCCAGGCCGGAGTAATCGACGACCTCCTGCACCCGGTACTCGGCCTTCAGCGTCTCGATGATGTCGGCGCGGCGTTCGCGGCGGCGGTTGGGCGAGTACATCGGGTACACCGCGATGCGGCCGCCGGCGTGGGTGGAGAACCAGTTGTTGGGGAACACCGCGTCGGGCGTGTCCTGCGTCGGGTCTTCGTCGAACAGATGAACCCGGACGCCGTGTGCGCGCAGCGCCTCGGCGGCGCGGCCGGATTCTTCATGGGCCCGGCTCGCCAGTTCGGACGGCGTCGCGTCCGCCGCATGGCGCTGGAAGCCGTTGTCGACCGCGGTCTGCGGATTGGGGTGGAAGCGGTGCGGGCGCACCATGACGACGGCGCCGGGCGCCTGGACGGAAGCGAGGGGGGAGTGCATGTCGATGAGGCCCTTGGCAAGCCGCGGGCACCCGCCCGCGGCAGGCGAGAGTGTGGGCAGCCTCGCCGGCAAATCGAACCCGTCACTTCGACAGCGGCGTCCACGCGACCTGGCAAAACGCCAGCGGCGGGCGCCAATTCGTCAATTTGACCGGAGCGGCCCCCGAGGAGCGGCTCGGCAAGCCCTGTTGCAGCCGAAGGCCGAGGGCCTGGGCCCCGTCAGGCGCCGAGGCTCTCAGCCAGGATGCCGCGCACCACCGCGCCCAGTTCGTCGATGGAGCCGCCCTTGGAGACGACGCTGCGCACGCCCAGGCGCGCGGCCTCGCGGCGCACCCCGTCGGAAACGTAGCCCGAGAGGATCACCACCGGCAGGTCGGGCCGGATGCCGACCAGGTCGGCCGCCAGGTCCAGCCCGTTGCGCGAGGGCATGTTGAAGTCGGTGATCACCAGGTCGAAGCCGCCCGGCTCGCCGCGCACCGCGCGCAGCGCCGCCTCGGCGTCGTTGTGGCCGGTGACGCGGTAGCCCTGGCGCTGCAGCAGCGACTCCATCAGCACCATCACCGTCTCGTCGTCGTCGACGTACAGCACGTGCTGCGGCCGCCGCGGGCCGATGGACGATGCCGCCGCCGCGGCGTCCACTTCCCTGGCCGCGGCCCGCGCCCTGGTCGGCAAGCTGCCGTCCGGCGCCGCCGCTTCCACGTCGGCCGCCAAGGGCAGCAGCAGGTGCACCGTGGTGCCCAGGCCCGGCAGGCTCTCCACGTGCACCAGGCCGCCGTGCGCGGTGACGATGCCGTGCACCGCCGACAGCCCCAGGCCCGCCCCCTGCCCCACCGGCCGGGTCGTGAAGAAGGGTTCGAAGATGCGCGCCAGCGTGGCACTGTCCATGCCGCGGCCGCTGTCGCGCAGCCACAGGCGCGCATGGCCGCGTGCTTTGGCCGGCAGCGCGCCGGCCAGCGCCTGCAGCCGCTGCGTGCGGTCCCAGCGCTCCAGGCCCAGTTCGATGCGGCCGCCGCGGCCTTCCAGCGCCAGGCAGGCGTTGGTCCACAGCTGCTGCAGGGCGTGGCGCAGCTGCCCCTCGTCGGCCTGGGCCATGAGCGGTTCGTCGGCCAGCTGCAGCCGGAGGTCCACGCCCGAAGGCAGCGTGGCCGACAGCTCGGCCGCAGCGGTTTCCAGCAACCCGCGCAGCGGCAGCCGCTTGAGCTCCGGCGCCACGCTGCGGCCGAAGGCCAGCACCTGGCGCACCAGCTCGCCGGCACGCCGGCCGGCCTGCGTGATCTGGCGCAGCCGCGGCAGCGCCGGGTGGTTGGGCCCGACGTCGTCGCGCGCCAGCGCGGCATGGCCGACGACGGTGGCGATGATGTTGTTGAAGTCGTGCGCGATACCGGCCGCCAGCGTGCCCAGCGCCTCCAGCTTCTGCGCCTCGCGCAGTTGCTGCTGCAGCTGCTGCTCGCGTGCATCGGCCGCCTTCTGCTCGGTGATGTCGCGCACCACCGCGTAGATCTTCTGCTCGGCCGGAACCGGCCTCGCGTTCCAGCTCACCCAGCGGTAGCTGCCGTCCTTGCAGCGCAGGCGGTTCTCGAAGCGCACCGTGGACTGGCCGCTGAAGAGCTGCTTGCCGGCCTCGCGGCTGGCCGCCTGGTCGTCCGGGTGCACCATCTCGCGCCAGGTGATCGTCAGCAGTTCCTGCTCGGTGTAGCCGAAGGTGCGCATCCAGGCCGGGTTCACCTGGTCGAAGGTGCCGCCGAAGTGGGCGACGACGAGCATGTCGATCGAGAGGTCGAACAGCTTGTCGCGGTCGGCCTGCTTGCCGGGATCTGCGGTTGCGCTCACGAACTGCTGCGCGCCTGGTGGAGGAAGAAGAGGAAGGCGAACAGGCCGCGGTGGGTCAGGCCGGGTGGCCCTTGCCGACGGTGATGTAGCCCGGCTTGCCGTCGTGCGCCAGCTCGTCGTTGGCAATGAAGGTGGCCGCGCCGCCGAAGTCGGACGGCGTGAAGGCCGGGTCCTGCCCGAAGCGCGTGCTCCAGCCCTTGAAGGCCCAGTCGCCGGGCGAGGTGGCCGTCCAGTGCGCCGGGTTGCGCCAGTGGTCCAGCAGGAACTGCAGGCCGCTCGGGTCCAGGCCCAGCCACTCGCAGAACTTGGCCGTGTGCTGCAACGGCGCCTGCTCGTGCCGGCGCACCAGCGCAATGGCCTGCTCGCGCGTGATGCGGCCGTGGCGGATCTCGCGGCAGGCGTGGTCGGTGACCTTCGAGTAGCCGTGCTTGTGCAGCTTCAGCTGGTCGTGCAGGTCCATGAAGTTCCAGCAGTCGACGTGGTCGTAGGTGTCGAAGGTGCGGGCGAAGCGCGCCGAGCGGTAGTCGAAGCGCTCGATCATCTGCTCGTGCTGGGCCTTGGGGTCCCAGCGCACGAAGTTGCCCAGGTAGATGCCGCGCACGCCCACGCTGCTCAGCGCCTGGTCGTCCGGATAGCGGTACTGCCAGATGTCCTCTTCCTTCAGCGTGTCGAAGGTGGTCAGCAGGTCGTCCGCCTCGTGACCCATCAGGTCGTGGTCCTTGCGGTAGCGGCGGGTCATCTCGACCTCATGCTCGTGCGAAAACATGCCCACCTGCTCCAGGCCCTGGTGCGCGCCCCAGATGATCAGCGGCACCTGGTAGCGCACCGCCGTCTGCACCGGGAACACGGTCTGGCCGGCCAGGCAGTGCCAGTACAGGTTGCCGAACTCGCGCAGCGTGGTGCGCACGATCTTCTTCACCGAACGCGGGTTGACGTTCTGGTAGAGGATGTCGCAATCGAACTTGATGCGCAGGTTGGCCAGGTTGCGGATGCCCAGGCTGGTGTTGAAGTACTTGTTGTAGGTGACCAGCAGCGGGTTCAGCCCCAGCTTGTGCTTGACCAGGTGCACGATCCAGTACGAGTCGTTGGCGCCCGAGACCGGCACGATGCAGTCGTAGTTCTGGCCGCCGGCGCTGCGGTACGGCGCAACCAGCTTTTCCAGCTTCGACCAGCGCTCGGCCCAGTCCAGCGTGTCCTTCTCTTCGTGGATGCGGCAGCCGGAGCAGATGCCCTCGGCATCCAGCGTCAGGCCCAGCGCGTGGTCGGTGGTGTAGAGGCAGCGTTGGCAGCCCAGGCGCTGATAACTCATGTTGTCCCCGTCAGGCTCTCACGCCCAGCTCGGTGCCGCATACGTCGCCGGCCGCAGCGGCAGGCCCAGCAGCTGCTGCTTGAAGTGCTGCACCGCGTGCTCGCGGTAGCTCAGGAAATTGCCGACGCCGGCAGCCACCACGTTCGGGCGCTCCAGCACGGCGCGCAGCTGGTCCGCATCGCACAGGCCGCCAAAGGCGATCAGCGGCATGCCGGCGATGGGGAAGCGGTCGAGCAGCCGGGTGTCGAAGCCTTCCAGCTTGCCTTCATGCCGCCAGTCGACCACCAGGGCCTCGCTGAGCGCGCCGGCCTTCAGCACTGCGGCCACCTCGGCGCCGATCGGTGTCGATTGCCCGTTGCGGTGGTCCAGCCAGCCGAGCGTGCCTTCGGTGATGGCCAGCGGCAGCACCGCGATCAGCGCCTGCGCGCCCAGCGGCTCGGCCAGCGCGGCGGCAGTGCGCGGGTGATCGCGCAGCAGCGTGTCCACGCCGATGCGCTCGGCGCCGGCCTGCACCGCGGCCACGCCCTCCGCCACGCTGCGGATGCCGCCGACGTAGATCAGCGGCGTCGACAAGCCCTTGCGGCTGATGCGCTCCAGCAGCTTCAGGTCCGGGCCCAGGTCCTGGCGCGTGCGGTCGATGCACTGGACCAGGATCTCGTCGGCACCCCAGCGGTCGAGGTTTTCGATCACCACCTCGGGCTTGCCCATCGGCAGGTGGCGCTGATAACCCATGGATTGCACGGCCCAGCCGTCCTTGACGGTGACCACGCCCACCAGACGCTTCTTGATCATTTGCTGTTGCTCCCTAGGCAGCGAACGCCGCTTTGGCGAGAGGCATGTCGCCCTTGCGGCGCCCGTACGGGCTGACGAGCCCTTCGATGACGTTCTTCAGCAGCTCGCGCCCGGCGAGCTGGCTTTTTTCTGGGTGGAACTGCAGCCCGACGATGTTGCCGCGGCGCACCGCGACCGTGAACGGCGTGTCCAGGCGGGAAACGCCCACGCGGTATTCCGCCGGCGCCTCGAACACATAGGAATGGTTGAAGTACAGCGACTTCGCATCGCTGGGCTTCAGCAGCGGCTCGTTGCCCAGCACCTCGATGCTGTTCCAGCCGATGTGCCATTTCGCTTCCCGCAAAGGCACCACCGCGCCGGGAATCAGGCCCAGGCCGGCGGTCAGGCGGTGTTCGCTGCTGGTCTCGGCCAGCAGTTGCATGCCCAGGCAGATGCCGACCAGCGGTTGGCCGCGGCGCGCCTGGTTCTGGATGAAGTCGACCAGGCGGTGCTTGTGCAGCGCTTCCATTGCCGCCGGAAATGCGCCGACGCCGGGCAGCACCATCACGTCGGCGGCGCCCAGGGTTTCCATGTCGCGGCTGATGCGGCAGCGGTAGCCCAGGCCGGTGAGCGCACGGGCGACGGAAGCGATGTTGCCGGCGCCGTAGTCGACCAGGCCCGCGGTGATCCTCTTGCCGCCGCTCATGCCGCCATCTCCAGCACGGGCAGCCCCACGCCGACGGTGAACTTGCGCGTGATGCGACCGTCCGCATGGATGTCGAACAGGCGCCGGTTGGTGGCCGCGTGCACCTGCGCCCAAAAGGCGTCCACCGTGATGCCGAGGTAGTCACAGTACTTCGCGATATAGAGCGGCGAGCACGCGTCGTCGAAATCCTCGACCAGCTTGATGCCGGCCTCGCGCGACAGGCGACCGAGGCGGATCTCCTCGTTCACGTAGTCCGTCGTGCGGCCGAAGCCGAACTTGTAGTACTTGATCATCTGGTTGATCGGCGTGAAGTCCTCGTCCAGCGCGGTCACGCCGTACAGGTCGCCGGTGTTGCCGACGCGGTCCGCACGGATCTCCAGGCCGTCGCCGCAGGAGTACATGGCGTTGTTCACGAGCGACCAGTCGCCCAGGAACCAGCCCAGGTAGATGATCTGCAGGCCGGCCGAGATGAACTCTTCCGGCAGCGGGTAGTTGTAGGGCAGCAGCTGCTGCGGCGTGTAGCCGGCGTCCTTCATCCACTGCGTGCCGGACGACAGCGTGTTCATGTGGCGCAGGTTGTTGCCGTCGTAGCCGGTCTTGCCCAGCGTCTTCAGGTCGCCCAGCTGCAGCGCCGGGTTCTCGCCCCACAGGATCAGGTCGATGCCGTAGCGCAGCGCGATCTGCGGCACGGCCGAGAACAAGGCCAGCTCGGTCGAGCGGAAGGAATTGGTGAACTGCGCGAAGCCGTCGCGCTTCAGGCCCTTCCAGGTGGCCGGCGCAGGGGCCGAGACCACCACGTCGAAACCCAGCTCGATCAGGTTCGACAGGTTGGCCATGCCGCGCTCGGTGGCCTGCTCCGGCGGGTAGCTCAGGCACACCAGCAGCGGGTTGATGCCGAACCGGTCGCGCACCCACATCGCCTGCCGCGTCGAATCCTTGCCACCGCTGACGCCGATGATGCAGTCGTGGAACACGCCGGGCTTGCGTTTGCGGGAGGCAAAGAGGTCCGACAGGATGTCGATGCGTTCCTGCCAGTCGACCTGCTTGATCGCCTCCACGTAGTCGCAGGCCGGGCAGGTACCCCTGTCGCTGAAGTGCGTGTTCGGCCGGGTGTCGGGTTGCAGGCAGCGGCAGCAGTATTTCATGCGTTAGGTTCCCAAGGTTCCTGTTGCGCTCGAACGCTCAACCCTTCAACAAGGCCCAGTCCAGCGGCGTGCCGCGGGCGATGCCCTTCACCGCGCGCATGCCCAGCACGGTGTCCATGTACTTCGGCGCCAGGCCCATCCCGGGGCGGATGGCGCGCACGTTGTCGGCACTGAAGGCTTCGCCCGGCTGCATGTCCTTGACGACGTAGAGCGAGCGGCGGTACGCCAGCGACTTGGCTTCCGCCGCGGTGCCGCCGAAGACCACACCGCCCAGGGCTTGCCAGGCACGCTCGGTCTCGGTGCGCAGCAGCGCCAGTTCATGCGGCTCGAGCGAGAAGGTGGAGTCCACGCCGCCGTCGGCCCGTGCCAGCGTGAAGTGCTTCTCCACCACCACGGCGCCCAGCGCCACCGCGGCGATGGCCGCGCCGCAGCCCATGGTGTGGTCGGACAGGCCCACCTCGCAGCCGAAGGCCTGGCGCAGCACCGGGATGGTGTTGAGGTTGGTGTTCGCAGGCGTGGCCGGGTAGGTGCTGGTGCATTTCAGCAGCACGATGTCCCGGGCGCCGGCGGTCCGTGCGGTGCGCACCGTCTCGTCGATCTCGGCGAGCGTCGCCATGCCGGTCGAGATGATCATCGGCTTGCCCGTGGCCGCCACCTTGCGGATCAGCGGCAGGTCGGTGCATTCGAAGGAGGCGATCTTGTACGCCGGCACGCCCAGCGTCTCGAGGAAGTCCACGGCCGTCTCGTCGAACGGCGTCGAGAAGGCATGCAGGCCGCGGGCGGCGGCGCGCTCGAAGATGGGGGCGTGCCAGTCCCAGGGCGTGTGGGCCTCGTGGTACAGGTCGTACAGCTGGCGACCGGCCCACAGGCTCTTCGGGTCGTCGATGACGAAGCCGGGCGCCGTGGAGTCCAGCGTCATCGTCTCCGCGGTGTAGGTCTGCAGCTTGATCGCGTCGGCGCCGGCATCGGCCGCCGCATCGACGATCGCCAGTGCCCGGTCCAGCGACTGGTTGTGGTTGCCGGACATCTCCGCGATGACGTAGGGCCGGTGCTCCCGGCCGATGCCGCGCTGGCCGATCTTCATGCCGGCGCTCCGGTGGTGGCGTGGTTCGTGAAAACGTGCAGATGCATGGCCGAGGCACTCCTGGGGGTGTGCCGATCATCGGCCGCGCGCGGCCCGGCGATGCGCTGAAAAGCGGGCCGAAATCGCCGCTGACCAGCGGGTCGGGCAGTGGCTGCGGGGGAGCAAGGGGTACGTCATCCGTTCACCGGAAGTGCTGCGGCCGTGCTCCGGGGTGTTCCGGCGGTGCTCAGGCAGCGCTGAGGCAGTGATCGGGCAGTGATCGGGAAGTGATCGGGCGCTGCCCCCGCGGAGACGCCGGGCCGGCTGTTCTCAGTTGCTGTTTCGCTGAGCAAACCCATAAGACGAGGGGCGGAACATTCTAGGCAAAACCCTGACATCAACAAGACGGATCTCCCCCGGTTGGAAATTGTTTCTGTCTGCATACCATGGGTTCATTCGTTGAAACGCTGGATGCGCCAACGAAACAGCCTTCCCAACCGCCACTGGAGCGCACATCCATGAACTTCGCTTTCCGGGTCGGCCTCGCCGCCGCCATCGTCACGTGCCTGCCTGCCCTCGCCTCGGCGCAGTCGAACGTGCAGGTCAACGGCCAGGTCCGGCTCACCGTCAACCACATCTCGGTCGACGGCGGAAACAGCCTCAACGAGCTGCGCGACAACGCCTCGCGCCTCAGCTTCCGCGGCACCGAAGAGCTGGGCGGCGGACTGCGCGCCGCCTTCGGCATGGAATTCGGCTTCGGCGCCGACACCGGCGCGATGGGCGACCCCAACTTCCGCCACAGCTACGTGGGCCTGGTCGGCAACTGGGGCGCCTTGACCCTGGGCCGGCTCGACTCGGGCACGCCCAGCGGCTCGCCGCTGTACTCGCAGGTCACCAGCATCACGAGCTTCGCGCCGAACGACTCCGGCGCCACCGCCATCGGCACCTCCATGCTCAACGCGCGCAACCGCGTCTCCAATGCCATCGGATACGCCAGTCCGCGCATGGGTGGCTTCATCGCCCGCGCACGCTACTACCTGCGGGGTGCCGGCACCGGCACCGAGGCCGAGGACGATGCCCGCTCGCTGGACCTGGGCCTGAACTACGAGAACGGCCCGCTGAAGCTGGCCCTGGGCTACGGCAAGGACGAGCGCAGCGGCGTCCTGAAGGCAGCCGAGTTCGACGACAAGTGGCAGGCCGGCGTCCGCTACGACTTCGGCATGTTCGAACCCTATGCCCTGGTGGGCGTGGACCGCTTCGCGCCCAAGGCCGGCAACCGGCGCAGCGTGCGCTACTGGATCGCGGGCGTGAAGGCCGGTGCCGATGCGCACTCGATGGTCTTCAACCTGCTCGGCCGCCAGGTGCTCGCCAACCCGAAGGGCGAGCGCCGCCGCGGCCAGCTGGCCTACATGTACAAGCTCTCCAAGCGCACCGAGCTGCAGGCCTTCGTCGACGTCGACGATGCCGACTCCAGCAAGTCCAAGGACCGCACCCGCGCGGTCGGCGCCGGCATCCGGCACGACTTCTAGGGTCACCGCACCCGCCCATGGGCGGCCGGCGGCCCGGACCGCAGCCCACACCGCCCCCTCCGCCGGAGCCCGCCATGATCCCGCGATCCTCCCTCCGTGCCGCCCCGCCCTGGGGTGCCCCGCTGCTGGCCGCCGCACTGCTGCAGGCCGGACCCGCCGGCGCGCAGTTCAACCCGGCGACGGTCGTCCATGAGCCCGCGGCCATGGCCGAGCGCTTTCCCGACCCGGCGGTGCGCTACGACACGCCCGCCTTCCGCCCCGGCCGCGCGGACTTCACCGCGCATGCCGAGGTGATGGCTTTCGCCGAGCAGCTGCAGCGCGAATCGCCGCATGCGCGGCTGGAGATCGCTGGCCGCTCGCAAGGCGGACTGCCGATGCCGCTGCTGCTGCTGTCCGCCTGGGGCACGCCGGACCCGGCCCGGCCCACGGTGCTGGTGATGGCGCAGCAGCACGGCAACGAGCCCGCTGGCGGCGAAGCCGCGCTGGCGCTGGCCCGGCTGCTGGCCGGCCCGCGCTGGTCGCTGCTGGACCGCGTGAACGTGCTGGTCCTGCCGCGCGCCAACCCCGACGGCGCCGAGCGCTTCGCGCGCGCCACCGCCAACGGCATCGACGTCAACCGCGACCACCTGCTGCTGCGCACGCCCGAGGCCCAGGCCATCGCCCGCGTCATCGCCGCGCACCGGCCGCAGGTGGTGCTGGACCTGCATGAGTTCACCGTCGCCGGGCGCTGGGTCGACAAGTTCGGCGCCATGCAGAAGCTGGACGCCCAGGTGCAGCCCGCCACCGTGGGCAACCTGCACGAAGGCATCGCACGCTGGGCCAGCACCGAGTTCGTCGACCGCCTGCACGCGCAGTGGGCCGCCCACGGCCTGGCCAGCGGCCCCTATCACACCGCGTCCTCGGCCAGGCCGCAGGACCGCACCGTCTCGATGGGCGGCGTGCAGCCCGACACCGGCCGCAACACCGCCGGCCTGCGGCCTGCGATCAGCCTGCTGGTGGAGGTGCGCGGCGTGGGCCTGGGCCGCGCGCACCTGGCGCGGCGCGTGCATGCCCACGTGGTGGCCGCCAGCACGGTGATCGACACCGCCGCCGCGCTGGGCCCGCGGCTGATCGAGCAAGTGCGCCGCGCCGAGCGCGAGACCGCCG
>Ga0196963_10002381_pt1 | contig 11321 bp, 7 predicted proteins | sample S1_5metaG_FD_148600 | JGI IMG/M metagenome (GOLD analysis project Ga0196963, IMG submission 148600) | Soil microbial communities from Anza Borrego desert, Southern California, United States - S1_5 | ecosystem: Environmental > Terrestrial > Soil > Desert | place: USA: California | collected... | reverse complement strand
GTTGGTCAGCGCGATCGTCGCGGTGCCGAGCGAGTTGCTCCCGGCGCCGGGCGCGGCGCCGGCGGCCTGGGCGTAGCCGGTGAGGCTGCCGCCGTTGACGGTGATCGTGCCGGTGATGTCGTTCGCGCCCGCGCCGGTCGCGGTGTTCAGCAGGCGGGTCGTGCCCGCGCCGGTGACGGTCAGGCCGTTGGCGCCGGCGGACACCTGCCCGAGCAGGGTGAGCGGGGCGGTGGTCGGGTTGAGCGTGGCGCCGCCAGGGCCGACGGTCGTGGTGCCGGCGAACCCGACGGCGTACCGGTTGGTCCCCGTGACGGTAAGGATCTTGCCGGCGGACGCGCTCAGATTGTTGAAGACGACCATGCTGCCGACGGCGGTGGTGCCGCTGGTCCGCTGGAAGTCGATCGTCGCGTTGCCGCCGAGCGTGACGTTGTTGCCCGTCACGCCGTCCCCGGTCGTGATGACCTGGTAAACGCCGGTGCCGTTCGCCCGGGCGTCGAGCGTCCCGCCGTTGAGGACGATCTGGCCGGTGCCGAACGCGCGGATCGTGTTGGTCGTGGACGTGGTGTTGCGGCCGTCGAGGCGTCCGGCGTTGACCGTGATCGTCGCGTTGAGCGCGGTGTTGTTCCCGTCGAGCACGAGCGACGACGTGGCGTTCGGGTTGTTCTGCGTGATCGCGGTCACGCCGGCGCCGATCACGCCGGTGATCTGGTCCTGGGCGGCGGCGTTCGTCGCGTCGCGGGTGATCGTGCCGGCGATGTTGACGGCGCCGGAGATGAGAAGCGTCCCGCCGGCCGCGTTGCCGCGCGTCAGCACCAGGTCGGCGGTCCCGCCGACGGCCCCGGAGACCGTCATCGTCGCGGCCGAGCCGTGGGTCCACGTCTGGGTCGCCCCGAGCGTCACGGGCGCGCTGACCGTGAGCGCGGCGGACCCGGTCTGCGTCGTGATGCCGCCGGCGCCGATCGTCAGCGTGCCCGCGGGCGTGCCGGCCGCGACCGAGACCACCGTGGTCGCGGCCGCGTCCATCGTCAGGCTCTTGATCGAGTAATTCTGGTTGAGCGTGGTCACCTGGTTCGCCGCCGTGAACCCGGCCGCCGAGAAGTGAACGTCGGTGTTCGCGCCAGGGTCGGACTTGGCGTCGGTCGTCCCGGCGGCGTCGGTCGTCCAGTTCGAGTTGTTCAGGTTGCCGCCGGCGAACCCGTTCCACTTCCCGTCGACCGCGCCCTTAAAGTAGAGCGTGTTCGGCGTGACGGCGACGAGCTTCGTGCCCGTGAGCGTGACGGCGTTGGCGGTCGTCACCAGCCCGAGCGTGAACCCGCCGAAGTTGCCGGTCGTCGTGTCGAGCGTGACCGCGCCGGCCTGGGTGGTGAGGTTGGTCGTGGGGGACGAGACGATTGCCTGCGACCCGCCGGTGTACCCGGCGAGCACGTTGATGCCGAGCTTGGCGCCGCCGCCATTGATCGTCGCCTGTGCGCCGGCCCCGAGGACGAGCGAATCCGCCCCGCCGGGGCCGAGGTCGATGTTGAAGTTGGACGCGTCGCCGGCGGCCGCGCCGCCGAGCGCCAGCGCCGGCCCGGTCGTGTTCGTCAGCGTGACCGAGTTGACGGTCCCGTCCTGGAGGTTGAGCGTCCCGGCGCTGGCGGCCGTCGCGTTCCCGCCGACGGTCAACGCGCCGCCGAGCGTCTTGCTCCCGCGGACGGTGAGCGTCCCGCCCGTGCCGGCGACGCCGACGTTGACCGGGGAGCTGACGAGCGTGCCGGTCGGGCTCAGCACGAGCACGCCGGTGTCGACGGTCGTCGGGCCCGTGTACGTGTTGGTCCCGCCGAGGACGATGTTGCCCACGCTCCCGGCGCCGACGGTCAGGCCGTACCCGTTCCCGCCGTCGCCGATCGCGCCGTTGAAGACGATGTCCTGACCGGCGGTCAGTTGGGTCACGGTGCGCGTCCCGCCGGAGAGCGTCATCGGCCCGGTGAACTGGAGGGCCTTGGTCGCGCCGGTGCTGAAGGTGGTGTCGGCGGTCATGACCAGCGCGTTGCCGATGATGCTGCCGGTGCCGGTCGAGGCGCGCATGCGCCCGCCGTCGAAGAAGACGGTGCCGACCCCGAGCCCGCCGCTGACGAGGTTGTTGGTCGTCGCGGACCCGATCGAGTCGGCGTTGATGACGGTCGTGGTGCCGGCGCCCAGGTGCGTGCCGCCGGTGTACGTGTTCTGGGCGGCCGGGACGTAGAGCGTGACGCCAGTGCCGGTGATGAACAGCGCCCCCGCGCCGGGGGCGACGTCGCTGATCACGCCCATGACGTTGAAGTTGCCGCCCGTCGAGATGTTGTTGTTGAACGTGGCGCCGTTCGCGCCGATCTTGAACACGCGGTTGTTGGCGACGTTGAACCCGGTCGTGCCGGTCATCTGGAGCGCGCCGCCGTTCAGGGTGATCACGTTCCCGGCCCCGCCGAGCTGGTTGTCGGCCGTCACGGCGACGGTGCCGGCGGTGATGTTGATCCCGCCGGTCGACGCGTTCGCCCCGGTCAGCGTCAGGTGGGACGTCGCGCTGTTCTGGGTGATCGCGCCGACGGTCGCGCCGATCGCGCCGACCGACACCCCGCCGGCCCCGGACCCGGAATTGACGATCGCCGACGTCCCGTTGACGGCCCCGAGCGTGAGCGCGCCGCCCCCGTTGTTCTGGATCGTCGTCGTCGGGTCCGTGAACACGAGCGTCGTGCCGATCGCGTTGGCGGCGGTCGTCCCGGTCGCGACGACGATCCCCGAGGTGCCGACCGCGCCCCCGCCGAGCGTGATCGTGTTGCCGCCACTGAGCGTCAACGCGACGTCGTTGTCGAACCGAATGCTATTGCCGAGCACATCGCCGTTGACGGTCACCGTGCCGGCGGTGCCGGTCGTGCCCGCGGAGAAGTGCAGGTCGTTGGTGCTCGCCGTCGCGGCCGTGAACGTGCCCGCCGCCTCCCCGAGCGGGTCGCTGTTCCAGAACGGGTCCGTGCCCCAGATGCCGGTCGGATCGCCCGAGCCGGTGGCCACGCCGTTCGTGTCCCAGTACAGGTCGTTGGCCGCGTGCGCCACATTCGCGCCGAGCAGCCCCGCGACCGACGCCGCGAGCGCGAACCCCTTGGGGAACAACCTGGCGGCCAGCCGGCGGAACTGACGCTGACCCGCGACTCGCTTCGCCCGCTGCTGCCGGTTCGACATGTCCAAGTGGCACCGTCCCGAGAAAGCACACTCCGCAATGACGCCGGACCGCGACCAACATGGTCGCGGGCGCATCGAATCGCCAGAGTTTTGGGGACGGTGCGACGACAGCGCAAGCGGTCGCCTGACCGATGTCAATTGGTGCACTAACGAACTAACTGATGTGCAGGAATAGCCCTCGCTCCTCCAGCGGACAGTTATAATATACCCGAACTGCGCGCCGGTGTCGTGCAGGAAATAGTCGAATTGGGTCAGAGCGCGGTAGCGTGGGGATGCTCTTGGCGTTCAAAGCTGGTTTCCGCCCAGAGCCATAGACAAAACCGCCGAAACTCCGGCACCTTTGAACCGCCGATGAGGAGAACACCTACAGTCGGAAACGTGGTTTACTTATGAATAGTGAGCCGGGGTCTTTTAGAGTAAGAACCGGCAAACTTCAGATCGCCCAAGCCGGGATTATATAGTGTGCCTCCCGATCGGTGTCCCACTGACACGATGGCGCGCTGGCGTGACGAGAACGAACTGGGAGATCAGCGCGGCCGCCCCGTCACCGCCAACGAACGGTCGCGTTGGACACCTTAGCCAGGCGAACCGGCTCGCCGCCCCCGGCCGGAACCGTGCAGAGCGCTTCCGACGTCACGAACGCGAGGTGGCGCGCATCCGGCGACCACTCCGCCACGCCGGGCTCCGCGGTCGCGGGTAGCGAGCAGACCACGGCCAGTTCAGCCCCGTCCGCCGTCATCGTGCACAACTCGTGTTGCCCCCCCGCCCGCAGCCGCCAGAAGGCGATCCGCTTACCGTCCGGCGAGAACCGCGGGTCGTGCTCGTCGGCCGGCGACCGCGTCAGATTTCGCTCGGCGGCCCCGGGCTGACCCAAGTCGAGCAGGGCCACCTCCTCATTCCCACGCCGCGCCCGGTAGGCGAGCAGGCGCCTTGCGCCGGCGGGCGCGAACGCGGGCGAGTCCGCGGGGCCGTCGCCGGTCGGAACCTTCGACACCGCGGCCACGCCGGTAGCGGCAGCGTCGTACGCCGCGAGTTGCAATTCCATTCGGAACTTGTTGACGGCCGACTCGTCGGTGAAAACGAGCTCGCCGTACACGATCCCGCGGCCGTCCGGGACCCAGGCGGGCACCTGCTCGATCTGACCGTCGTGGGTCAGGCGGCGTGCCTCGCCCTCGGCCCCAAGCTTGCGCACGTACAGCCCGGCCGGTGCGTCGCGCATGAACGCGACGGCGCGCGAGTCGGGCGCGAACGCCGGCGACCGCGCGACGCCGCCGGGCAGGCGCGTCAGGTTCGTCGGCTTGGCTGCATTCGGATCGGTAGACACGAGCATGAGGTCGGCCGCACCCCCCTGCTGCCGGGCGGCGGTGTAAGCGATGTGCTTCCCGTCAGAGGACCAGTCGAACGGCAGTCGGTCGTCGACGTCGGCGACGAGCAGGCGCTCGCCGGTGCCGTCGGGCTTGATCAGGAGCAGTTTACCGTCGCGGACGAAGGCGATCTGGCCGACGGGAGCGCCGGGCTCGACCCCCGCCCCCCGCGCTCGTCCCGAATCGCGGCTACATCCCAGACCCACACCGACGAGCAGGGCGACGATCAGGATTCGCGCGGGCATGCCCGTATTGTAACTCCGTCCCCGCATCCTTACGCGCGTGACGCCCTCGCCTTCCGCGACAGAATCCGGCCCGGCGCCTTACGCTTCGAACCCGCGTCAGGCGGGCGTGTCGACATCCACTGGCAAGATCCCTTACCCCCGGAATGATCGTTTTCCTCTTGGAATCGCGCGCCCGCCGTTTACAATTCGCCGCGTCGCAACGGGCGAACACGTCAACCTGAACCGAAGAGGGAGTGAGGTCGAGCATGTCTACCGAATGGTATTACTCGCAGGGCGGCCAACAGATCGGGCCGATCACGTCGCAGCAGATGAAGGACCTGGCGGCCGGGGGGCAACTGACGCCCAACGACCTGGTCTGGAAGGACGGCATGCCCGAGTGGACGCCCGCGTCCCGCGTGCGCGGACTGTTCCCCGGTGGCGCGGGCGGCGGGGTCGCGACGGCCGCCCCCCCGCAGCAGGGATACGCCCAGCCGGGGGCCTACGCCCAGCCCGCCCCGGGCAACGCCGACTACGCCTACGCCCAGCAGGCCCAGGGCGGGCAAATTGGGTACTACAGCCCGACCAGTGACATCAACGAGCGCACCCGGCGGATCCTGGCGAACATCCCGCCCGTCACGGGCCCGCGCGGGGATTGGCCCCTGTCCGACCAGCATCTGGCGCAGTTCGCCGCGACCGAGCGGCACCGGGTGCCGATCCGCGGGTTCAACGTCATGTGCCGCATCCTGATGATCGTGTACATCGTCGCCGCGTGCTTCGTCACGTACGGGGTGATCCAGATCTCGTCGAGCCCGTTCCGCCGCAGCGGAGAGGCGATGGCGTACGCGCTGGTCTCCCTGCTGACCACCGTCGCGCTGGCCGTGATCTACCCGCTTGCCGGTGGGGCGGCCATGAAGTGCCGGACATGGGGGCCGATCGTCTCGATCGTCATCAACTCGCTCGGCGTCCTCTGGGTCCTGTACCAGATGGTTCAGGTCATGTCGTCCCCGTTCGCGCCGGGCGAGGCGATTCTTTTCCTGCTGATCCCGCTGCTCATCCTGGGCCTGTTCATCTTCGTGTCCGTCCGCGCGATGATCGCGATCCCCAAGTTCCTCAGCGGACCCGTTTGGGTGGTCGAGGCGATGATCAACGCCAAGACGCAGTGACCGTCTGTCGGAACGTGAAATCAACGGCGGTCGCGCGAATCCGCGACCGCCGTTTCTCGTTGATCGACCTGCCGAGGCCGCCCCGTCAACGCGCCGCGCCCGGCCGCGCCACCGTCTGCTTGGCGATCTTGTCCTGCAGCCGCATGATCCCCTCGATCAGCGCCTCGGGCCGCGGCGGGCACCCGGGCACGTACACGTCGACCGGCACCACCAGGTCCACGCCCTTCACGACGTTGTACCCGTACTTGAAGTACGGCCCCCCGCCCACCGTGCACGCGCCCATCGCGATCACATATTTCGGCTCGGCCATCTGGTGGTACAGGCGCTTCACCCGGCTGGCCATCTTGTAGTTGACCGTGCCGGCCACAATCATGAGGTCGGCTTGGCGGGGCGTGGCGCGGAAGGCGCCCGCGCCGAACCGCTCGAGGTCGAAGCGCGACCCGCCGACCGCCATCATCTCGATCGCGCAGCACGCCAGGCCGAACGTCATCGGCCAGAGCGAATTCTTCCGGGCCCAGTTGAGCGCGAAATCGACGCTGGTGACGATCAAACCTTCCTCAAATCGGTTCTCGATCCAGGGCATTGCAAGGGATTATTGAGGGAACTCCCGGGCGGCTCAAGTCTTGCCGCTTGCGGCTTAACGAATGCCAGGGCGAGTCCGCTTAAACGGGGCGGGGTATTTCGTTGCGGGAATCACCGCCCCGACGGTAGGATGCTATAACTAAGGTCGCCGTCCGCAGGGATCGCGATCACACGTCTTTCGTCGTCCGGTTCGCAAGCCTGGGTCGAACAGAAAGGGTCTTCTCGCATGCCGTACCGTCACCGAGGCACGGGCGCCGCCGGGCGTCACTTGGCGTTCACGCTGGTCGAACTGCTCGTCGTGATCGGGATCATCGCGCTGCTGATCTCGATCCTGCTCCCGTCGCTATCCAAGGCCCGCGAGCAGGGGAACCGGGTCAAGTGCCTGAGCAACCTCCGGCAACTCGGGCTGGCGATGCAACTGTACGCAGACGACAACAAGGGGGCGGTCCCGCGCCCGGGAGCGGGCGGGCCCCACTTCGAAGATTGGATCTACTGGCAGAGCGGGCGTGTGCTGAACGACAGCCGACTGGTCAAGTATCAGGGCGACAGCGGCTCGTTCAATCCCGAGTATTACCGGTGCCCGTCGGACCCGGAAGTGGAGGGGCGGGCGTACAAGTACAGCTATACGATCAACGAACTGATCTCGCCGCACGTGACGAGCCGGCCGTGCCGGAAGCTCAGCTCGATCCGCCGGCCCAGCGAGATGCTCCTGATCGTCGACGAGAGCTCGGCCACGATCGACGACGGGTGCTGGGCGCCGCAGAACTACAAGTCGGACGGGAAGAACCTGCTGTCGAACCGCCACGACAAGGGCTCCGAATCGAAGACCGACCCGAACTTCGGCAAGGGGAATGCGCTGTTCGTCGACGGGCACGCGGACTGGATCGAACGCACGATGTCGTTCGACGAGTGGCACTACAACCCGGATTACCTGGTCAAGAAGTAGGGCGCGGGTGATCCGCCCGCTTGCGGGTTAGCGGGCGAGTCGCCCGCGAACGCCGACGGGTCCGTAGTCGCCGCGGGCGCATGTTTGCCCTTCGCTCGAATGCGCGAGCGCCCCGTCAACCGGCAAGCAGACATCCATCAGAATTCCGCGGCGGGCGAGGGCAGTTCTCGTCGGATCTCGGCGAGGCGATACCCGAACCCCGGCCCACCCAACGTCGACAGATCCACGCGCCCGTTCCGCCTCCGGTACAGGCCCGGGTGAACAGCCGCCTCGGCCGAACTCGCCTCCGGGTAGAACTGCATCGCGTTGGTCTCGACGCCCATGATCGTCCCGGCGTGTGCGGCCAACCGCACGTGCGGCACCTGTGCGAGCATCGGGTTGGTCAGGTCCTGTACCATCAGCGTCATCCCGTGCGCCTTGGCCCAGCAGAGCGACAGTAGCGCGCCGGTCTGCGTCTTGCACGTCTTGAGGGCGACGCCGGTCCAGCCCAGCGATTTGCCGAGTTTGACGAGCCCCCAGTCGTGCGCGCTCTCGTCCATAAACAGCGGCTTGCGCGCCGAGCACGATGAGACGTCGATGCGGTTCGCCTCCAGGTCGTAGGGGAACGGCTGCTCGACGTAGAGGAGTTGGCCGTGCGTGCGCGGGTCCTCGTCCCGCAGGCGGTCGAGGATGTCGTTCACGTACGCGGGGCGGCGGACCGTGCAGTTGAAGTCGGCCGTCAGCCAGGGGACGTTCGTCTCCTGAGCGATCCGCCCGATCGCCACGACGCGGCGGTAGTCCCACTCGGCGTCGTTCCCGCGGAGCTTGATCTTCAGGCAGGTCAGGCCGTCCCGCGCGATCCAGTCGCGCAGCAGGACCGGGTAGCCGTCCTGCGGCTCGTCGCCCTTGAGGTCGGACGGCTCGAGCGGGTCCAGCCCGCCGACGAGGTGCCACGCGGCCAGCGATTTCGGCGCGGCCGACGTGGGCTTGAGGAAGTCGGCCGGGTAGAGCCCCGCGAACGTGCGGGTCTGCTCGGTGCGCACGTCGTAAAACGGCTCGGGGTCGAGATGCGCCGACAGGTCTTCGGACATCCAGTCCGCGGAGTACGTGTCGTAGACGTCAACGCCGTGGAGGACGCCGAACGCGTCGTGCAGTGCCGTGTCGAACGGGGCGCAGCAGACGAGGGCGGCCAGGTGCGGGACGGGCTCGGCGCCCGCCGCGGCACGCCCGGCGTTGAACGCGCCGAGCGCCTCATAATGAACCGTCGCCAGGAACTCGACGGCGATCTCGATCGGGTGGCCCTGTCGCGCGAACGTCGACCACCCGAGCGCCAGGTCGACCGAGAAGGCCTTGAGCGCGGTGTGGCGGTCCTCGTACGACGCCGTCGACGGCCAGGTCCACTGCACGGACAGCGGCGTCTCGCCCCACCCGACGGCCCGCCGGCCGTCGCGCCCCTCGACCTCGATCCGCGCCCGGGCGACCGTCGCCGACGTCAGCGTCTCGCTCCCGAACTTCAGCGGCACGCGCGTGCGGATCGGGATGAAGTACAACGCGGCGGACACCACGCGGACGTCGGTCGGCTTGGGCATGGGAGGGAGGATAGCGGAGCACGCGCGGGAGGGCGAGTGGCGCCGAGTCGCGGCGCTCGGAGTTCACGCTTCAGCGTGTAAGGGGGGAGAAACCTTCTGGAAGCGAGCGAAACCCCAGTCGCCGCGCTCCCCCCTTACACCCTAAAGGGTGAACTCCGAGCGCCGCGGATCGCGCCTTTCGCGTCCCGGCCGCCTGCCGTAGAGTGCCCCCCGTTATGCCCAAAGCGTCCGGGAAGGCGTTCGCGCTCGAGGTGTCCGCCGAGGTCGGCCGCACTTACGTCTCGCGCCTGCGCGAAATGCTGCCCAAGGCCCGCGCGCTGGCCAAACGCGGCGTGCTCGCCGAACTCCACGTGATCCTGATCGGCGACGCCCCTATGAGCCGCCTCCACCGCGACTTCATGCAGATCGACGGCCCGACCGACGTCATGACCTTCCCGATCGACCTCGACGCGCGCGGGCGGGCCGTCTCGGGCGAGGTCTACGTGTGCGTCCCGTACGCGAAGCGCGAGGCGAAGGAGCGCGGGACGCGGGCGGCCGACGAGGTCCTCCTGTACGCCGTCCACGGCATGTTGCACTTGTGCGGGTACGACGATAGAACCGACCGCGACTTCGCGACGATGCACGCAGCCGAAGACTCCATCCTGACCACGCTCGGTGCGGGGGCGCTCTACACGGCGGGGGCGGGCGCGCGCGGGACGCTCGCGACGCGCCGGGGGGTCAAGTCATGACGATCGCGCTCACGCTGATCGCCGCCATCCTCGCCTCGACGGGCGCGTCGATCCTCAATTACTCGATCCGGGACTTCTCGCGCGCCCGCCTGGCCGACTACCTCGAGCGCCGCGGGCGGTCGCGCCTGTACGAGCCCCTCCTCCGCGGCGCCGCCGACATCGTCTTCGCGACCGCCACGATCCGCGTCGTCGCCAACGTCCTGATCCTGCTCGCCCTGCTCCGCGCGTTCGACGGGTACTGGCACCACTGGTACGCCCACTACATCTGGGCCGCGGTCGTCACCGTCGCGATCACCATCTTCTGCTCGGTCGCCGTGCCCCACGCCGTCTCCCAGCACGCCGCCGAGCCGATCGTCGGCCTGTTCGCCGAGGTCCTGCTCGGCCTCCGCATCCTGTTCCTCCCGCTGGCCAAGATCCTGCACGGGGTCGACCGCCTCGTCGTCCGCATGGCCGGCGGGAAGCGCGACACCGACGCCGGTGAGATCGAGCAGGAGATCCTGTCCGTCGTCGCCGAGGGCGAGAAGGAGGGGATCGTCGACAAGGTCGAGCGCGAGATGATCGTGTCGGTCATCGAGTTCCGCGACACGCAGGTCGGACAGATCATGACCGCCCGCCCGGAAATCGTGGCGCTGGAGGTCAAGGCGACCCTCGACGAGGTCAAGCGGACGCTCGAGGAGTCCGGGCACTCGCGCATCCCCGTTTACGAGGGCACGCTGGACCACGTCCTGGGCATCCTGTACGCCCGCGACCTGCTCAAGCACCTCGGCCAGGACTCGTCCCAGTTCAGCGTCCGCCCCGCCATGCGCCCGGCCGTGTTCGTCCCCGAGACCAAGCCGCTGAGGGATCTGCTCAAGGATTTCCGCGTCCAGAAGGTGCACATCGCGATCGTCGCCGACGAGTACGGCGGGACGGCGGGCCTGGTCACGATCGAGGACATCCTCGAGGAGCTCGTCGGCGAGATCAGCGACGAGCACGAGCCCGCCGGGCCGTCGTCCATCCGCCGGATCGACGAGCGGACGGCCGAGGTCGACGCACGAATGTACCTGGGCGATTTCAACCGCCACATGAAGCTCAAGATCCCGGACGATGCGGGGTACGAGACGGTGGGCGGGTTCGTCTCGGTCACGCTCGGGCGGATCCCGCCGGTCGGCACGACGTTCGACCAGGACGGCGTGCGGTACACGATCGTCGCCGCCGAGCCGCAGCGGGTCGACCGCGTGCGCGTCGAGGTGCTGCCCCCGCAGCCGCTCGACTACAAGGGGCCGGCGAATAACGGGGAAGGGTCGAAGGAGGAGTCGTAAAGCCGTCCGCGATCGTCCGGCGCGGTTCGCCGCGGCGACCACGGACGAGGGGCACTGGACATCCCGTACGATTCGTCGGGCTCGAGGTCTGCGCCGTGCCGGGGCCGGACTGAGTTGCTAGACTTCTCCTAACGCCCGCCCGCCCCGCGTGTCCCCGACTTCACCCGAAATAGGAGCCCGCCCGATGCGAATGGCCCGCTGGATCCTGCCCGCCGTGGCCGCCCTGGTGATCGTCGGACTCGTGCTGATC
>Ga0196963_10002380_pt1 | contig 11325 bp, 4 predicted proteins | sample S1_5metaG_FD_148600 | JGI IMG/M metagenome (GOLD analysis project Ga0196963, IMG submission 148600) | Soil microbial communities from Anza Borrego desert, Southern California, United States - S1_5 | ecosystem: Environmental > Terrestrial > Soil > Desert | place: USA: California | collected... | reverse complement strand
CTGGGAATTCGTCACCAGCCCGGAAACCCATTCCATTCCCGTGAGCAGTTTGGAAGGGTGGAACGGCGACGGCGTTCTTGGGATGGTGAACACCCGTGAAGACCTGCGCGTGGTGCGGAACCTCCGCTGCCCCGCTGTTAATTTGTCAGGCGCCATGCAGGATCCGGGTCTCCCGCGGGTGCGCGTCGATTATGAAGCCGCGGGCGGAATGGGGGCTGACCACCTCCTCAGCCGCGGGTTCCAAAATTTCGCTTACTACGGCCTCAAAGGAATCTTTTACGCCCAACTCTGCGGCCAGGGCTTTTCCCGCCAGATTCAGAAGAACGGCCGTCGCTGCAGCATTTACGAAGATCATAGCACCGCCACGATGTCCAAGCCCTGGCAGCACCAGGAGGAGGAGTTGGAGGAGTGGCTGCGCTCACTGCACCTGCCCGTTGGCATCATGGCCTCGCACGATCCGCGCGGAGTGATGCTCACCCAGGCATGCCAACGGCTCGGACTTAAAGTTCCCGGAGAAGTCGCGATCATCGGCTTCAACAACGACATTCAAAGCTGCGAGTTTTGCACCCCGACACTCAGCAGCATCGCCCGCAACGGCGAGAAGATCGGTTGGGAAGCCGCGCAGCTCCTGGATGGCCTGATGAATGGCCGCCCCGCTCCGAAGCAGGACGTCATTGTGGAGCCTGGGGCAGTCGTGGAGCGGGCCTCCACGGACACCGTGGGGGTAAGTGACCCTGAGCTTTCAGCGGCGCTCCGTTTCATCCACGACAACATTTCAAAACCCATAGGAGTGGACGACATTTTGCGCACCATCTCCATGTCGCGCCGCTGGCTGGAGTACGCCTTCCAGAAGAATCTGCGGACCACGCCCATTGCTTACATTGCGCAATTGCGGGTGAAACGGGCGCGCTCACTTCTGGGCGCATCGAACAAGCTGAAGCTGAAGCAAGTGGCGGTGGATTGCGGGTTCCGCGACACCCGCCATCTGAACGTGGTCTTTCAGCGGGTGACGGGCGTAAGCCCGCGCGAATTCCGCAAACAACCCATCACCGGGTTGTGAGGCGGCACGGCTCTTCAGGAAAGTTTTCCCGCGGAGACGCTGAGACGCAAAAGAAGAGCCTGAGAGTTAAGTTAGGAGGCCCAATCGGCCGACTGGGTCTCGAACAGATTGCGCGTTGTTGAATTTCTTCCTTCTCCGCCTCTCAGCGTCTCTGCGGGAAAATTCCTTTCTTCCCTGCGGAGTTCCAGCGTGTGACCAGTGTGAGCCCCCGCGAATTCCGCAAACAACCCATCACCGGGTTGTGAGGCGGCACGGATCTTCCGGAAAGATTTCCCGCAGAGAAGCAGAGAAGCAGAGTGGAGGGAAAAGAAGAGCCTGAGAGTTAAGTTAGGAGGCCCAACCGGCCGACCGTGTCTCGAACAGATTGCTCGTTGTTGAATTTCTTCCTTCTCCGCCTCTCAGCGTCTCTGCGGGAAAATTCCTTTCTTCCCTGCGGAGTTCCAGCGTGTGACCGGTGCGATCCCCCGCAGACTCCAAGCAACCCATCCCTGGTTGTGAGGCGGCACGGCTGTTCAGGAAAGATTTCCCGCAGAGACGGCAGAGACGCTGAGAGGAGGAGGGAAGAAAAGGAATTGCTAAAGGAAAGGTCTATTGTCGGGGGAAGAATACGACCTCGGACTTTACCTCCTGTCCGACTTCTTGCTCCTCTCCGCCTCTCAGCGTCTCTGCGGGAACATGCCTTTCTTCCCCCTTAAATCTTCGTCAGCAAGTAAAACTCAATGCTGTCCACCAGCGCCTGCAAGCTGGCCTCGATAATGTTCTCGCTGACGCCCACGGTGCTCCATTCGTTGTGGCCGTCAGTAGATTCGATCAAGACCCGTGTCTTGGCGCCGGTGCCAAATGCGCTCTCAAGGATGCGCACTTTATAATCGGTAAGCTGAACCTTCTCCAGTTGCGGGAAGAATCGGATCAACGACTGGCGCAGCGCGGAATCCAACGCATTCACGGGGCCTTCGCCTTCCGCAACGGTGTGCGCGCGCTTGTCGCCCACACGCACCTTCACTGTCGCTTCGCAGATGGAAGATTGCCCATCGCGGCGCATGGAAACGTGATACGCATCCACTTTGAAAGGTGCATCCTCGTGCTTGAGCATCTTGCGAATGAGGATCGCCAAAGACCCTTCCGCCGCCTCGAACTCATAACCTTTGTGCTCGAGATCCTTCACGCGCGTAAGGATGTTTCGCAGCTCGGGCGTGTCATTGGTCAGGTCAAAGCCCATCTCCTGGGCTTTCATCACAATGTTGCTTCGCCCCGCCAAATCGCTGATCAACACCCGGCGCGTGTTCCCGACGAGCGCAGGGTCTGCGTGCTCATAGCTGCTGATCAACTTCTGCACAGCGTTCACATGCGTGCCCCCTTTGTGGGCGAAGGAGGCGGAGCCAACCCATGGTTGGCGTGGATCATGGCGCAAGTTGGCGATCTCATCGACGAACTGGGAAAGCTCATGGAGCTTCACCAACCCGCCTTCTGGCAAGCAACGCTTGCCCATCTTCACCTCAAGGTTCGCGATCACTGTCAGCAAATTGCAATTGCCTGTGCGCTCGCCGTAACCATTGACGGTCCCCTGCACATGCACCGCGCCTGCATCAATCGCGGTCAGCGCATTCGCCACGCCGAGCCCGATGTCATTGTGCGTGTGGATGCCGACATTCACCTTCAAGCGCTGCCGAGCTGCGCTGACGATGGACGCAATCTCGCGTGTCAGGCAGCCGCCGTTGGTGTCGCACAACGTCACGTTGTCGGCTCCCGCTTCGGCGGCGGCAGCCCAGGTTGCCAAGGCGTAATCAGGATCTGCTTTATACCCGTCGAACGCATGCTCCGCGTCGTAGATCACATACTTGCCGTTGTCTTTCAGAAAACGAACCGTGTCACGGATCATGTTCAGGTTCTCTTCGAGGGTCGTTCCGAGAACCTTGTCCACATGGAGCGGCCAGGTCTTGCCGTAAATCGTCACCACGGGAGTGCCAGCCTCGACCAGCAACCGCACCTGGTCATCCTGCTCCACCGCAATGTTCTTGCGCCGGGTCGAGCCGAAAGCAGCCAGGCGGGCGTTTTGCCAAGTCTTGCGCTTGGCCTGGTTGAAGAATTCGATGTCTTTTGGGTTGGACCCAGGCCAGCCCCCCTCAATGAAGTGGACGCCGAAACCGTCGAGCTTTTCGGCAATTCGAATTTTGTCTGCGACAGAAAAGTTTACACCTTCACCCTGGCTCCCGTCTCGCAGGGTTGTATCGTATAACTCGACGTCTGGTTTCATAGAAACGAGCGCCAATCTTACACCCCGACAAATCAAAGTCCAACCGAACGATTGGGCTGCGAAGCCCCCCACGTGGAGATTGCGGCCAACGCCGCCACCCGTGAGGCTTTGCTTTTCGTCGCGGACGGGTTTAAATCCGGTTATGCGGCGCATTCTCTTATTTCTGCTTCTGCTCGCTCTGCTGCCTTCTGCCGACGCTGCGGAAAAGTCGGGGGGCCGTGTCTGGGTCATCCCGGTGCGCGAAGATGTCATGACCCCGCTCAAATTCGTGGTCCGGCGCGGGGTCAAGGATGCCATCGAGAACAAGGCCGACTTGCTCATCCTCGACATGGACACCAATGGTGGCCGCGTCGATGTGACCCAGGAGATCATCGCCATCCTCGGCGAGTTCAAAGGAAAGACCGCCACATTCGTGAACTCGAAGGCATTCTCCGCCGGAGCGTTCATTGCCTTCGCCACGCAACAGATTTACATGGCTGAAGGGAGCGTCATTGGAGCCGCCGCACCGATTATAATGGGGCCAAATGGGCCGGCGGAGTTGTCGGAGAGCATCGAAGCTAAAATGGTTTCCGCCCTAAAAGCGCAGGTTCGCACCGTCGCGGAAAAGAACGGTCACAACGTGCAGGTGGTCGAAGCCATGATTGACCGCAGCACGGAAGTGAAAATCGGTGACAAGGTCCTTAACGAAAAGGGGAAGATCCTCACCCTCACGAATCGCGAGGCCGAGCAGGAGTATGGCGAGCCCGCGAAGAAGCTTCTCTCCGCCGGCACCGTTGGGAGCATCGAGGAAGTGGCGGCCCGGATGGGCTTCGGTGACAGCGCCCCTGTGCGCGTGCAACCGCTCGGCGCCGAGCGCCTCGCAACCTGGCTGACCGCGCTCAGCCCAATTCTGCTGATGATCGGCGTTGTCGGCATCTATATTGAGATGAAAACTCCTGGCTTCGGGTTGCCTGGCGTTGTGGGGATCGTGGCCTTCGCGCTTTATTTCCTCGGGAGCTACATCGCTGGCCTGGCTGGGCTGGAGTGGATTGCTATTTTCATTCTAGGTCTCGCACTGTTCATGGTGGAGTTGTTCATCTTTCCGGGAACCATCGCCATCGGCCTGGCGGGCGCCGTGCTCATGATAGCCGCGCTGGTGATGGCCATGGTCGATCTTTATCCCGGACCATTTCAGGCGCCGAGCATGGCTCAGTTGCAGCGGCCGCTCCTGAACGTGTTCATTGCCTTCTTCGGCTCAGCTATTGCCATTGCGATGCTCAGCCAGGTCTTGCCCCGCACACCCATCTTCCGGCGGCTCGTCTCACAAACGGCCAGCGGCGTTCACTCCACGGAAGCTCACGTGCAGGAGCAGGAAAGTTTTCTCGGCCTTGAAGGCGCCGCAGTTTCACCTCTGCGCCCGGGCGGCAAGGCGCAGTTTGGCAAAGCCGTGCACGATGTCGTGACTCAAGGGATGCATCTGCCCAAAGGGGCGCGCGTGCGGGTGATCGGCCGAAGCGGCCCCGAGCTGGTCGTGGAAGAAATCTCAGCGTAACGAGCTTACGGCTTAGAGACGGAGGAGCACGGCATCGTGTGGCAAGGGTTAGGCAAGCCTGACTTCCCCCCGCCCTATGTCGCCGACTGACAAAGTCCACTGCTCCTAAAGTATGGGGCAGGCGCTCAGCCGGGGCCGGCAGTTAGGCTCCGTAGGAGCCAAACAGAGTAGCCCACAGGCAAGCGCCAGCGCAGCCTGTGGGTATCACGTTAGTTGCGGCCCAGGCTCCGTAGGAGCCGCACGCTTCCTCCCGACTTCCCGCGGAAGTTCTAATCACCAAAGAGCTTCTTCAGCGCATCACGAGCGGCTTCTTCCCTCGCGTTCTTCCCGACACCCTTGAAAGCCCGGCGCGACAGCTCGAAGTATTCGCAGAAGTTCGCCATCTCTTTGTCCAAGACAGGATCCGCACGGCGCTCGCGGCATTTGTGAGCGACATGGGCGTCGTAATGCGTGCAGTTCAAGCACACCTTCAGGTCGGAGCCACAACCGTGGCATGAATCGCTGCGTCCGGGTTGAGGGGCCAGGGCCCATTCCCATCCGCACTTATGACAATGGCGGGTCACGGAGCGGGATTATAGCGCTGGACTCAGCGGGCGAAAAAGAAAATCAAGCCATCCCTTTGTAACGCCGCAGCCCCCACTCCGCCAGGAAGCAAGCCAGTGCCAGCAGGAAAATCGCTGGTTGATGCCAAATCGGATAACTCCAATTCTCCACCACAGGCGCTTTCACCTTCGGCAGATCCACGGCCAATTTGCTGACGTCCGCGAACTCAATCATCTTGCCGCCCGTTTTGCTGGCAATCATCTCAAGAAGGGCGCGATTTGGGGTCAGCGAGCGGAATTCATCCCCCATGGGGTCTGACGCAAACCCGGTCGTGGCCATTCCTTGGGGCATGCCGTCGGCATTGGCCACCGTGGCCCGCACCCGGTAAGCGCCCGTGGATTTTGGAACGTAGGTGGCGGTGTAAACACCCGCTTCGCTGCTGGAAGGTTCAGTTGAGAGGCGGATGATTTCAGGCGGCGTGTTGCTGCTGTTCAAGGCTCCCAGCGCTTCCACCTCCAGGGTGACAGTGGCGTTGTCCATCGGCTCGAATTTCTTGTCTCGCGCCCGCACCTGCAAATTCATCGCCAGATCGGCGCCGCCCGCTTCCGCAACGACTTCCACCGGATTCGGCGAATCGGAAACGAGCCAGCGCACCATCTGCCGCCACATCTTGCCGAGATCCTTTTGGCCCGATTCTTCACGCATGGCCCAGCGCCACATGTCACCGACCATCAATGCCCCGCTCCGTCCGCGGCCAAACCGCTGCACGATGAGGGCAGGCTGGGCTTTCCCTTCGTCGTCCAGCGCTCGCACGAGCACACTCGCGCCTGGCTTGACCTCCCGGATCGGGCTAATCACCTCAAAGGGCGGCATCTCCGCCAGCCGCTGGCGCTCCTCGCTTTCGGTTCGGCGCAAGCGAGCCCACGGCTCCAGCCATCCCTCGCGTGTGAACTCCAGCTTCACGTAGTCAGGCGATTGGTAATCCACGATGCGATCCAAATAGACAGGCAGCATTTCACCGATCGGCGTGCGCGGATATTTCCCCTGGTGGAACGAATCAACCCCGCCCAGCATCAGGAAACCCCCGCCGCGCTCCGACACGAACTTCTGCACGAGCATCATTTGATCGTGTGTGAAGTAATCGGATTCAATGTCATCTAGAATGATCGCGTGATAACCAAACAACTCCTCAGCCAGTTTGGGGAACCCGCCGCGCAATTCGGTTTCATCTTTGGCGTTGAGCCGAATCATCACTGGCTGGTCATACCGCTCAGTCTCCTCGTCCTTCCCATCAAACCCGCGGAAAAGCGGATTGCTCTCCTCGCCAGCCCGGCCGCGAAAGCTGAACTTCGGCTCCCGCCGCGCTACGCGAATGAAGCCGACCATCTCCACCTGCGGATCTTCCATGATCGAGCGGTTCAGAAATTTGTATTCCCAATTTGGACGCCCGCCCAAATAGAGCACGCGCAACGGTCCCTCCGGCCGATTCACCGCCAAGGTCTGGGTATTGTTCGCCAGGGTGGCTTCGCTCGCTTTGGTCGCGTCAGCCTCAGCGCTGTTCGCGCGCAGGCGCACGTCGTAAAACACCACTCCAGGCGCATCGGGCCGAACGGTAAACCGAAAGTTCACTGCGCCATCCCCTTTGCTCTGCGCGGTCTGGGACTGCACCAGCTTTGTGGTGGTGTTTGTCGCAGTCGCCGCGTTCGTGCCCAGCGCGCGCAACCCGCGCGACCACAGTTCCGCAACGATGGTTTCATTGCGATAACCAACCGCGCGTGCGTCCACTTGGATGGTCACCGGTGCGTCCTCGAAAGCTGTTTGGGTCACATTCACCTTCTGAATCGCCAGATCGCGCGGCTCCTCTTTGCTGCCAACCACCACCGGATAAATCGGTGGCATTCCCGTTGTGTCGATGCTTCCGCCCTGCGAATCCGTTGCATTCCCATCCGTGAACAGAACGATTCCAGCGAGCGGCTGCCCGGAGAACCGATCCTTCACCCCTTGGAGAGCGGTGGCCATCGCGCTCGCGCGTCCGTCGAACGAAAGGGTTTTGAAATCCCTCGTCGCCTGCAGGCGTTGATCGAAAGTAAATCGACGCAATTGAAACATCCCGGCTAACCGCTGCGTCCATTCCTGCTGTTCGTTCCCCAGTTCCGTCCGCAACTTGTCCCCACGGCTTGTCTCTTCGCCCGGGTCGTGGATCGTCATTCCGATGCTGTTGTCCGCCACCAGCGCCAGGTAATTGGCGCCGGGCTTGGGGCGCGTCTCGCTCCAATGCGGCTCAAGCAGGCACGCGAGCAACGCCGCAAATCCCGCGAGCTTGAGCAGGAAGCAGGTCAGGCGAAGGGCTGGGCTGCCTGGGCCCTTGCGATAACTCCAGGCAAAAATGGCTGTGCCAATGACGAATGCGATGAGCGCGGGAACCAGCCATTCGCGGGCGGAAAAGATGATGGCTGCAAAGACTCCTGGCATTCGCTGTTGACCTTAACGGGCGCAGCCCATGTGCGCAATCCACGCATGCACTTGTCCCTGGGCTGCGCTTCTCCTTGTTCGGCTTCATTGGCCGCTTTAGTCTGCGAGTTTTCATGAAGACCCGTTTGTTTGTTGCGGCGGTTGCGCTCACCTGTTCCCTGGCTGCCGCTGAGCCGGAGAACACCGAGGCCGTGCAAGCCATGAAAGGCTTTCGCCCTGCCCCGGGGTTCCAGACGGAACTCATCGCTGCGGAGCCGCAATTGCAGAACCCCGTTGCGTTTACCATCAACAACAGTGGCCAGATTTACGTCGTCGAAACCCACCGGCATTCCGCAGTCGGCGCAGCCTTCCGCCTTTACGAAGGTGTGCTCGACATTCGCAGCCACATGGACTGGCTCAATGAAGATCTTGCTCTGCGCACGGTTGAAGAGCGCATTGAGCTGCTAAAGAAGAAGCTCGGACAAGACGTGGCGAAGATGACCCGCGCTTCTGAAATCGTCCGTTTCCTCAGCGACACCAACTCGGATCGGCGTATAGACGTTTCAACTGTGTTCGCCGATGGCTTCAACGAGCTGGAAGGCGGCATCGCCGCAGGCGTGCTGACGCGCGGGCAGGACGTGTGGTTCACCTCGATCCCAAACCTCTGGCAGCTCCGCGATAGCAATCACGACGGCGTTGCGGACCAACGCAAAGCATTGCACACCGGTTTCGGGGTGCACATCGCATTCCTCGGCCACGACTTGCACGGGCTGAAGATTGGGCCAGACGGGCGCCTCTACTTCAGCATAGGCGATCGCGGCCTGCACGTGCGCACCGCCAAAGGCGGAACGCTCTCGCTCCCAGCCCAAGGCGCTGTGCTTCGCTGCGAACTCGACGGCAGCAACCTGGAGATCTTCGCGCGCGGTTTGCGCAATCCGCAGGAGCTGGCGTTCGATGCGCATGGCAATCTCTTCACGGGCGACAACAATTCCGATGGTGGCGATCGCGCCCGCTGGGTCTATGTCATGGAAGGGAGCGATAGCGGCTGGCGAATTGGCTACCAACATTTGACTGCGCCTCCGCGCCGCGGCCCCTGGAACGCTGAGCGGCTCTGGCATCCCCAGTGGAAAGGACAAGCTGCATATTTGACCCCGCCAATAGCGAATCTGGGCTACGGCCCCTCGGGCCTGGCCTTCTATCCTGGCACAGGCCTGCCGGCGAAGTACCAGAACCACTTTTTCCTCGCGGACTTCCGTGGTGGCGCCAGCAGCGGGATTCACGCCTTTACTGTGAAAGAGCGCGGGGCTGGATTTGAGATCGACCAATATGAGCAGTTCCTTTGGGAAGTCTTGCCTACCGATGTCGAATTTGGCCCGGAGCCAGGCCTTTACTACACCGATTGGGTGCAGGGTTGGAATAAAACCGGCAAGGGCCGCATCTACAGAGTCTTCAATGAGGAGGCTTCCACCGAGCCGCGCACTGTGCAGACACGGACACTGCTGACCACCATGTTCGCCAACAACCCAACCAACCGCCCTCCTCGCGCGCCCTCCTCTCGCGAACTGGCGGCGCTGCTTTCCCACGCGGACCAGCGCGTGCGCCTCGAAGCGCAGTTTGCTCTCGCTGAGCGCGGAGCCGAAGCCGTGCCGCACTTCGCCGAGGCTATCAAGTCCGGGCCTGGCTTGGGCCGTCTCCATGGAATTTGGGGCGCTGGGCAGCTCGCGCGCGCTGGCAAGAGTGAGCAAGTTTTACCCCTGCTTGTCAGCGCGCTATCCCATGCCGAATCCGAAGTCCGCTCCCAGGCAGCAAAAACGCTCGGCGACCTTAAAAACGCTCCCACAGAATCACTCCGCGCCGCCCTCAGCGATGCATCGCCGCGCGTTCAAGCCTTCGCCGCCCTCTCCCTAGGGAAACTCGGCTTTGCCGAAGAACCACGCGCTCTGGCGTCACTCACTGCCGCCGTCGCGCGAAACAATGACGAAGACCCGTGGCTGCGGCATGCTCTCGTGAGCGGGTTGGCTGGAGCGGTGCGTCCAGCCCGCTTGGCCGAACTTTCGTCCCACACCAACACCGCGGTTCGCCGCGCTGCAACCCTCGCTTTGCGCCGCGCCGAATCCGTGGAGGTCGCCCGCTTCCTCCGCGACAAAGATCCTTCCATCGTCCTCGAAGCCGCGCGCGCCATTCACGATGCGCCCATCACGAATGCTCTCCCACGGCTTGCTGACCTGATCCAACGCCGCGAGCTGCTCAACATTTTCACTGAATTAGGGAACGAGCAATCAAAGCCGGACGCCGGCGTGGTGCAATCCGCCATCTCCGACGTCGTGGCTCCCACCGGCTGGACGACCGAAGCCGAGCAACTTTTCACGCGTGTCATCAATGCGAATTTCCGCCTCGGCTCCGCGGAGCGCGCCCAAGCGGTCGCCCGTTTCGCCGCGGATAATGCGACCACGAACTCCCTCCGGCTCGATGCTCTCAATGCTCTCGCGGTGTGGGATGCTCCTTCGCAGGTGGACCGCGTTCTCGGTCTCTGGCGACCAATTTCAACCGAGCGCGCCAAAGTGGCTGCATCGGTCGGACCGATCCTTACCCGGATGCTCGGCTCCACAAACGCCGTCATCGTCAGAGGGGTGATCGAGTCATTGGCGCAGATGAAGTTTCCCGGAGCCGCTGATGCGTTGGCCGAACTTGTGAACAACCAGCAAGCGCTTGGCGAGAACCGCGCCGCTGCCCTCGCCGCGTTGCGCACACTGAGCAGCCCAGCTTTAAACGCCCTGCTCGATCAAGCTTTGACCAGCTCCGAACCCGCCTTGCAAACCGAAGCCTTGCAAATCAGCGCGGCCCTTAATCCCGAGCGCGCCTCCGCCAGCCTTTCTGAATCCTTGAATTCTGGAAACCTCCGCCGAAAACAACGCGCCTTCCAGCTCCTTGGCCAACTCGCCTCCCCCAAGGCAGATCGTCTGGTGACGGACTGGCTCGACAAGTTATTGGCTCGCAAAACACCCCCGGAACTCGAGCTGGATATCCTGAACGCCGCCAACAAACGCGCCACGCCTGAGCTGCTGGAGAAAGTTCGTCTTTACGAGCAAGCCCGGCCCAAAGGCTTCGTTGCTGCCTACGGCGAAACCCTTCACGGCGGAGATGCTGAAGCTGGGCGTAAAATCTTTTTCGAGCGCGCCGAGTTCTCCTGCTCCCGTTGCCACACCAAAGGAAATGAAGGCGGCCAGGCGGGCCCAAACCTCACCGGCCTCGGGTCAAAGAAGTCGCGCGAATACATCCTGGAATCGATCTTCTTTCCCAACGCCCAGATCGCAGAAGGTTGGGAGAATGTGGTCGTTTACCTGCACGACGGCCCAAGCTACGCCGGCGTCGTGAAGAGCGAGGACGCCACCACCCTCACCATCGATTCACCCGAAGATGGTGTCGTGAAACTGGAGAAATCGAAGATCCGCTCCCGCGACCGAGCGCTTTCCGCCATGCCGGAAG